>ENA-OOZQ01002196-OOZQ01002196.1-human-gut-metagenome-genome-assembly--contig:-NODE-2196-length-10482-cov-1.918673_pt1 | contig 10482 bp, 10 predicted proteins | sample MGYA00241188_ERZ501399 | MGnify/ENA primary metagenome ERZ501399 (study PRJEB25962, sample SAMEA2042658) | human gut metagenome | biome: human gut; feature: human-associated habitat; material: faeces... | reverse complement strand
GGAATGTCACGAGTTGACTTTTTTGTAAGAAAGAGCGACGGTGCGGTTTTGCTTAATGAAATAAATACTATTCCGGGGCAAACACCTATCAGTATGTATCCAAAACTTTTTGAAGCAGCAGGCGTACCGTATAAGGAGCTTATTGACAGGCTTATCGGATGTGCGCTTTCTCGTGGCGGTAAATTCTGATTATGGAAAAGGTACTTATTGAAATCATAGGTTCGCAAAATATTGATAATCAGTTTGATAAAACCGAGTTTAAAACAGTCGGCACATTTGAAGAGCTTGAAGAAAAATATGTTATAAAATATAAAGAAGAGCAGGATGCCGGCGAGGAGCCTATCAATGTAAGCGTAGTTGTTTTAAAAGATGAAAGTTCGGTTGAAATGACTCGTGAGGGTGCAGTGGTATCAAGGCTTGTAATTGAGCGTTCACAAAGAAATCTTTGCCATTACGGTACTGCTTACGGTGAAATTCTTATGGGCATTTGCGGCCATTCCATTGAGCATGAATTTAATGAAAACGGTGGCAAATTCACCTTTGGTTATGATATAGATATTAACGGGGCTTTGGCTTCAAAAAATCGTGTAAAGCTTAGTTATAAAAAGAAGAAGCAACCTAAATAACAGGAGTATAAAGATGTCAAAATTAGTTAAACAGACCGAAAATGAATTAAAAATAATTATCGAAAATGCAGTTAACAAAGCAATGGCAAGCGGTGATTTGCCTCAAGCTGAAATTCCTCAGTTTAACATCGAAAAGCCGGCTAATAGAGATAACGGCGATTATTCAACAAATGTTGCAATGGCAGGTGCGCGTGCATTTAAAAAAGCATATCGAAGCGACGGATGCTTCTGCGAAAATGATTGCCGAAGCTATTGAAAAATATTTGGAACTTGGCGGTACTGTTTTTGAAAAAATTGAAATTGCAGGCCCGGGATTTATGAATTTCTTTTTATCCCAAAAGTTTTATTCGGATGTACTTAAAGATGTATTTGCCTGCGGTGAAAACTATGGTAAAAGCGATTATGGCAAGGGCAAAAAAATCCTTGTTGAATTTGTATCCGCAAATCCGACGGGGCCTATGCATATCGGCAATGCACGCGGCGGCGCAATAGGCGACTGCCTTGCAAGTGTGCTTGATTGGGCAGGATACAGTGTTAACCGTGAATTTTATGTCAATGACGCAGGTAATCAGATAGAAAAATTTGCAACTTCACTTGAAGTTAGGTATCTTCAGCATTTTGATTCCTCGGTTGAACTTCCTGAAGATGCATATCCCGGCCAAGATATAGTTGACCACGCAGAAAATTTTATTGCCGAATATGGCGATAAATATGTTAATGCGCAGTCGAGCGAACGCCGCAAAGCACTTGTGGATTATGCGTTGCCTAAAAATATCGCCGGGCTTGAAAAAGACCTTGGCAGATATAGAATTACTTATGATAAATGGTTTAGGGAATCAACGCTTCATAATGACGGTTCGGTTCAAAAAGTTATTGACGCACTTAAAGAAAAGGGCGTTACTTATGAGCAAGACGGTGCATTATGGTTTAAGGCAAGTGAATATGGCAATGATAAAGATATAGTGCTTGTAAGGGCTAACGGGCTTCCTACTTACATTGTGCCTGATATTGCTTATCATTATAACAAGCTTGTTACTCGCGGATATGATAAGGCTATTGATGTTTTGGGGGCTGACCACCACGGTTATGTACCGAGGATGAAGGCGGCTTTAACTGCTCTCGGCCTTGATGCATCAAGGCTTGATTGCGTTATTATGCAAATGGTAAGGCTTGTAAGAGACGGTGAAACCATTAAACTTTCAAAGCGTTCAGGCAAGGCAATTACGCTTAATACCCTTATTGATGAAGTTCCGCTTGACGCGGCAAGATTTTTCTTTAATTTAAGAGAGCCTAATTCTCATTTTGATTTTGATTTGGAACTTGCGGCAAAGCAGTCAAGTGAAAATCCTGTATATTATGTTCAATATGCGCACGCAAGAATTTGCTCAATCATTAAAAAAGCGCAGGAGCAGGGTGTTCAGCTTAGAACGCCTAATGATGATGAACTTGCACTTCTTAATTCTAAAGAGGAAAAAGACCTTATTCGTCATCTTTCAGCTCTTACCGATGAAATCGTTGCTTCGGCAAAAGCATATGACCCGGCTAAAATTACACATTATGTTATTGAACTTGCTACTCTTTTCCATAAATTTTATAATGCACAAAGAGTAATGCTTGATGATAATGAACCGCTTATGCAGGCAAGGCTTTACCTTTGCTCTGCTGTAAAAAATACAATTTATAACATTTTAACTATGCTTAAAATAACTACTCCTGAAGTTATGTAAGAGAGGTAAAATATGGCAAACATTAAGGATAAGGCGCTTTATTTTGTAGGAAATAAGCTACTTAAATATGTTTATAAAAACCCTCAAAAAAATATGCTCAAACTTGTCAAGTTAGGTAAAGCAGTTGCAGGTAAAATGTACCCTGAAAGTACATTTACCAAGCCTATTGAAATCATAAGTGACGAAACTAATGTTTGGCATAAATATTTGTTTAACGGGCTTAATGATATTGACCCTGATTTTTTCAGGTCGGCAGTGCTTACTTTTGCAATTGATTTGGGGCTTAACGGTACTAAAACACTTCGCAAAAAGCGTGAAGAAGAGCATTGCAATATTCCTTGGGTTATTCTAATGGACCCTACTTCTGCCTGCAATTTAAGGTGCAAAGGCTGCTGGGCGGCTGAATACGGCCATAATTCAAACTTAACTCTTGATGAAATGCGCAAAGTTGTGCGTGAAAGCAAGGCACTCGGTACTCATTTTTATATGTTTACGGGCGGCGAACCTCTTATTCGTAAAAAGGATATTTTAACTCTTGCAAGGGAAAATAAGGATTGCATATTCCTTGCGTTTACTAACGGTACGCTTGTTGATGACGCATTTTGCGAAGATATGAAAAAGTGCGGTAACTTCGCACTTGCACTTTCAATTGAGGGTGACGAAGCTGTTAATGACAGCAGGCGAGGTGAAGGTGTTTACCAGAAAACTCTTGCCGCAATGAAACTTCTTAAAAAGCACAAATGCCTTTTCGGTACATCTATTTGCTACACTTCCAAAAACTATGCAAGCGTAACAAGTGATGAATTTTATGATTTTATGATTGAAAACGGTGCTAAATACGCTTGGTATTTTCACTATATGCCGGTAGGTGCAGATGCGGATACAGAGCTTCTTTTATCTCCTGAACAAAGGGAGCATGTTTACCGCACCATTCGTAAAACCCGAAACGGTAAAACCGGTAAGCCTATTTTTACCGTTGATTTCCAAAACGACGGTGAATTTGTAGGTGGCTGTATTGCCGGCGGGCGCAACTATTTTCATGTTAACAGCGAGGGCGATGTTGAACCTTGCGTATTTATTCATTACAGTGATTCAAATATCAGGGAAAAGAGCATTATTGAATGTTTGAAATCTCCGCTTTTCCACGAATATTATAAGGGCCAGCCGTTTAATGATAATATGCTTCGCCCTTGCCCAATGCTTGAAAATCCGCAGGCACTCAGAAAGCTTGTTAAAAAAACGGGTGCTAAATCAACAGACCTTATTCAAAGCGAAAGTGCAGATGAACTTTGCGCAAAGTGTGACCTCTATGCTCAAAATTGGGCGCCTAAAGCAAAGGAAATTTGGGAGGAGCAGGAACGCTTCCACCCATTCACACAGTATTATAGGGATACACCCGAGGGCAAAGCAGAAAAAGCAAAGAATAATGAATAAAAAAACCACAATGTACTGATGTACATTGTGGTTTTCTTATATCTGTTTAATTTTATTTATTTCTGTAAATAATAGCTTCTCTTTCAGGACCGTTTGATACCATTGTGATAGGATGGCCGATTTCTTTTTCAATGAATTCTACATAATCCTTTGTTTCCTGAGGAAGTTCATCATAATTCTTAATTCCTCTGATATCGCAATGCCAGCCTTTCATTGTTGTAAATACAGGCTTGCACTTTTTAAGTGTCGGGGTAGTAGGGAAGTCTTTAATGATTTTACCGTCAACTTCATAGCCGGTGCAAACTTTAATTTCTTCAAGGTATGAAAGGCAGTCAAGTGCAGTCATTACAACTTGGGTAGCACCCTGGCATTCAACACCGTAGCGTGTAGCTACGCAGTCAAACCAACCAACTCTTCTCGGTCTGCCTGTTGTAGCACCGAATTCGCCCTTGTCACCGCCGTGAATACGAAGCTCTTGTGCTTCATCTTCATCAAGGATTTCTGATATAAATTCACCTGCGCCTACTGCTGATGAATATGCTTTTGTAACAACAACAATATCCTCAATTGAATGTGGAGGAAGGCCTGCGCCAACAGCACCGTAACCTGCAAGGGTTGAAGATGAGGTTACCATTGGGTAAATGCCGAAGTCAGGGTCTTTAAGTGTGCCGAGCTGACCTTCAAGAAGAATGTTCTTTCCCTCTTTAAGTGCATTTTGCAGATATGTGTGTGTATCGCAAACATAAGGTGCGATTTTTTCCCTGTATTCAAGGCAGGTTTTGAAAAGTTCGTCTTCATCAAGAAGCGGCTTGTTATATACATGTTTTATAATAAGATTTTTGAGTGTGCAGATATTTTTAAGCTTTGCTTTGAGTGTTTCATCATCAAAAAGCTCATTTACCTGAATGCCGATTTTAGCATACTTATCACTAAAGAAAGGTGCAATACCGCTCTTTGTTGAACCAAATGCATTTTTGCCGAGCCTTTCTTCTTCATATTCATCAAGTAAAATATGATATGGCATAAGGATTTGCGCCCTTTCGCTTACTAAAAGCTTTGGGTTAAGTCCTGCTTTCTTAATATCATCAAGCTCTTTGCAAAACTTGTTAATATCAAGTGCAACACCGTTGCCGATAATGCAAGTGGTGTGGTCATAGCATACGCCTGACGGCATAAGGTGGAATGCGAACCTTCCGTGTTCATTTATAATTGTGTGGCCTGCATTTGCACCGCCTTGAAAGCGAATTACAATATCACTTTGGCCTGCAAATAAATCGGTGATTTTGCCTTTACCTTCGTCGCCCCAGTTAGCTCCGACAATAGCTCTTACCATTTTAAAAATCTCCTATTTTTAATTATTAGAATTCAAACATTAAGGGCACAGTGATGGATTGTTCACTACGCCCTTGATTTATTATATAATAGGTATACTGTAAAGTCAACTTATTTTTGAATTTTGCCGCCTTTGTTGCCTGCGTACTTTACTTTTGTAATCTTGATTTTGCCGACTTTTTTGGTGAGGTAAATACCCTTTTTCTTATTTTTCTGAATTTTTACACCGTTTATTGAGCCTTTTGCTTTGTTTGTGTAATAAATTCCGTTGCCTCTGTTTTTGGATACAGTGCCTTTCTTAATATTTGTTGTTGAAGAAAGGGTGGAGTAAATACCGTCTTTCTTATTGTTTGATACAGTGCATTTGTTAATGGTTGCTTTTGATTTTTTAAAAATGTAAATTCCGTTTTTCCCGCTTTTGCTGATTTTTGCAGAATTTATTGTTACATTGTTTCCTTTTTGTACTGCAATGCCGCACTGCTTGTTTGACTGAATGGTATCCCTGTTTATTTTTGATTTTCCTTTACATTCGTTCACAAAAATTCCGTGCTTTTTATTACCGGTAATGCGGTTTTTATTAGTTGTCATTGTGGAATTTTTATAGCAGAAAATACCGTTTTCTTTATTGCCGGAAATTGTATTTGCAGATATGCTTGCTGATGATGAAGTAAGGTTGATACCGTGCTTTTTTGCACCTGTTAATTTATTGCCTGCAATATTTACACTTTTTGATTTATCAAGAATAATTACATTTTGAACATACGGTATGTTGTTTGCGTTGATTGTGTTTGCGTTGATTGCGGCATTTGTTGAATTTTCAATCCTTAAGCCGAATACATTATCTTTGGTGCTGTAAGCAGAATTGTTGAAAAGAACTGTGTTTTGCGATACATTTATATTCTTTGTTCCTACAAGCCAAATTGCATTTGCGGCTCTGCTTATTGTAATGTTGTTTGATGATACATTTACATTTTGTGCGCTGTAATCACCTGCAAGTACAATACCGTCATTTGCTGTTAAGTTTTCACCGTAAAGCCTGATTCCGTAAGGAAATTGCTTTGATGATGTATCTGCTGTGTCAACAACGGTTATGGTGTTGCCGCAAATTGATGAAGCGGTGTCAATTGTAGGTGCATATGATTTGCCCTGGCAAGAGTATGTGTTTGGCCTGCTGCCGTCACTGTTTTTAGGGTTTATTGTTTTGTAGTAAATACCTGAGCCGCAGTTATTTATAACATTATTGTTGATATTAACATTTAAAAATGCAGATGAAAGGATTGCATATCCCGCAATATTGTTAAATGTGTTGTTTGATATATTGATGTTTGACATATATTTGCCGGAAAATACACTGTGTGAACCTACACCGCGGTTTACATTATTAAATGTGTTGCCGGTGATGTTGATATTTGTATTCATAGTTCCATCATATGCTTTTGGATAATCTTTATAGTTTGGAAAATGCTCTTTATCAAGAATATCAAGCTGGACAGCTTCCATATTGTCGCCCTTTTTGTTGCCGTGGCCTGTAAAAGTACAGTTTGTAACATTGATATTGTCACATCCGGCAAAGGTGAGGTGATGCCCGTCTGAGCAGTCTTTAAATGTAGCACCGTTTATTGCTACATTGCTTGCGTGTGCAAAGCTTAATATACTTCCGTCGGGTTTGTTTGCATCAAATGTGCCGCCGTTAATTGTAATGTTTTTATAGTAGCTGTTGCCGGTAGGGGCGTCTTGGTTTTGCCCAATTGCAAGAAGCGTGCTGTTTTGATAATTTTTAATGAAAGTTGCGCCTGCACAGTTAAAGGTTGTGTTTGAATAAATTACAAGCCTTTCGCTTAAATTGTATGTTCCGGTGACGGTAACGGTTAACGGGGTTGAGGAATTAAACTTATTTTTATTAAGCTCTTCCTGAATTGCCTGCGCGCTTGAATAGTTGTTTGCAAGTGCTACCGTGCCGAAACCAAGGCACGCTGTAACAATTATAATCAGCGATAATGTGATTGATAAAACTTTTTTCATAATATTAACTCCTTTTAATTTATTATATATTATTATAACATAGGTGTTTTAATGTTGTAAATATAAAAATTCTATGATATTATATAACAAAAGATTATTCACAGAGGTATAAATATGAAGATTTATAATGTAATGCAATACGGTGCAAAGGGTGACGGAAAAACAAATGACGCTTTTTCAATCCAGCACGCTATTGATGATTGTGCAAAAAACGGCGGCGGGCAGGTTGTATTGCCGAGCGGATATACTTTTTATTCCGATTCCATAAGGCTTAAAAAGAATGTTGATTTTCATATTCAAAAGGGCGCAACTATTAAAGCTACAAGTAATATTGACGGATATATCAGGCCTAATAAGCTTATTAACGACCCTAAAACTGCTCTTATCGGCAACCCTGTAACAGGCAAGCCGAGCTTCGTTTTCATCTATGCTTATGAAGCAGACGGTTGCTCAATTTCAGGTGAGGGTACGATTGATGCTAACGGCCACGCATTCGTTGCGCGTAAAGACCAATATTATGTAACAGGTGATTTCTATCCTCGCCCGACGGTAATGTATGTTGAAAAAAGTAACCATATTTCTTTTAGGGATTTCACTGTTATTGACGCACCTTTCTGGACTCTTCATCCGGCAGGCTGTGATGATGTACTTATTGATAAAATCAGAATTTTAAATGACCTTGATGTAGCAAACAGTGACGGTATTGACCCTGACCACTGCTCAAATGTCAGAATTCTCGGCTGCCATGTAACTTGCGCAGATGATTGCATTTGCCTTAAAGCTTCTAAAGGTAACAGCGAATATGGCCCGTGCGAAAATATAATTATTGACGGATGCACACTTATTTCCACTTCTGCTGCAATTAAAATCGGCACAGAGGGTGTAGGAGATTTTAAAAATGTAATTGTGTCAAACTGTATAATCAGCCGCTCTAACAGGGGAATTTCAATTCAAATTCGTGACGGTGGCTCGGTTGAAAATGTAAGCTATTCCAATATTATTATTGAAACAAGGCGTTTTTGCCCTGATTGGTGGGGTACTGCCGAACCTATTGTTATCACAACTTTTAATCGTGATGAAAATACAAAGAGCGGTACAATTAAAAATGTAAGATTTTTCAATGTTACAGCCAAGGGTGAAAATGGTGTTCTTATCCACGGTAATGATGAAAATATTATTGAAGATATAACTTTTGAAAATTGCAAAATTGAACTTACCAAAACAAGCAAATGGCAGTGCGGCCTTTATGATTTGCGCCCTTGCCTTGATTACGGTGTTGAAAGCTATGATAACTCTGCATTCTTTATCCGCTTTGCTAAAGATGTAACTATCAGAAAGACAAAAACACGCTGGGGTAATCTTTGCGATAATTATAAATATGCAATTGACGCTAAAAATGTAGAAAATCTGTTACTTTCGGATTTTGACGGTCACAGTGTTGATGAAAGTATGGATGATTATAAGCTTGATAATGTAAGTCTTATTAAATAATAAATTTAAGTGGGGTATAATTATGGTAGAATTAAGAGGATTTAAAGTAAACAGCCTTGAAGTTGAAAACAGAGCAGTTCCGGGAACTGAACTTAAACTTCAAAATCAGGTTAAGTATAATGTAAATTATATGGATGGCGAAAAGAAGTGTATCGGCCTTTTGGAATTTCGTGTGCTTGATGCCGACCATCAACCGTTTAATGTTAAAATTGATGCAGTTGCCGAATTTTCATACGGTGAGGCTGATGAAAAGCCGGAAATTCACACCGCTTCTTTTGACCAGCTGTTTCCTTTTATAAGAGAAATTATACATAATGTAACGGGATATACCGGTATGCCCGGCCTTCTTATTCCTATTATTAAGCTTAATAAGGATACTGTTAAGGTCGGCGGACCGTCAGGTGAAAATTCGCCGTTAAATTAAAATGTGCAAAGAAAAAAGCAGGCTCGTTGAGCCTGCTTTTTAATGTTATTCTTATTAGTTAAAATTAAGCGTTAACCTTTTTTGCAAGGTTGCTCTTCTTTCTTGCTGCACAGTTCTTGTGGATGAGGTTGTTAGCAGCAGCCTTGTCAATCTTCTTAACTGCGTCTTTAACAAGTGCGTCCTTATCAGCTGCGTTTGTTTCAATAGCAACATTGGCCTTTTTGATAGCTGTCTTAAGTGCTGAATTAGCAGCCTTGTTAGCAGCAGCCTTCTTTGCGTTAACCTTAACTCTCTTCTTTGCTGACTTAATGTTTGGCATCTTTTTCACTCCTTTAATATCGTGATGTGTATATACGGGAATACTATTCCCTTGTGTTCTAATGCTTAAACATATTATCACAAAGTTTTTAAAATTGCAAGTATTTTTTTACTTTTGGGCATACTTTTATTAAAAAAACTTTGATTTTAGGTGATTTTTATGGAAATTCGCACTGATTTAGCGGTTGAATCATATGAAAACGGCGGCAAAACTCTTATTGACGGTGTTAAGGTTGAAGAAAATGAAAATGTAACCGTTGTGTCTGTGCTTAATAATAACGGAGCGGTGGCACTCGGCAAACCCATTGGCAAATACATTACTTATTGTGCCGACACTTCGCTTGATGATACACAGATTTTTGACGGCAGGCTTGATGATTTATCAAAAATATTATCCTCCCTTTTACCTTCGGGCGTTAACAGCGTTCTTGTAGCCGGGCTTGGCAATAGCGATATTACGGCAGATGCACTCGGCCCAAAGGCAGTTAATTATGTTCTTGCCACCCGCCATATTATAAATGATTTAAGTGAAAATAATGATTACTTTTCTCAATTTTTTAATGTATCATCTATTTCAACCGGTGTGCTTGGTGATACGGGGATTGAATCTGCCGAAATCATAAAAGGTGTGGCAAATCAAATAAATCCCGATTGCGTAATAGTAGTTGATGCACTTTCGGCTTCATCTTCTTCCCGCTTGGGTACTACCGTTCAGCTTTCGGATGTCGGCATTGCTCCCGGTTCGGGTGTCGGAAATCACAGATATGAAATATCAAAGCAAACCTTGGATGTTCCTGTTATTTCAATCGGTATACCCACTGTTGTATCAACTTCCGTAATTTGCGGCAATGATGATTCATCTGCAATGTTTGTAACTCCCCGTGAAATTGACAGAATAATTGAGCATGGCGCAAAGCTTATCGGTATGACTGTAAATATGTGCCTTCAAAAAAATATTGACGCAAAAGATTTATTTTCTTTGGTCGGGTGATATATTTCACTTTTTTTCGCCATATATATTAGGTATAAAATAATATATATTATTGGTGAAGATATGAAAAAGGAAATATATACTTTGATAATTAAATCCGTATTGGCTATTTGCATA
>ENA-OOZQ01002192-OOZQ01002192.1-human-gut-metagenome-genome-assembly--contig:-NODE-2192-length-10488-cov-4.123263_pt1 | contig 10488 bp, 7 predicted proteins | sample MGYA00241188_ERZ501399 | MGnify/ENA primary metagenome ERZ501399 (study PRJEB25962, sample SAMEA2042658) | human gut metagenome | biome: human gut; feature: human-associated habitat; material: faeces... | reverse complement strand
CCGTAGTGGCTGCCAATGAACAATTTCCCGGAAAAGACATACTGGTGATAGATGCCGGCACGTGCATTACGTACGAATTTGTGGATGCCGAAGGACGCTATCATGGTGGAAATATTTCCCCGGGTATGCAGATGCGTTTTCGGGCGCTTCACCAGTTTACCGGACGCTTGCCGCTGGTGCAACGCGAAGGGCGTGAACTCCCGATGGGAAAAGATACTGAAACTGCCATCCGTGCGGGAGTTTTGAAAGGTATGGAATATGAGATTTCTGGTTACATAGTGGCTATGAAACATAAATATCCTGAACTTTTGGTTTTTTTAACGGGCGGGGATGATTTTTCTTTTGATACAAACTTAAAAAGTATCATCTTTGCAGACAGATTTTTAGTGTTGAAAGGATTAAATCGAATTTTAAACTATAATAATGACAAGATTTAGACAAACACTTTTGGTGCTTTTGCTCACGATATTATCTGGAGCGACGGTCGCTCAAAATAATACAAATTCTCCCTATACACGATACGGATACGGACAACTGGCAGACCATGGGTCAGGTAACAGTAAGGCAATGGGTGGCATTGCTTATGGTTTACGTGACAAATATCAGACCAATTTCGCGAATCCGGCATCTTATACGGCAGTTGACTCGTTAACTTTCATGTTCGACGGAGGTATTTCTATGCAAAACACCAACTTCAGCGATGGAGTAGTGAAGATGAATGCCAAGAACTCAAGTTTTGACTACATTACGATGCAGTTCCGTCTGTCAAAAAAGGGCGCCATGAGTATAGGATTGTTACCTTATTCCAATGTGGGATATAAAATGGGTAACTATCAGGAAAACACTGAAACTCCGACTTCCTCAGCCAGTACAACTTATTCCGGTGAAGGAGGGTTACATCAACTTTATATAGGCGCAGGTTTTAAAATTATTAAAAATCTTTCCGTTGGTGCGAATATTTCGTATCTTTGGGGAGACATAACACATACGCGGCAACAGTCATTTACATCTAACTCAAATATCATGCCGTTGACAACGCTTACCGGGATGGAAATTACGAGTTATAAACTTGACTTTGGAGCGCAGTACACACAGCAATTCGGTAAGAAACATGCGGCTACTTTGGGAGTCGTTTTCTCACCGGGACATAATTTGGGAAATGATGCGTATGTACAAACCCAGCTGGGCAATCAGAACACCGGATATACTACAACGCAGAAGGACACTATACTGACAATGGGTATTCCTATGACGCTGGGCGCAGGTGTGACGTATGTGTACGATGATCGTCTGACAGTGGGTGCGGATGTGATGTTCCAGAAATGGAATAGTGTGACATTTATGAATGACCCGGATGCGTTCTGTAATAAAGTGAAAGTTGCTTTAGGTGCGGAATATATTCCTAACATGATGGGTAGAAGTTATCTTTCACACATCAAATATCGTTTGGGAGCTTATTATTCTAAACCTTATTATAAGATAGATGGCGTACGTGCTGCAAATGAATACGGAGTAACTGCCGGTTTCGGTTTGCCTCTTCCACGTAGCCGTTCCGTATTGAGTGTTTCAGCACAATATGTGAGAACGCAAGGCACGGAAAGCAAATTCTTGAACGAGAATACATTGCGTCTTTGCATTGGCGTGACATTCAATGAACGTTGGTTCTGGAAGCGTAAAGTTGAATAGTGAAGAATAGACAATATAACAACTAAAATTTAAATACAATGAAGATTAAAACGCTTGTAGCTGTCTTGCTCCTTTCGGGTGGAGTAACCAGTGTCCTGGCACAGGAAGATTGTAACAAGAACAGTAGTATTTCTCATGAAGCGGTAAGAGCTAGTAACTTTAAAGATGCTTACTTGCCGTGGAAAGAAGTTCTGAAGGATTGCCCTACGTTGCGGTATTATACATACACGGATGGTATTAAAATATTAACATCTTTCTTGAATGATATAAAGGACCGTAATTCCGCTGATTACAAGAAGTATTTTGATGAACTGATGGAGGTTTTTGATTTGAGAATTAAATATACTCCGGATTTTATGCATCTGAAAGGTACTCCTTCTGTAGGCGACGTTTTGGGTAATAAAGCTATTAACTACATTGCTTATGCTCCTAATATAGATGTAAATCAAGCTTATGCTTGGTTGAAAGAATCTCTGGAAACTGAAAAGGGTGGCTCTAAAGGTCCTATCCTCCACTATTTTCTGGATATGTCTTTGAATAAATTGAAAGCTGATCCTAATCATAAGGAACAATTTATTCAGGATTATCTGACTGATTCCGAATACGCCGATGCTGCTATCGCCGCAGAAGATGACGCGAAAAAGAAAGCTGCTTTGCAACAAGTGAAAGATAACCTCGTAGCAATGTTCATCAATAGTGGTACCGCTGATTGTGAATCTTTGCAGGGTATTTATGGTCCTAAAATTGAAGCGAACCAATCAGACTCTACTTACCTGAAGAAAGCTATTTCTATCTTGAAGATGATGAAGTGTACGGAAAGCGAAGCATACTTCCAGGCTTCTTATTATATGTATAAGATTGACCCGACTGCTGATGCAGCTACCGGATGTGGATATATGGCATATAAGAAGGGTGATTATGATACAGCAATCAAATACTTTGATGAAGCTTTGTCATTGGAAGGTGATAATGAAAAGAAAGCTCAGATTGCTTATGCTGTTGCTGCAACTTTATTTAATGTGAAGAAGCTTTCACAAGCCAGAGGCTATTTGCAGAAAGCTATCAGTTTCAAGGAAAATTATGGTGATGCTTATATCTTGCTTGCACAGCTTTATGCTTCCAGCCCGAATTGGAATGATGAGGCGGCTTTGAATAAGTGTACATATTTTGTTGTTATTGATAAACTGCAACGCGCTAAAGCTGTGGATCCCACTGTAGCGGATAAAGCAAATGAATTGATTTCAACGTATGCACGTTATACACCGAAGGCTGAAGACCTCTTTATGTTGGGTATCAAAGCCGGTGACCGCGTTACGGTAGGCGGTTGGATCGGTGAAAGCACAACGGTTCGATAAGAAATATAAATATGTTACCACAACGAAGTAACGTTCTATTTTGTAGAAGTTTGAGCATAACCATTGCCTTTGGGGCAGTGGTTATGCTTCTTTTATTTTCCGCCTGTTCCGGACGGCATAAGGATATGGGAGCTGCCATAACCGAGCGTGATTCATTGCCTGTGATGGATACGAAAGGAGTGATGACTTTAATCTCTGATTCCGGCGTCACCCGCTATCGAATCAATACGGAGGAGTGGCTGGTCTTTGACCGGAAGAATCCTCCTTACTGGGCTTTTGAAAAGGGGGTCTATTTGGAGAAGTTCGACTCTATCTTCCAAGTGGAGGCAAGTATCAAGGCTGATACAGCCTACTTCTTTAATAAGGAGGAGTTGTGGAAACTGATGGGGAATGTGCATATACAGAATTTGAAAGGTGAGCAGTTTGATACAGAGCTGCTGTATTGGGACCAGCGGGCACAAAGAATTTATTCGGATGAGTTTATCCGTATCGAGCAGCCTGACCGTATCATTACGGGACATGGCTTTGAATCCAATCAGCAGATGACTGTTTACACGATTCGCAAGCCGGAGGGTATCTTCTATGTTGACGAGGAGACTGCCGCAGCAGACAGCTTGCAGACTGATACCATAAATTGATAAAATGGATACCGTTATTTTTTTATTGATAACCATGGCTTTCTCTGCTTTCTTTTCAGGAATGGAGATTGCCTTTGTTTCCGTAGATAAACTGCGCTTTGAGATGGAAAGGAAGTCAGGCGTCACTTCCGGTATCATTTCCTATTTCCTTCGCAACCCGAATAACTTCATCTCGACCATGCTGGTGGGTAATAACATCGCGCTTGTCATTTATGGTATCTTGATGGCACAAATCATAGAGGTGAATCTTCTTGCCGGAATTATTTCCAATCATTTTGTAATGGTGTTGGTGCAGACTGTAATTTCCACTCTTATTATTTTGGTAACCGGTGAGTTCTTGCCGAAGACTTTGTTTAAAATCAATCCCAATCTGATGCTGAGGGTATGTGCCATTCCTTTATTCATATGTTATGTCATTCTGTTTCCTGTTTCAAAGTTTGCATCGGGATTGTCGTATCTGTTCCTTCGGATATTTGGGATGAAAGTAAACAAGGAGGCGTCGGCCAAGGCTTTTGGCAAAGTGGATTTGGATTACTTCATCCAGTCGAGCATAGAGAATGCGGAAAGTGAAGAAGAACTGGATGCAGAGGTAAAGATATTCCAAAATGCGCTTGACTTTTCGAATATAAAGATACGCGACTGTATTGTACCGCGTACAGAGGTGGTAGCTGTAGATCTGACCACTACATTGGAAGAATTGAAATGTCTTTTTGTGGAGTCGGGTATTTCCAAAATCATAGTATATGATGGAAATATAGATAATGTGGTGGGATATATTCACTCGTCGGAGATGTTCAGGAATCCGGTGGACTGGAGGAATAACGTGAAGGAAGTGCCTATTGTACCCGAAACGATGTCGGCCCACAAACTGATGAAACTGTTCATGCAACAGAAAAAAACGATTGCTGTAGTGGTGGACGAATTCGGTGGTACGGCGGGTATCGTCTCTTTAGAGGATTTGGTGGAAGAAATTTTTGGCGATATTGAGGATGAGCATGATAACACATCCTATGTGTGTAAGCAGTTGGGTGAACGTGAATATGTGCTTTCGGCCCGTCTGGAAATAGAAAAGGTAAATGAGACTTTCGGGCTCGACCTGCCGGAATCGGATGATTATCTGACAGTGGGCGGTCTGATTTTGAACCGTTATCAAAGTTTCCCGAAACTGCATGAAGTGATTGAAGTGGATAATTATCAGTTTAAAATAATCAAGGTAACAGCCACTAAAATTGAGTTGGTAAGACTGAAAGTCATTGAATAATTTCATTTAGGCGTAATTTTTTAAAGAATAAATGGATGCGTATTAGCATTTTTTGTATCTTCGTGCGCTAAAATGAACATGTTAGGAAAATAATAATAAACAAATAAATCATATTAACTAAAATGGCAACATTACAAAACATTCGGTCTAAAGGACCTTTATTGGTGATTGTTATTGGTTTGGCGCTGTTTGCTTTCATCGCAGGTGACGCGTGGAAAGTGCTTCAGCCACACCAGTCACAAGACGTAGGTGAAGTGAACGGGGAATCAATTTCCGCTCAGGATTTTCAAGCATTGGTAGAAGAATATACAGAAGTCATCAAGTTCTCCAGTGGCAACAGTGCATTGAGCGATGAGCAGACAAACCAAATCAAAGATGAAGTATGGAGAACATACGTCAATAATAAGCTGATTGAAAAGGAAGCAAAGAAACTCGGTCTGGTTGTATCGAAGGCTGAGATTCAGGCTATCATTAATGCCGGTGTGCATCCGATGCTGCAACAGACTCCGTTCCGTAATCCTCAGACCGGTGCGTTTGATAAGGATATGTTGAAGAAGTTCTTGGTGGACTATTCAAAAATGAATAAGGCACAGATGCCTTCACAATATGCAGAATACTATGAATCCATGTACAAGTTCTGGTCTTTCCTCGAAAAGTCCCTTATCCAGGCACGTCTTCAGGAGAAGTATCAAGCTTTGATTACAAAATCCCTTTTCTCCAACCCGGTAGAAGCTCAGGACGCTTTTGATGCAAGAGTAGAGCAGTCAGACCTGCTGCTTGCTGCAGTTCCCTATTCTTCTATCGTTGACTCTACCATCGTTATCAAGGATTCTGATTTGAAGGCTGCATACGACAAGAAGAAAGAACAGTTCAAGCAATATGTGGAAACTCGCAATATCAAGTTCATTGATGTGCAAGTTACTGCAAGTGCAGAAGACAGAGCTGCTCTCCAGAAGGAAATGGAAGAATACACTGAACAACTTACTGCCAATCCTTCTGACTATACTACCTTTATCCGTTCTACCGGTTCCGAAGCTCCTTATACAGACTTGTTCTACACTACTAAGTCTCTGCCTGCTGATGTGACAGCCCGTTTGGACTCTGTTGCGGTGGGTGGTGTATTCGGACCTTATTATAACGTATCGGACAATACTCTTAACTCTTTCAAGAAATTGGCTACTGCTGCTATGCCGGACTCTATCGAGTTCCGTCAGATTCAGGTAGTTGCCGAAGATGCTGAAAAGACGAAGACTTTAGCCGACAGCATCTACAATGCTATTAAGGGTGGTGCCAGCTTTGCTGAAATTGCGAAGAAGTACGGTCAGACCGGTGAGCCTACCTGGATCTCTTCAGCTAACTACGAAGGCGCACAGATTGACGGTGACAACTTGAAATATATTACTGCTGTCACTACTTTGGGACAGAACGAACTGACCAATCTGGCGTTGGGACAAGCAAATGTCATTTTGCAGGTAACCAACAAGAAGGCTGTCAAGGATAAATATAAGGTAGCCGTTATCAAGCGTCCGGTAGAATTCAGTAAGGAAACTTACAGCAAGGCATACAATGAATTCAGCCAGTTCATCGCTGCAAACAATACTTTAGAGAAAATGATTGCCAATGCGGAAGATGCCGGTTACAAGTTGCTGGATAGAGCCGACTTGTACAGCTCTGAACATGGTATCGGTGGTATCAGAGGAACCAAAGATGCTTTGAAATGGGCGTTTGAGGCAAAAGCCGGTGAAGTTTCCGGTTTGTACGAATGTGGCGAGAGCGACCGTATGCTGGTAGTAGGTGTTGCAAGTATTGTTCCTGAAGGTTATCGCCCACTGGCTTTGGTAAAGGACCAGTTGAGAGCTGAAATTCTCCGTGACAAGAAAGCAGAGAAGATTATGGCTGATATGAAGGCTGCCAATGCAACTTCGTTCGAGCAGTACAAGAATATGGCAAATGCTGTCAGTGATTCTGTAAAGCACGTTACTTTCTCTGCTCCTGCCTATATCCCGGCATTGCGTAGCAGCGAACCTTTGGTAGGCGCATACGCTTCTATTGCCGAAGTGAACAAGCTGAGTGCTCCTATCAAGGGTAACGGTGGTGTATTCGTTCTGCAACCTTATGCAAAAGAGAAGCTGAACGAAACATTCAACAAGGAAACTGAAGAGGCTAACTTGGCTAACATGCATGCACGTATGGCAAGCCAGTTCATCAGTGACTTGTATCTGAAAGCCAACGTAAAAGACCAACGTTATTTATTCTTCTAAGAATAGAAAACCCATATTGAAAAGCCGTCCGGTACTTCCGGGCGGCTTTTTCATTGTCTGTACATTTCATTTTCTACACTCTCCGTTGTCTTTGTGCAACTTTATTCCTACCTTTGCATTCTTGAAAGAGTTTTGTTTTAATGAAAAACGATATGCAGAAACGACCTCTATTGGGCTTGACGCTCTCTGAATTGCAGAATGTGGTGAAGAATCTGGGAATGCCCGGTTTCTCTGCCAAGCAGATAGCTTCCTGGCTGTATGACAAGAAGGTGACTTCTATAGACGAAATGAGCAATCTTTCGTTGAAGCATCGGGAATTGCTGAAAGAAATCTATGAGGTAGGTGCCGAAGCGCCGGTAGATGCCATGCGCTCTGTAGACGGTACGGTGAAATACTTGTACCGGGCAGGCGAGGGGCATTTCGTGGAAGCTGTCTATATACCCGACGAAGACCGGGCTACGCTTTGTGTCTCCTCTCAGGTGGGCTGTAAGATGAATTGCAAGTTCTGTATGACCGGCAAACAAGGTTTTACTGCCAATCTGACATCCAACCAGATTATTAATCAAATCAATTCGTTGCCCGAAAGGGACAAGCTTACCAATGTGGTAATGATGGGCATGGGTGAACCACTTGATAATCTGGACGAGGTATTGAAAGCGCTGGAAATAATGACCGCCTCTTATGGGTATGCGTGGAGTCCCAAGCGTGTCACCCTTTCTTCAGTGGGATTGAAGAAGGGCTTGCAGCGTTTTATTGAGGAGTCGGACTGCCATCTGGCTATCAGCCTTCATTCGCCGATACCTTTGCAACGTCGCGAGCTGATGCCGGCAGAGAAGGCCTTCTCCATCACGGAGATTGTTGAATTGTTAAGAAACTATGATTTTAGCAAACAGCGCAGACTATCTTTTGAATATATTGTTTTCAAAGGAGTGAATGACTCGTTACCGTATGCAAAGGAACTTCTGAAGTTGCTACGCGGGCTGGACTGCCGGATTAACCTGATTCGTTTTCATGCCATACCTGGAGTGAATCTTGAAGGGGCTGATATGGAAACCATGACTGCGTTCCGTGATTATCTGACTTCGCACGGTCTGTTTACCACTATACGGTCATCGCGTGGAGAGGATATATTTGCCGCTTGTGGCATGTTGTCCACTGCCAAGCAGGAGGAGAATAAAGAAGAATTAATATAAATTATTAACTTAGGTAGGGAGGATATTACGCATTCTTCGTAGCTTTGTGAAAAACTAAAATGATAGAGATATGAGAAAGCACTTGTTTTATTTAAGTATGGTTCTCGTACTGACACTTTTTTCCGCTTGCGGTGGTGGTAAAAAGGGTGTGTTTACTCCGACCTCCAGTGGTCGTGCGTATGAAGTTCTGGTAGTGGTGGAGCCCGGCTTGTGGGAACGTCCTGCCGGTAGGGCGCTTTTCGATGTGCTTGATTCTGATGTTCCGGGGCTTCCCCAGTCAGAACGTTCATTCCGAATCATGTATACTGCCCCTTCCAATTATGATGCCACTTTAAAACTGATTCGCAATATCATTATTGTCGATGTGAACAAGGACCTCTATACCCAGCCTAAATTCAAGTATGCAAGGAATGTATATGCTGCTCCTCAGTCTATTCTCACTATTCAGGCACCGGACGAGGCTTCGTTCGAGAAATTTGTGGAGGAGAATAGGCAGGTAATCATCGATTTCTTTACCCATGCGGAAATGAATCGTCAGATTTCAGTATTGAAGGACAAGCATAGCGACTATATAGCAACGAAGGTGAAAAGCCAGTTCGATTGCGATGTATGGGTGCCGGGCGAACTGACATCTACCAAGGAGGGTGAGAACTTCTTCTGGGCAGGTACGAATGCAGCTACCGGCGACCAGAACTTTGTAATCTACTCTTATCCTTATACGGATAAGGATACGTTTACTAAAGAATATTTTGTTCATAAACGCGATTCCGTGATGAAGGTTAATATCCCTGGTGCCCGTGAAGGCATGTATATGTCGACGGATTCTCTGATGACCGATGTACGCCCCATCAGTGTGCAGGGAGACTATGCACTGGAGGCCCGCGGCTTGTGGCGCATAAAGGGTGACTTCATGGGCGGTCCGTTCGTATCGCATGTACGTTTGGACAAGGCCAATCAGCGTATTATCGTATCTGAAATATTTATTTATTCACCTGATAAAATGAAACGTAATCTGGTACGTCAGATGGAGGCTTCGCTCTATACCTTGAAACTGCCCGGCAGCAAGCAGGAAGGTACGGAAATTCCGGTAGGCGTAACCTCAAAAGATACTACTAATAATAAGTAATAAAAATGGAAGACAACAAAATAAGAGTCGGCATTACACAAGGCGACATTAATGGTGTAGGGTATGAAGTGATTTTAAAGACGTTTGCAGACCCGGTGATGCTGGAATTGTGCACGCCGATTATCTACGGTTCGCCTAAAGTGGCAGCTTATCATCGTAAATCATTGGACTTGCCTACCAACTTCAGTATCGTCAACTCCGCCTCCGAAGCGGTTCCCAATCGCTTGAGTGTAGTGAACTGTACGGATGATGAAGTAAAGGTTGAGTTCTCTAAACCTGACGTTGAAGCTGGTAAAGCTGCACTTGGTGCACTGGAAAAAGCCATTGAGGAATATAAGGAGGGAATGATAGACGTGATTGTCACAGCTCCCATCAACAAGCATACCATCCAGTCGGAGGAGTTTGCCTTCCCCGGACATACGGAGTATATAGAGCAAAAATTGGGAGATGGCGAGAAGGCCCTTATGATTCTGATGAAAGATGACTTCCGGGTAGCATTGGTGACCGGACATATTCCCGTTAAAGAGATAGCCGGAAGCATCACCAAAGAACTGATACAAGAAAAACTGAAGATATTCAACCGCTCCTTGAAGCAGGATTTTGCTATCAGCGCACCGCGTATTGCAGTGCTTTCGCTGAATCCGCATGCAGGAGACGGCGGATTGCTGGGAACTGAAGAGCAGGAGATTATCATTCCGGCCATCAACGAAATGGCTGCTAAGGGTATGCTTTGCTATGGTCCTTATCCGGCAGACGGGTTTATGGGCTCAGATAACTTTACCCATTTTGATGGTATCCTGGCCATGTATCACGACCAGGGGCTGGCACCGTTCAAGGCATTGGCTATGGACGAGGGCGTGAACTATACTGCCGGCTTGCCGGTGATACGCACTTCGCCTGCTCATGGCACGGCCTACGATATTGCCGGGAAAGGAATCGCCTCTGAAGATTCATTCCGGCAGGCTATC
>ENA-OOZQ01002182-OOZQ01002182.1-human-gut-metagenome-genome-assembly--contig:-NODE-2182-length-10541-cov-1.581633_pt1 | contig 10541 bp, 8 predicted proteins | sample MGYA00241188_ERZ501399 | MGnify/ENA primary metagenome ERZ501399 (study PRJEB25962, sample SAMEA2042658) | human gut metagenome | biome: human gut; feature: human-associated habitat; material: faeces... | reverse complement strand
CACCGACAGGTCCATTTTGGCAGAATGCATAAACAATTTTGCCGTTAACTGTACCATAACCGGTTACAACACCTGCATCAGTGTTAAATGAACCTATTTCGACAAAGCTATTTTCATCGAATAAATTCTCTAACCTTAAACGCGCTTCACTTGGTTGTTCATTCATTTTTGATATTAAATCGTTAATTTGTCCAAGTCTACTCATTTTACTTCCCTCCACTAACATCAACAGGATAAAAAAACATAAAAATTTGTAAAATACCTTGTAATTCTCTATATTTTATTGTACTATAAAATAGAAAATATTCTAATACTTATTTATATATAATTCATATAACGCATGAGTTATAATTAGGAGGTAAATATGGATTTAAAAGAATTTGAATATGTTCTTGCAATTAATGAAGATAAAAGTTTTTCAAAAGCTGCAAAACGACTTTTTATATCCCAACCATCACTAAGTCAATATATCAATCGACTAGAAAATCAGCTTGGTGTAACTTTATTTGATAGAAATACTATACCTCTTACTCTAACATATGAAGGCGAACTATATATTGAAGCCATGCAAAATATTGTAGAAATTTTTAATGGTATGCAGAAAAGTTTTGATGATATATCCGAACTAAAAAAAGGCAGAATAAACATAGGACTTACACCATCAAAGGCAAATAATCCTTTGCCGGCAATATTACCGGTTTTTAAAGAACATTACCCGGATATAGAACTTATATTAACTGAAGCAACTTCTTTGGAACTAGAAAATTTGTTAGTCAAAGGTGCTGTCGATGTATGTATGATGAATTTGCCAATAAAAAGTAAAGGCATTGAGTATGAGCCAATTATGACGGAAAATATCTTTTTAGCTGCACCACCTAATTTTACACCAAAGAATGTCGAAAAATCAAGTCCATTTCCGAAAATTAATATTAAAGATTTAGAAAATGAACAATTTATTCTTCTTCATTCGGACCAAAGATTACGACAAATTGCAGATAACATATTTGATAGTATAGGCATGAAGCCAAAAATTCTTCTTCAAACAAGTAGTATAGAAACAGCTATTAGATTATCTGCTGCTAACATGGGATTTAGTTTTGTTCCAGAGTCTTCTGTTAGATTTTCTTCAATGGTTAATCCGCCTAAATATTATACTTTTGGTAATACTGAAACCAGTTGGACTTTGGTAATAGCATATAGGCAGAATGCTTATAGGAGTAAGGCTGTTACTGCTTTTGCAGAAATAGCTAAAAAAGTTGTATCGCGATAGGAGAAAATTATGTTTACAATACTTGATTTTGAATTCAATCAAGCTTTTTCAATGAATAATGGTAAGGATATGGTAAATCCAAAATGCAGATTTGAAATTATACAAATTGGAGCTGTAAAGGTTGATGATAATTATGATATAGTGGATGAATTTAATATATTAATTAAACCTAATATATATCCTAACATTCATCCATTTGTAGAAAAGATTACGGGATTTACAGATAAAGATTTTAAATACAAACCTTATTTCCCAGAAGCTTTTAAAAAATTTAGGAGATTTTTAGGTAATGATACATTATTAGGTACATGGGGATATAGTGATATTCGTGCCCTATTTAGAAATTTGACATATTATAATATAGCAACAGAACCTATGATTATAGAATATGTTGATATTCAAAAAATGGCAACTCAACATTTAAAATATTCAAAAGGTGGAGCTATTGGTTTAAAAAATGCAGTTGAAGCTTTTAACATTGATATAGAAAGACCATTTCATCATGCACAAGACGATGCGTACTATACAGCAAAGGTTTTGAAAAAAATTGCACCAGAAAAACTACCTGTTAGAATATTTAATTCTTCGCATCTTAAGCCCAAAAAAGTACAGGAAAATCGCATTCAAGCGGTAAAATGTAGGCGTTCTAAATCAAATAGAACTAGGAAAAGCAAATGATTTATAAAAAGACAATAAAAAATATCCTGCAATTTTAAAATTTGATTGCAGGATATTTTTGTGTGAAAATTATTTTAAAAATCCAGAAATTATCTTTTCTTCAGCTTGTTCAGCAGTAAGCCCCAAAGTCCTTAATTTCAAAATCTGTTCGCCAGCTATTTTACCAATAGCAGCTTCGTGAATTAAAGCGGCATCAGGATTTTCTGCAACTAAAGATGGTTGCGCTATAACAGAACCATTTCCATCTAATATGGCATCGCATTCTGAATGACCAGTACATATGTTTTTGCCGATAATTTTAGAAGTATATTCTTGTTTAGAGTTATCTCTGGCAACTGAACGAGAAACAATGTCAGTTCCTGAATTTTCTCCCTCGAGTGTTACAACAAAATCTGTTTTTGCATATTCTTTACCAGATGTCATAATACGCTCTTTTATTATTAATTTTGCGTTTTTTCCTAATGTTCCCCTTGTTTTACGGTCTGTGCTATCTACACCACTAAGCTGAATAGTATCCATTGTTAGTATGGCGTTTTCGCCCAAAGTACAATCTGTTACAGGGTCGATACGCTTTGCACCCGTACCATTACCTGTACCGATATGTTTTTCTTTATACAAAACATTAGAATTTTTTTCAAGAAAGAATCTATGAACACCATTATGTCTAGCATCATGTCCGTCATCTGTATGAACCCCGCATCCGGCAACAATTGTAACATCTGCACCTTCTCCAACAAAGAAGTCATTGTATACAACATCATTCACATCCCCTTTTGTTACGCAAGCAGGAATGTACACAGTTTCATCTTTTGTATTTGGTGAAATTATTATATTAATACCAGGAGCATCAGTTTTTGGCTCTATTTTTATGTTTTCAGAAGATTGTCGACCAGCACATTGACCGTCTTCACGAATATTGAATGCGCCATTAAACTTTCCTTTGAAATCAGATACTATCTTTAAAATTTCTTCTGTAGTTTTTTTCATTAGTTGTTACCCCCATTTAGACAACAATCACCAGTGTTTGATACTTCCAAGAGTGTTGGTAAAATTTCTTCTTTTTTACCAATATCTTTAACTACACCATTTGCAATAACAATTATCTCATCGGCTATGTTAAGTATTCTTTCTTGGTGGGATATTATAAGCAATGTACCAGCATAGTTTTCCTTAATTTCAACAAAAGCATCAATTAATTCATTGAAGCTCCAGAGGTCAATACCGGCTTCTGGTTCATCGAAAATAGTAAGTTTTGTGTTTCTTGCAAGAACTGTAGCAATTTCAATTCTTTTTATTTCTCCACCAGAAAGGCTAGAATTAACTTCTCTATCTATGTAATCACGAGTACATAAACCTACTTTGCCTAGTAATGAACAAATTTCTTTTTCTTCTATTTTTTTGCCAGCAGCTAATTCAAGTAAGTCTCTTACAGTAATGCCTTTGAAACGCACAGGCTGTTGAAAAGCGTAGCTTATACCTTTGTTTGCTCTTTCAGTTATATCCAAAGAAGTTATATCTTCTTTGTCTAAAATAATACTACCAGATGTTGGCTTTTCTAAACCTGCAATTAATTTCGCAAGAGAAGTTTTACCACCACCATTTGGACCAGTAATTACAACTAATTTACCAGTTGGAATTTCTACATTTATATTTTTTATAATTTCTGTACCATCAGAAACTTTCCATTTTATATTTTGTAGTTCTAACATTATTGTTTCCTCCAAAAATCTAGTATTAACAAGTATATATATAAATAAACTAAATTATTTTTTATTAAAGAGTCTCTAATAATTCATAGAAATTAGGGAAAGAAATAGCTACACAATCAGAATCAAGAATAGTAGTTTCACCTTCAGCAACCAAAGCAGCTATAGCACAAGACATAGCAACTCTATGGTCTAAGTGACTATCCACAGTAGCACCCTTTAATTTTTGATTACCCTCAATAATCATACCGTCTTCAGTTTCAGTAATTACAACACCCATTTTGCCTAATTCTGTACTCATAGTTGCAATTCGATTGGATTCTTTAACCTTTAATTCTTCGGCATCTTTAACAACAGTAGTTCCATCAGCACAAAGAGCAGCTACAGCAAATACAGGTATTTCATCTATCATTCTTGGGATTATACTTCCTTCAAGTGTTGTGGCGTGGAGTTTTGAAGATTTTACTTCTATATCGCCTACTAATTCGCCACCAGATTCTCTCTGGTTGAGAATGTTTATTTCGCCACCCATAGCACGCAAAGCATCAATAATACCTGTTCTTGTTTCGTTTATACCAACATTTTCAATGATAATATGAGAATTTGGAACAATTAATCCAGCTACCATAAAGAAAGCAGCAGATGAAATATCGCCAGGAACATTGATAGGTTTTGCATAAAGCTCTTCTACAGGCGTAGATGTAATTACACCATTTTCATTTTTAATATTAGCCCCAAAATAATTTAAAATTATTTCAGTATGATTTCTTGAAGCGACAGGTTCATTAATAATTGTAGTTCCATCAGCAAAAAGGCTTGCTAAAAGAATTGATGATTTTACTTGGGCACTTGCCATAGGCATAGTATATTCAATAGAATGAAGTTTTGAACCATGTATAGTGAGAGGAGCAAATCCATCATTTGTGCTTTCGATGTTTGCACCCATTTCGGTAAGAGGATTAATAACCCTTCTCATTGGTCTTTTTTGAATAGAAGCATCCCCATTTAATTTTGTATCAAAATTTTGGGCAGATAAGATACCAGATATAAGTCTAATTGTTGTACCACTATTTCCAACATCTAAAGTTTCTGTTGGAGCAGTAAGTCCATGAAGCCCTTTGCCATGAACAGTAACATTTTCTCCATCAAAATCTATATCAATACCAAGTTTTCTAAAACAGGATATAGTTGACATACAATCATCGCCAGTTAAGAATCCAGAGATTTTTGTATCGCCTTTTGCCAAGGAACCAAACATAACAGCTCTGTGTGATATAGACTTATCACCTGGGATTTTTATCTGACCATTTAATTTTTTCATAGGTTTTATAGTTTTATTCATAATTCAACTTTTCTCCTTTATTTATTAAATACTTTGTAATTCATAGATTTCAAGATATCTATAGCCTTATTTTTATGAGCTTCATTTTCGAAAGCTATATAGAGAGCACCATCATTATAATCTCTAGTGTTTCGTATACCTATATTTTTAATGTTAACACTATTAACACTCAATAAAGTTGCTATTGTAGCTATGGCACCGGGTTGGTCTACTACATCAACAGCAATCTCGTAAAATTTACATACAGTATTTTCATTTCTATTTTCAAAAGAGTTTCTATAATCTCTGGCATTTTCAAAAAAAGAATATATATCTTCTTTGTTTTCAAGAGATGTTTTTAATTCTCTTACTGTGTTTATATAAGTGTCAAGCACCTTTAATATCGGTTCTCTGTTATCCTGACAAATACTATTCCATACATCTGGACTGGAACTTGCTATTCGTGTAATATCTCTAAAGCCACCAGCTGCAAAAGAATGCATATATCCATCACTGTCGGCTAGTTCTTTTACTGTATTTACAAGAGAGGAAGCTATAATATGTGGAACATGACTAATTGCTGCAACTGTATAATCATGAACTTCAGGAGAGATAACTACTGGAGTTGCCCCTAATGTCTTAGCAATATTTATCATTTTATCTATTTTGGATTGTGGTACATTATTTATTGGTGTAAGTATGTAAAAGGCATTTTCAAATAAATGTGCTTTTGCTGATTTATACCCTGTTTGCTCAGACCCAGCCATAGGATGTCCTCCTATAAAGCAGATGTCTTTAATATTTGATAATGTGTCACAAATTTTCTTTTTTGTACTGCCCACATCTGTAATAATACAGTCTTTTTTGATATAAGGTTTCAATTTACTTACATATGTAGGTATTGTATCAACAGTTGTACATACAATAATTATGTCACATTCTTTAAAGATTGACATATCTGTGAGACTATATTTATCTATTACACCATCATTATAGGCATCTATAAGTGATTTTTCACTTCTGTTCATTGCTACAATTTCGATATTTGTTTTTTCTTTGAGAGCCTTTGCTATGGAGCCACCTATTAAGCCAAGACCTATAATTCCTATAACCATCAGAACACCTCTCTAATATGTGCATTATCCATATTATTTTAACACTAATACCAAATTTGGTCAATATAATTTAAAAAGTGAATAGTAAATCTTAAAAATATTTATTTTAAGGCAGCTATTTATTGTAAAAATTAATAAAAAATATAAAGGAAAAAAGATAAATTTGTTGAATTTATAAATACTAAAGAGAATGTGTTTGTGCAATTAAATCAAAGTATGCACATATTATATTTTGTAAATAGTGATAAATAAACAAAAGGAGTGGTGTTTTTATGAAAAGTTATCCTGCAAATCAAATTAGAAATGTTGCTATTATTGGTCATAGTGGAGTTGGAAAAACTACTATTGCTGAAGCATGTTTACATGTTAGTGGTGTGTCAAAGAGATTTGGACGAGTAGAAGAAGGCAATACGGTTAGTGACTATGATCCAGAAGAAATAAAAAGAAAAATTTCTATTAATTCTTCAATAATTCCTGTAGAGTGGTTAGAGGAAAAAATTAACTTTATTGATACTCCTGGCTATTTCGATTTTCTTGGAGAAGTTAAACAAGCACTTAGCGTATCTGATTTAGCACTTATAGTGGTTGATGCAAAAGCTGGTGTACAAGTAGGAACTGAAAAAGCTTGGCAAATAGCAACAGAAATGGGTATACCAAAAATGATTTTTGTTAATGGTATGGATGATGAGTCTGCTGACTTAGACACAGTTGTGGAATCTATGAAACAAGTGTTTGGTAAGAGTATTGCCCCACTTCAGGTTCCTTTTTACGAAGATAATAAATTTGTTGGGTTCGTAAATGTTATTAGAAGAGCTGCAAGAAAGTTTATGAATGGACTTGTAGAGCCATGTGATATGCCTGATGGATTAGATGATTCAGTTGAAACTATGAGAAAAATGGTTGAAGAGGCTGTTGCGGAAACAGATGATGAATTAATTGAAAAGTTTTTTAATGACGAGAGTATGACTCCTGAAGAAATACATAAAGGGTTGAGGATTGGTATAGTTGATGGTACAGTTACACCAGTTATTTGTGGGGCTGCTATATACACAATAGGAATAAGAGTATTAATGAACTCCATAAATAAGTTTTTACCACCTACTAACGAGGTTAAAGCAACAATAACTGCTATAAATCCTAAAACAGATGATTATGTAGAAATTAATTGTGATGAAAATGATCCATTATCAGCTTTTGTATTCAAAACTATTGCAGACCCTTATGTGGGAAGATTAAGCCTTTTTAAGGTTTGCTCAGGGGTTATGAAAAAAGACTCTATGGTTAAGAATGTTAATAAAAATATAGCTGAAAAAATAGGAAAATTATATATACTTAGGGGTAAGGAACAATTAGAAGTTGACGAGTTAAGAGCCGGAGATATAGGTGCGATAGCTAAGTTACAGAATACAAGTACATGTGATACATTAGCTTCAACAGATAGACCTGTACAATTTCCTGAAATCAGTTATCCAGAGGCTCATATGAAGAAAGCTATTAAGCCTAAGACAAAAGGTGATGAAGATAAATTAGCAAGTGCAATTAACAAAATTCTTGAAGAAGATAAGACCCTTAATTTTACTGTGGACAAGGAAACAAAACAATCTATAATAAGTGGTTTAGGGGATACTCATATTGATGTATTTGTTAGTAAATTGAAAAATAAATATAAAATAGATGTAGATTTAGATAAACCTATTGTTCCATATAGAGAAAAGATAAGAACTAAGGTACAGGCTAGAGGAAAGTATAAGAAACAATCTGGTGGACATGGTCAATTTGGAGATGTAGTTATTGATTTTGAACCAGTTGAAGACCAGACTATACCATATATTTTTGAAGAAAAAATTTTTGGTGGAGCTGTTCCAAAACAATATTTTCCTGCTGTAGAAAAAGGTTTGCAAGAAAGTATTAAGTCTGGTCCTTTAGCAGGATATCCTGTTGTTGGCATAAAAGCAACTCTTGTAGACGGCTCTTATCATCCGGTAGATTCTTCTGAAATGGCATTCAAGATGGCAACAACAATGGCGTTTAAAGATGCTTTTTCGCAGGCTAAGCCTGTTATTCTTGAACCAATATCTTCTGTAGCTGTTACTGTGCCTGACGGTTATACTGGTGATATTATGGGAGACTTAAATAAGCGTAGAGGCAGAATTTTGGGAATGGAGAAGACTGGAGATAATCAGATTATACAGGCAGAAGTCCCTGCTGCTGAAATGTTAGAATATTCTACAGATTTAAGAAGTATAACTCAGGGAAGAGGCTCTTATACAGAAGAATTTGTAAGATACGAAGCAGTTCCTGCAGATATTCAAAATAAAGTTATAGAAAAGCGTAAGGCAGAAATGGCAACAAAGGCAGATAAATAGCATATAACTAAAGAAAAAATAGGCATTATTCAATGTTGAGTAATGCCTATTTATATTTGTAATTATAGTTTTATTATGCCCTTTTCGAACATATTATTAATTGCAATTATTATACCAAGTTTTGCATGAGCCCATGTTAAACCGCCTTGTAAGTAAACAGTATAAGGAGGCTTCATTGGAGCATCAGCACTTAATTCTATTGAAGAACCTTGAACAAATGCACCTGCAGCCATGATAACCTGACAATCATAACCTGGCATATCCCATGGTTCAGGAGTTACAAAACTATCTACAGCAGCGCCTTTTTGTATTCCTTGACAAAATGCAATAACGCCTTCAGGAGTTTTCATTTGTATGGATTCTACTATGTCTACCCTTTTTTCTTCTGGTCTAGGCATTACTTCAAATCCTAAATCTGAACAGATTTGAGAGGCAAAAACAGCACTTCTAAGACTTGCGTTAACAACACTAGGAGCAAGAAAAAGTCCTTGAATTAATTTAGGTGTTACACCAAGGCTAGGTCCTACCTCTTTACCCATACTTGGGGATGTAAGTCTAAATGCAGCGTTGTCAACATATTCCTCTTTACCAACTATGTATCCACCGACAGGAGCTATACCGCCACCGAGGTTTTTAATAAGAGAACCTACTACTAAATCAGCACCTACTTCTGTTGGTTCAATAGTATCAACAAATTCGCAATAGCAGTTATCAACCATACAAATTATATCCGGATTTATGGATTTAACTATCTTTATGATTTTTTCGACAGTTTCTATTGATAAACTAGGTCTATATTCGTAACCTTTTGAACGCTGTATCTCTACGAGCTTTGTGTTTGGAGTAACTGTGTTTTTTATTCCGTTGAAATCTATAATTCCGTCATTTAGTAAAGGGACTTCTTTGTATTTTACACCATGTTCTACAAGTGACCCCTTAACTTCTCTAACAGCACCTATAACACTTTGAAGTGTATCGTAAGGCTCTCCTGCTACACAAACAAGTTCATCACCATATTTTAAATTACCAAAAAGAGCTACAGTAAGAGCATGTGTACCTGAAATTATTTGTTGTCTAACTAAGGCAGACTCAGCCTTAAATATATCTGCATAAATTTCTTCTAAAGTATCGCGCCCAATATCGTTATAACCATATCCTGTTGTACCGTTAAGATGAGCTTCTGAAAGTCTATTTTTTTGCATAGCTTTAATAACTTTACATTGATTATATTCAGTTATTTCATCTATTTTTTTAAAATATTTTTCAACTTTTTTTTCGGCATCAAAACAAATATCGGCAACTTTTGGATTAATACCAAATTCGTTTATAATATATTCTTTTAACATTTTTTATTCCTCGCTATTTCATTTTTTATATAAATTGCTATTTCCTGTGTAGAAGTAAAGTTATCTACATTTATCCAGTTTCCATCGCATTGATGATTAAACCAAGTTAATTGTCGCTTAGCAAAATGGCGGGTATCTCTTTTTAACAAAGTAATGGATTCTTCAAGAGATAACTTCCCTTTAAGATAGTATACAATTTCTTTGTAGCCTAACCCTTTCATAGAAACTAAATTTTCGTCATATTTAGGATATAATGATTTTACTTCTTCTACTAAGCCATCTTTTAACATTATATCTATTCTTTTTTCTATTCGATTATAAAGTTTTTCTCTATCCATATTTAAAACGAAAAAGTTTAAATCATAAATAGGCTCTTTCAATTTCTCTCTTTTGTTATATTCAGAAAATTTTTCGTTATTTTCTAGGCAATATTCTAAAGCACGAATAACTTTTTTTGTGTTATTTTGATGAACTGTACTTGCATACTCAGGATCGTATTCTTTTAATTTATTATAAATAAATTCAGCGCCTTTCTCTTCAAGTAAATTTTTTAATTTTTCTCTTATAGCATAATCACGCTTAGAAGAGCTAAAATCATTATCGTTAATAAGGGCGTTGATATAAAACCCTGTTCCACCTACAAGTATAGGAATTTTGCCCTTCCCTAGAATTTCGTCTATGGCTTTTTTTGCCATAGTTTGAAAAACAGCTACAGAAAATTCTTCATCAGGATTAAGGC
>ENA-OOZQ01002170-OOZQ01002170.1-human-gut-metagenome-genome-assembly--contig:-NODE-2170-length-10565-cov-3.088487_pt1 | contig 10565 bp, 5 predicted proteins | sample MGYA00241188_ERZ501399 | MGnify/ENA primary metagenome ERZ501399 (study PRJEB25962, sample SAMEA2042658) | human gut metagenome | biome: human gut; feature: human-associated habitat; material: faeces... | reverse complement strand
GCTCAGTATATGGTGTTGCCGCGTTGGGCTGCTTTAGCAGAGGTGCAATGGTCTAATCCTGAAAAGAAGAATTATGAAAACTTCCTGACCCGTTTGCCACAATTGATTAATATATATGAAGCTGAAGGATATAATTATGCCAAACATGTATTTGATGTGAAATCCGAGTTTGTTGCTAATTCGGCCACAGGAGCAGTAGATGTAGTGATGACTACTATTGACGGTGCTCCCATCCATTATACATTAGATGGAACTGAGCCTACAGCTTCTCCCGTATGTGACAGTATTCTTACGATTAAGGAAAGTTGTACTTTAAAGGCGGTTGCTGTTCGTCCTACCGGAAACAGCAAAATGCTGACTGAAAAGATTGCTTTCAGTAAATCTACTTCAAAGCCTATTAAAGCTAATCAGCCTGTAAACAAGCAATATGAATTTGGTGGTGTTTCTACATTAGTAGACGGACTGAAAGGAAATGGTAACTACAAAACCGGCCGTTGGATCGCATTCTATAAGAATGATATGGATGTAACAATTGACTTGCAGCAACCTACCGAAATTTCAAGTGTAGCTATCACTACTTGTGTTGAAAAGGGGGACTGGGTATTCGATGCACGTTCTTTCTCAATTGAGGTTTCAGATGATGATAAGACTTTTACTAAAGTTGCTTCTGAAGCATATCCCGAGATGAAAGAGACCGACCGTAATGGGCTTTATGAGCACAAATTGACTTTCGATCCGGTAAAAACCCGTTATGTGAAAGTGGTTGCAACGTCGGAACACTCCATTCCGGCATGGCATGGTGGTAAAGGTAACCCGGGTTTCTTATTTGTAGATGAAATTACGTTGAATTGAAAAAATAGAAATGACAGAAACTAAAACGATTCGTTTTCTTTCTATCATTGGATGTTTACTTGCCGGGATGGTTGCTTCGTGCAGCTCCCGGCAAGTTGCGCCTAATGAAGAAGGGATTAGCGTGCAGAAAATGACCGGATTCCCCGAAGGAGAACCCGGTTTTTCTTTGGGTGTATCGGCATGTTATGCCGGCATCTATCAGGGAGAGTTATTGATTGCCGGCGGATGTAATTTTCCGGAAACGGCAGCCGAAGGAGGAAAGAAGAAATTCTACCAAGGTATTTATGCCGCTGACGCTTCTGCAGACTCAGTTTTCATATGGAGAAAAGTCGGTCAGCTGCCTGTTGCTGCTGCTTATGGAGTTTCGGTTTCGACTCCTCAAGGGGTAGTTTGTGTGGGTGGATCGAACGAAAAAGGATCCTTATCTGCTGTTTACCGCCTTTCTTTGACTGACGATAAACAGACTGTGATTGTAGATACACTACCTTCTTTACCTTGTACAATGGATAATATGAGCGGTTCAGTAGTGGATTATACACTTTTCGTAGCCGGAGGCAATGTGGATGGTAAACCTTCGAATGCACTTTATTGCCTCAGTCTGAGTAGCCCGGAGACCGGATGGCAGAGGCTTCCCGATTTTCCGGGTTCTCCCCGTGTACAACCGGTATGTGTAGGACAACGTAAAGAGGGGGAAACCCTTCTATATTTATGGGGAGGTTTTGCCGGTGCATCCGATGGACGGTCTGCAAGCCTTTCTACTGACGGATATTGCTATTCTCCATCTTTGCAACAATGGCAGTCGGTATCTGTTCCGGTTGGCAATGATTCTGTGCCTGTCGCTTTGGGTGGTGGAGCCGGTATAGCACTGACGGACAGTTTGATACTTTGTACCGGTGGAGTCAACAAAGATATTTTCTTTTCTGCTCTTCAGCGCGAGGAAATGATGAAGACAGCCGTGGCCAATGGCAAGCAAACTGTTGTAGACAGTCTGAAGTTGGAAGCAAAAAAGTATATGTTGCATCCGGCAGGATGGTATCGTTTTAATGACCGGATTTTGATTTATAATACACGTCGGGATAAGTGGGAAGAGGCTGTTCGGGGTGAAGATGTTGCCCGTGCCGGTGCTGCATTGACAGGGCAGGGACAGACCTTCTTTAATATCAATGGTGAGCTGAAGCCGGGAATCCGTACCCCGGAAATAGTTAAGATAATGATTGACTGATTGCAGATAATCTGACATTTTACTTATATTTGTACATTGAAAACAAAAAACTAAAACCAATCATATCATGATAAAACCTACAATGAAAATTTGTACTTTCTTGCTTGCGGCCGGTTTGATGATAGCAACAGCTGGTGTGAAAGCGCAGTCTGTCATTCCTATTCCTCTCCGGATGGAGCAAGGTAGCGGTACTTTTCTATTTACCGGTGACACTAAGCTGTATACCAACCTGAAAGGTGAAGAGAAGAAAATGTTGATGGATTATCTGGAGACATTACCTATCCATTTCAAAAACGGTAAAAAGCAAACGAAAGATAACGTGGTCTCTCTTATGATAACGAAGGCTAATCCTCAGTTATCTTCTCCCGAGAGCTATACACTGGAGGTAACTCCGCATAAAATAACAGTGCAGGCTACTTCCGGTGCCGGATTATTCTATGGCGTTCAGACTCTTTTGCAAATGGCTCAACCTGCAATGGAGGGTGCCTGGTCAGTTCAGGCTACAACGATTCAGGATTCGCCACGTTTCGAATACCGTGGGCTGATGCTTGACGTTTCCCGCCATTTTCGTTCTAAAGAGTTTGTGAAAAAGCAGATAGATGCATTGGCTTATTATAAACTTAATCGCCTGCATTTGCATCTTACCGATGCTGCCGGTTGGCGTATCGAGATTAAGAAATATCCTTTATTGACGGAACTTGCTGCTTGGCGTCCGGAAGCCAACTGGAAAAGATGGTGGAATGAAGGTGGGCGGAAATATTGTCGTTTTGATGCTCCCGGTGCTTCCGGAGGTTATTATACGCAGGATGATATTCGTGAATTGGTCAATTATGCCCGTGAACGTCATATTACTATTATTCCTGAGATAGAGATGCCTGCCCATTCGGAAGAGGTTCTGACTGCCTATCCGGAACTGTCTTGTTCAGGAGAGCCTTATAAGAATGCCGATTTTTGTGTCGGAAACGAGAAAACCTTTACTTTTCTTGAAGATGTGTTGACGGAAGTTATGGAGCTTTTCCCTTCCCAATACATTCATGTTGGAGGTGATGAGGCCGGAAAAGCTGCTTGGAAAACCTGCCCTAAATGCCAAAGACGCATGAAGGATGAGCAACTGGATAATGTAGATGAGTTACAGAGTTATCTGATTCATCGTGTGGAGGTATTCCTCAATGCCCATGGCCGCAAGTTGCTGGGATGGGATGAAATTCTGCAAGGTGGATTGGCACCTAATGCCACTGTAATGTCATGGCGTGGTGAACAAGGTGGTATCGATGCCGTAAAATCCGGTCATCAGGCGATTATGACTCCCGGTTCGCACTGTTATATAGATAGTTATCAGGATGCTCCTTATTCTCAGCCCGAAGCCATCGGAGGATATCTGCCATTGGAAAAAGTATACTCTTACAATCCGATTCCCGCTTCGCTTACACCCGATGAAGCAAAATTGATTTATGGTGTTCAAGCCAATCTTTGGGCAGAATATATTCAGACTGACGAGCATTGTGAATACATGATTTATCCTCGTATTCTTGCGTTGGCAGAGGTCGCGTGGTCTGCACCTGAACGGAAATCATGGACTGATTTTCGTCCCCGTGCTTTAAAGGCTGTAGGATATTTACAATCCAAAGGATATCATCCGTTCGATTTGAAAAAGGAGATCGGCAATCGGCCGGAAGCAGCGCAACCGATTCAGCATCTTGCATTGGGCAAGACCGTAAAATATAATGCTCCCTACAATTCGTCTTATCCGGCACAAGGTGATAAAACCCTGACTGATGGAATCCGTGGGAGTTGGACCTATAGCGACGGGGCATGGCAGGGATTTATTTCCCGCGATCGTTTGGACGTAACTATCGATATGGGAGAATCGACAGATCTGCATTTGATTGGTGCTGATTTTATGCAGGTAGTGGGTCCTGAAGTATTTCTGCCTGTCGAAGTGATAATTTCTGTCTCGGAAGATGGAGAAAACTTCACTGAGCTGAGCCGTCAGACGCATGAAGTGGTTAAATCGGATGCTGTAGTATTTAAGAACTATGCATGGAACGGAAATGCTAAAGGACGTTATGTCCGTTACCAGGCTCGTGCCGGAGAGGAATTCGGGGGATGGGTGTTTACAGACGAAATCGTTGTAAAGTAACTCTTTCCGCAGGTCCGGTAAAACCGAACGTATAAATTAGATAAATATAGAGTATTGAAAGAATGAAGAAACTACCTTATTTAGTATCACTTGCAGCCGTTTGGCTGTCCATAGCAGTAGCTTCTGCGCAAGAGAGTCCGGTGGATTATGTGAACCCGTTTATCGGAACAACGAATTACGGAACAACGAATCCCGGAGCCATCTGTCCTCAAGGCATGATGTCGGTTGTCCCTTTCAATGTGATGGGAGGAAAGTCCGTTGGTAATAAAATAGATAAAGACAGCCAATGGTGGTCTACTCCTTATGAACATACCAATGCTTATTTTACCGGATTTTCACACGTCAATCTGAGTGGAGTGGGATGTCCGGAGTTGGGCTCTTTACTGTTGATGCCTACAACCGGAAAGCTGAACGTCGATTATTTACAGTACGGAAGTGCTTATAAAGACGAAAAGGCCACGCCCGGTTATTACTCGAATATCCTGACTAAATACGGAATCAAGAATGAGGTTTCGGCCACTTTACGTACCGGAATCACTCGTTTCACTTTTCCTAAAGGAGAAAGTAATATTTTGCTGAATCTTGGCGAAGGGTTGACTAATGAAACGGGAGCTACCGTCCGTTTTGTCAATGAGCGTGAGATAGAGGGGACTAAACTGCTGGGTACTTTTTGCTACAATCCGCAAGCTGTGTTTCCCATTTATTTTGTAATGCGTATCAATAAAATCCCTCGTGCCCGTGGCTATTGGAAAAAGATGCGTCCGATGACAGTAGAAGCCCAGTGGGACAATACGTCCGGCAAGAATAAATTGTATACTGCTTATACCAAGGAGATGAGTGGCGATGACATTGGTACATGGTTTACTTTCGATACCGAAGAAGGCGAAACCATCGAGGTAAGCATGGGAGTGTCCTTTGTCAGCATAGCCAATGCCCGTCTTAATCTGGATAAGGAACAGGCTGGTAAAGGATTTGATCAGATTCGTGCCGAAGCACGTTCCATGTGGGAGGACGATCTTTCGCGTATCCTCGTTGAAGGTGGCACGAAAGAGCAGAAGACAGTATTCTATACCGCTATGTATCACACGATGGTTCATCCGAATATTTTGCAGGATGTAAGCGGACAATATCCACAAATGGAGGGAGATAAGATTTTGACCACCAACCGTAACCGTTACACGGTATTCTCATTGTGGGATACTTATCGTAACTATCACCAGTTGATGACTTTGGTATATCCGGAGCGTCAGATGGATATGATTCACACCATGATGGGCATGTACAAGGAACACGGATGGTTCCCGAAATGGGAATTGTATGGTCGTGAAACATTGACGATGGAAGGTGACCCTTCTATTCCTGTTCTGGTAGACAGTTGGATGAAGGGATTGCAAGACTTTGACATTGACGAAGCTTATAAGGGAATGTATAAGTCGGCCACTACTCCGGGCAAGGATAATCTGATGCGTCCGGATAATGACGATTATATGTCCAAAGGGTATGTGCCGATGGAAAGTCAGTATGATAATTCGGTTTCTCATGCTTTGGAATACTATGTTGCCGACTATGCACTTTCTACCTTGGCGGAGGCTTTAGGTAAGAAAGAAGATGCGAAATTGTTCCGCAAACGTTCTATGGGCTATAAAAATTATTATAGCAAGGATTTCGGAACCTTGCGTCCGATAACTAAAGAAGGCAAATTCTATGAACCGTTTGATCCGAAAGAAGGAGCTAATTTTGCACCTAGTCCCGGTTTCCATGAAGGTAATGCATGGAATTACACTTTCTTTGTGCCTCATGATATCAATGGCTTGGTAAAGTTGATGGGGGGCGACAAGAAATTTGTTGATAAATTGCAAAGCGTGTTTGATGAAGGGAATTATGATCCGGCCAATGAACCCGATATAGCCTATCCTTACCTGTTCAGTCGTTTCAAAGGTGAAGAATGGCGTACACAGAAATTGGTGAAGGAATTGCTGGCTAAGTATTTCACAACTAAGCCGGATGGAATTCCCGGCAATGATGATACGGGTACGATGTCTGCATGGGCTATATTCAGTATGATGGGATTCTATCCGGATTGTCCGGGTGTGCCCGAATATACATTGACCACTCCTACTTTTGATAAAGTGACCGTTCAGCTTGATCCTAAATATTGGGGCAAGAAAGAATTGGTTATCAAGAAAGAAGGACAAGGGGATTATATAAAGGAAATCAGATTGGGCAATAAGAAGATTAATAAATATTTGATTTCGCATGATGATTTGATCAAGGCAGGTGAAATTACTTTTATAGTAACAGAAAATCCTAATAAGAAATAACTATGAATACGAAACGATTTTTGTGTGCTGCGTTAGGAGCTGTTTGTTATTTTGCTTTTTTGCAAGCGCAGGTACGTACAGAGCAGACTTTCGAAAAAGGGTGGAAATTTACACGTGAAGATAATGCGGAATTTGCCAATCCCGGTTATAATGACAGTAAATGGCAGAACGTCACCGTTCCTCATGATTGGGCGATTTATGGTCCGTTCAGTATCAATAACGACAAGCAGGAAATGGCTATTACTCAAGATGGACAGACCGAGGCGATGGAACATGCCGGACGTACCGGAGGTCTTCCGTTTGTAGGAACCGGATGGTATCGCCTGAACTTTGATGCTCCTGGTTTTGAGAAAGGCAAGAAAGCGACTTTGATATTTGATGGAGCAATGAGCCATGCCCGTGTTTATGTGAACGGGCAGGAGGCCGGTTATTGGCCCTACGGTTATAATTCTTTTTATGTGGATGCGACCCCTTATCTGAAACCGGGTGAGAGGAACGAACTGGCAGTCCGTTTGGAAAACGAGCCTGAATCATCACGTTGGTATCCGGGGGCCGGATTGTACCGCAATGTTCATCTGGTAATCAATGAAGATACGCATATTCCTGCTTGGGGAACGTATGCTACCACTCCTGTGGTGACAGACAAATATGCAAAAGTGTCTTTGAAAACTTCTTTGGTTAGCCCTGAAGGAGCTAATAAGGATAATTACCGTATTGTGACGCAGATCAAGGATAAAAACGGCAAAGTGGTTGCTACCGGGGAAAACAAGTTGAGTGTTTTTGATAATGCTTTGTTTGAACAGGAGTTTGCAGTGGCTAATCCTGAGTTGTGGAGTCCTGATACTCCGGTTCTTTATACAGCTGAATCCAAAGTATATGAAGGGAATACCTTGAAAGACGAATATACCACCCGCTTTGGTATCCGTACTTTGGAGATTGTCCCCGGCAAGGGCTTTTTCCTGAATGGAAAGCTGACCAAATTCAAAGGGGTATGTAACCATCATGACTTGGGTCCGTTAGGCGGTGCTGTAAATGATGCCGCTATACGTCGTCAGATTCGTATTCTGAAAGATATGGGTTGTAATGCCATCCGTACTTCTCATAATATGCCGGCACCCGAATTGGTGGAGGCTTGTGATGAAATGGGTATGATGCTGATGGTGGAGTCTTTTGACGAGTGGAAATCGGCAAAGATGGCCAACGGTTATCATAAAATATTTGATGAATGGGTGGAGAAGGATCTGACTAATCTGATCCGTCATTACCGTAACAATCCGAGTATTGTTATGTGGTGCATCGGTAACGAAGTACCGGACCAGTGGAATGGCAATAACGGACCAAAGCTTTCGCGTATGTTACAGGATATCTGTCATCGTGAAGATCCTACCCGTCCTGTAACACAAGGTATGGATGCGCCTGATGCTGTAGTAAATAATAATATGGCTGCTGTGATGGATGTGGCCGGTTTCAATTACCGCCCTCATAAATATCCAGAAAACTATAAGAAATTGCCTCAGCAGATTATTCTAGGTAGTGAAACAGCTTCTACAGTAAGTTCGCGTGGCGTCTATAAATTCCCTGTTGTCCGTCAGGCTATGAAGAAATATGACGATCATCAGTCTTCTTCTTACGATGTGGAACATTGTGGTTGGTCCAATTTGCCGGAGGATGACTGGATTTGGCATGAGGATAACGCATGGGGTATCGGAGAATTTGTATGGACGGGCTTCGATTATTTGGGCGAACCGACTCCTTATTATACTGATTGGCCCAGCCATTCTTCTTTGTTCGGTATCATCGACCTGGCCGGATTGCCCAAAGACCGTTACTATCTGTACCGCAGTCATTGGAACAAAGATGAAGAAACGCTGCATATCCTTCCTCATTGGACATGGCCGGGACGTGAAGGAGAAGTGACTCCTATCTTTGTTTATACAAATTATCCGTCGGCAGAAGTGTTTATCAATGGCAAGAGTCAGGGTAAGCGTACCAAAGATTTGACTGTAACGGCTGAAAATAGTGCGGATTCTGCTTCCATAGCAGATTTCAAACGCCAGAAACGCTACCGTTTGATGTGGATGGATACAAAGTATGAGCCGGGAACCGTAAAAGTGGTTGCCTATAATGATAAGGGGGAAGCTGTGGCCGAAAAGGAAATCCATACGGCAGGCAAGCCCGACCATATAGAACTGGTTACAGATCGCAATGAAATAAAGGCTGATGGCAAGGATTTGTCATTTGTCACAGTAAGAGTGGTGGACAAAGAGGGTAATCTTTGTCCCGATGCGCAGCATCTCATCAAGTATTCTGTAAAAGGTGCGGGAACCTATCGTGCCGGTGCAAACGGAGATCCCACTTCATTGGAACTTTTCCATGTTCCGCAGATGAAAGTGTTTAACGGAATGATGACTGCTGTTGTGCAAAGTACTGATAAACCGGGAGAAATCATATTGACCGCAACAGGTAAAGGACTTAAATCAGGTAGGCTAGTTTTAATGAGTAAGTAAAAAGATTTGTTTCAATTTCCACTATCTGTGCCCCGCTTGATTTTATTAAGCGGGGCTTATTTATTAAAAAAAGTTGGAAAATAATTGGGGAAATCTGTTTTAGAAAGTGAAAAAGTTGCTATTTTTGTTGGCAAATTTAATATGCCAATTAAAAATTCTAACTTATCATAGTATCATGTTGACCCAAATCATTAACGCAAAGATTCTTACCCCACAGGGCTGGTTGAAGGACGGATCTGTCCTTATGCGCGACAATAAGATTTTAGAAGTTACCAATTGTGATTTAGCTGTTATCGGAGCCGAGCTGATTGACGCTAAAGGTATGTATGTTGTTCCCGGTGGTGTGGAAATCCATTGTCATGGTGGTGGTGGCGGTGATTTTATGGAAGGTACGGAAGAGGCTTTCCGTACAGCCATTAATGCTCACATGAAACATGGTACTACCAGTATTTTCCCAACGTTGTCTTCTTCTACCGTACCGATGATTGAGGCAGCTGCCGAAACTTGTACCAGGTTGATGGCGGAACCGGACAGTCCGGTACTTGGTCTTCATCTTGAAGGGCATTACCTTAATATGAAGATGGCAGGCGGTCAGATGCCTGAAAACATAAAAGACCCGGATCCGAAGGAATATATTCCTATTGTAGAGAAGTGGGGCTGTATCAAGCGTTGGGATGCTGCACCCGAATTGCCGGGTGCCATGCAGTTTGGTAAGTATATCACAGGAAAAGGCATCTTGGCTTCTGTGGCACATACACAGGCCGAATATGAAGATATCCGTGCAGCCTGGGAGTCCGGTTATTCTCATGCTACACATTTCTATAATGCGATGCCGGGCTTCCATAAGCGCCGTGAGTATAAATATGAAGGTACAGTAGAAAGTATCTATCTGATAGACGATATGACAGTGGAAGTGGTAGCCGATGGTATTCATGTTCCTCCTACTATCTTGCGCCTGATATATAAGATTAAGGGTGTGGAACGTGCTTGTGTTATTACCGATGCTTTGGCATGTGCCGCCAGTGAAAGCAATGTAGCTTTTGACCCTCGTGTCATCATTGAGGATGGTGTGTGCAAACTGGCCGACCGTTCTGCTTTGGCAGGCAGTGTGGCTACCATGGACCGTTTGATCCGTACCTTGGTGCAAAAGGCAGAAATCCCATTGGAAGATGCTGTCCGTATGGCTTCGGAAACTCCGTCCAGGATTATGGGAGTATATGACCGCAAGGGCTCACTTCAGAAAGGCAAAGATGCCGATATCTTGATTCTTGACCAGGACTTGAATATCCGTGCCGTATGGGCAATGGGCAAGCTGGTCGAAGGAACTTGTACTTTGTAAGAACCGGCTGAATAAGAACGGAAACAGGACTTTATAAAATCTCCTTTCACACCAAACGGATTATAATTCTATTGATTTACAATTTGTTATGGTGAAAGGAGATTTTCTTTAATTATAAAAACAATGCATTAGGGATATTCAGTAAATGTCTCTAAAAAATAAGATGGCATATGAAGATGATAGG
>ENA-OOZQ01002169-OOZQ01002169.1-human-gut-metagenome-genome-assembly--contig:-NODE-2169-length-10566-cov-7.936067_pt1 | contig 10566 bp, 6 predicted proteins | sample MGYA00241188_ERZ501399 | MGnify/ENA primary metagenome ERZ501399 (study PRJEB25962, sample SAMEA2042658) | human gut metagenome | biome: human gut; feature: human-associated habitat; material: faeces... | reverse complement strand
GCTTTGGTATGTTTTTCGGGATTATTCGCGTTTACACAGTTGTTTTTTCAGACCCATAAAACTGGGCTGGATCAATTATTTCCCATTCTTCTCTTCTTATTGCATGGCTGGAATGTGTGCATCAAATATATGAACTATCTTCAAAGATTTAAAATGTGGAAATTTCTTCAACTCGAAACCATCCGTGGGATAATGCAGTGTCCTTTACCGCCTTAACATCACCAGTATATGCAACTATTGCCAAACTTTCACGAGCTCGGGTACATGTAACATAAAAAAGCCGTGCGGTTCTGGATATACTATTATCCCTGCCCTCTTGCTCATTTTTAATATCAGTATCTGATCTAGGTTTTGCACCAAAGAGTTTTTCATAGCTAAATAAAAAACCTTTAGCCTCCGAATCATCCATTATGACCATAACCCTTGGAAATTCTAATCCCTTGACGCCTTGATGAGTTGCAAAACGGGTTTTGTCGGATATATATTCAGAATATCGTTCCAATGTATCAAATGAAACTGATAAAGCCTCTCTCAGAGCTGACACTTTTTTAGACTCATCTTCCGTGGGCTTATTTAAGATTTCATCTACACGAGTATCAAGCTTAAACAATCCTGTTTTATGAACTAAGTCTAAAATCTCTAAACATGTTGGATTTTTATCTTCATCCCAAAGTGTCATCAACAAATCAACCGCTTTTTCCGCCTCATGCAAAGCAGTTATTTGATTCCCTTGAACAGCTAAATTACTTTTATCCAACAAGGGCGAATATTGTCTTACTATACTCGAAACCTCAAAGTCATTACCTGCTTTATATGCTTTTACAAGAGGTGAAATAACATTTGACAGAAATGTCAGTTCCGAAATTGATCCATTGCGCAGTGATGTATCAAAACATTTAGAAGCATTTAAGGGAGCAAACAGATCCAAAAAGCCAAAACGAATTGCCGCCATATGATGTTCCAGAATAAGGCTTTTATATTTGGAATTATCATTCCATTCAAGATCCCCAGTTTCATGTGCCATACACTCGGCCACTTTTCTTTCTGTGTCTTCCTTATTAGCAGAAGAATTGACAACGAACAATCTTACAGCACCTTTGTCAGCGTTGGAGCGATGCTTTTGTTTCTGCCCATCAACAGTGCTGCGTATAGAGTTCGCTAATTGAACTATTCGAACTGCACTACGATGATTCATTTTCTTAATTGGTTTCACCCATTCATCAGATATACTATCTGAGAGATTTTCTTTCCCATCAAGATATATTCTCTGCATGGTATCACCAAATAATCCCACTATTAATTTTCCCTTATTGTTTTCGATTACCAAATTGAGGGCATCAACAAGTTCTTTTTTCGTATCTTGACATTCGTCAACAAGAATTATAGGATATTGTGAAATTAATATTTTTTGCATTGTATTTTCGTTTTCAATGAATTCACAACCCATTTTAACGACTTCTTCATGCCCAAGGGAATCGTATCCCGGATTATCACCATCGGGATTATATGAAAACTTTTTTACAGTTAATACCTTATCAAGGCGTTTACGCTTACGCTTAATTTCTTCTTTCTTTTGTTCTGCTCTATTCGCAGTACGGGACTTAGCAAGCTTTTCCTCTAGGTCCTTAATATTAGATTTTAAACTTTTTTCAAGCCATTCTCTTATATCAGACTGGTGATTTCTGATCAATTCCCACAAGAAACTATGAATCGTGGAAACAGCAAATATAGAATTATACTGCATGCGTCTGGATATTTCGTCGACCGCAGCATTAGTATATGTAATAACAGCAACCTTTTTGCCATTTTCACGAAACCATTTTCCCATCTTCTCTTCTATATAGGACATGGTGTTTATTAAGCTTCTTGTTTTACCTGACCCAGCACCAGCAGATACAAAAAAGCATTTTGGATTTTCGCGGGAAAAGCAACTTCTTATTTCTTCTTCAACACGATCATCGTAATGGTCATCGTCAAATGTTTCAATGTCGGTCTCGTCTATAACCATATTTACTCCTCCTTACCCAAGTATTTTTGCAGCCACTCTAATCCCTCGGAAATATATTGCGGGATCTCAATTGTATCAGGATCAAAAGCATAAATTACATCCAAAGCAAATTCTGCCTTTGCTGGAGATGAACTTTGTTTATGAAACATTTCATAAACACTTTTACAGATTTCCTCAACCGATTTTGATGAATTCAATATATCAGATATGTTACTTATCATACTTCGTGTTTTCGTTGTTTCATCTGTTTCATCAACTTGTGCCATTTTAAAAGTTTCATAATTGGAATATACAAGTGAATCCTCAAAAGTACTTGGAATAAATTCTCGCTCAATGCCACCTATATTGATCCGTACAGGTGTTTGATATGCAAATCGAATAGCATAATTATAAGGATCACTATAAGATTTTTCTTTTCTGTGTGATGAAATATCTAAAAGCTTGTCAAGAGACTTTTCATCAATCAACCAATGGGTTATAGCATAGTTGCTACTGATATATCCTTTCCGACGATTTGGGCATACGCCTTTATGGTGCCCGGTACTTTCAACAGGATCAATGTCAGTAATCACAAGCGTAGGAAGACATAGTTTTTCTATCAATGGTCTTAAACGGTGTGAATGTCTGCCGTTTATACTTAATATAGATATATAACGTTGATATAAAGCAGTATATTTTGACCGGATGAAGTGAGGCAGCAGAATGTTTTCAGCAGCACCCTCAACAAGAATTGCTGCGTCAGCAAAAAACAGGTCACAATGTGTTGTTTGAAGATAACGAGTGACGAACTTGTTAGTTTCATTATCTTTACCAAATACATCTGAAAGATTAATAACCTTTGAGGTTGCTATGCTGCACTCTGTATTTTCAGGAAGTCTTTTAAAATAACGCAGATTGGAAAAATCGCATTCTCTTGCTATATGACTTGAGTGTGTGCTTATTACAAGCTGAGTCGTAAATTTAGTGTCTCGAATCAAAATCTCATAAGCTTTACGAATAAAGACTTGCTGTACCTGAACGTGAAGGTGCGCCTCTGGCTCCTCAACTAATACCAAATGTAGTGGCTCAATAGCCATATCAGAGTAAGATGCCTTCCCTTTTTTCATCCAATCATCTCTGAACCCTATCAAATCAAAAGCCATTGAAATTAAATTCTGATAACCTAGGCCATTATACTTTTCCGGCAATTTCAATGAATTATCAGCACTGCTAAGAGTATATTGAACGGAAGAATCATGTTCTAACACATGACTTGTACTAACTTTTGATGAGATAGTAAGTTTAGGATCTGTCACTCCCGGGTATCCAAGTGTCTCCAACTCATCTATCGCCGATTTAAATTTACATGCTAAAGCCTCATCAAATGCTATCTTGGATTTTTCAGTTGCAACCAAAATAGATAAATCTTCGGGTGAAGGTTCTTTCTCCGGGTCAAGGTGCTTTTTATAGTAATTGCTCATTTGCTTTGAAAGACGCCGCCCCTGCGTATCACCATTGGTACTATCAGGATCCGAAAAGCCACGCTGAGCATCTATAATATCAATTTTAACAATCCCTTTGAGAGGATTATCCGTAAGACATTCCAATTCAAATTTTGTAGGGATTGGATCGTCGTTAATCTCAATCGACGGATCAAGGATAAATGATTTCAAAGAAAAATAAGATGTCATTTTCTCAGAGAGAAATTCACATAAATTTTTAGGAAACAATGTAATATCATTGCCCTTAGAATAAGACTCTGTTTTGCGCGCAGCCAAAAACTCTTTTCTATAATCGGAAAAAAGTTTGGAGATATCCTTAGGAAATAACGCTAGACGAACACCAAGTCTACCACCTCTCCATTTTAATGTTGGAATCAAAGCAGACACATAGTGAAACTCATTGTCAGCTACTTCAAGCCAAATATCCATCTTGGGTACAATAGAATCCCATTCTGCTAAATCACTTGGCTGTTCACAATTTGGATCAACCCACTTATCCCCTATGCTGTTAATTATTCTTCTGTTCGATATGGTAATATCATTATAAACAAAATTTCTACTAGCAAGGAATTTATTTAAAGCGTCCATCGCAGAAGTTTTTCCGCTGTTATTTGCTCCCACAAATAAGGTAGTTTGTTTGCTGATATCAATGTGACATCTATATAATTTTCGAAAGTTTTGAATTACAATTGCACTGATCAACATATTGTTTCCTTGTATGATATAGTTAAGCCCCATATCATATCCTTTCATAAGATTTACGCTCATCTCCGAAGCAAGGGAAAATTTGAACAGTGGAGCGAGCGTAGCGAGAGGAACTGTTCAAATTTTCGGCGAACCGCGCCGAAATGTTATATAATAAGCTTGAACACCGTGGACTTTTTATTTTGTCCTGCCGCATGACGGTTTTTAGGAGTTTATTGCCACGATTTTATTCAAGATGTTTATAGCTGGATAAAGCCCGTTCAGGTGACTTTTCATTTCACGCAAGGATACGCGGATAAAATCAGGTGGACAAGCGGTGCTACTTTTTTTGAGGTGATCACTATGATTTTCGTTGGAATTGATGTTGCTAAAGACACGCACTACGCTGCTGTTTCAGACGATTCCGGAGCGGTTCTGGTAAAGCCGTTTGCGTTTCAGAACAATGCCGAGGGCTTCTGCCTTCTGCTGAAAAAGCTGTCGGAATTTGACCGCAGCAAACTGCTCATCGGTCTGGAATCAACCGGAATTTATTCCGAAAACCTCATCTGCTTTCTTTACGAATCCGGTTTCAGGCTCGCTGTCATCAATCCTATTCAGACAGCAACTCTGCGCAAAACTGCGATTCGCAAAACCAAAACAGACAAGGTCGATACCATGCTGATTATCAAATCGCTCATGGTCAATTCTTATCGACTGTATTCTCTGCGTGACGCTGATTCCTTGAAACTGAGAACGCTTTGCCGTTTTCGTCAAAACCTCAAGAAGTCCAAGGCCCGGCTGAAAATTCAGCTCGCAGGATATGTCAATCTTGTGTTCCCGGAATTCGGTAAGTTTTTCAAATCAGGAATACATATCGCTGCTTCCTACGCTTTGCTTAAGAAGTATTCTTCACCCAAGGAGATCGCCGCCTTACGCACATCAACTTTGTGCACTCTTCTCTCAAAAGCCTCGCATAGGCGCTTTGGAAAAGATACAGCCGAAGCTCTAAAAAGTCTGGCTATCTCCTCAGTCGGGGTGAAGAACCCTTATATATCCATTCAAATAGCCCAAACCATTGCACAGATTGAGCTATTGGAACAGCAAATTAATGACCTGAATTCTGCCATTGAGGAAGCAATGGAATCCTTAAATTCCGTCCTTATGACAGTTCCCGGTATCGGTGCGGTCAATGCCGCCTGCATTCTTGGTGAAATCGGTGATATTAAGCGCTTCTCAAAGCCCTGCAAGCTTCTCGCCTATGCCGGTCTTGACCCGACTGTTCGCCAATCCGGGCAGTTTACCGCTAAATCTACCCGTATGTCCAAGCGTGGTTCTGCCTTGCTTCGATTTGCACTTATCAATTCTGCCTGGCAGCTCACCCTTAACGACACTACTTTCAAAGCCTACTACGACCTTAAATGCTCTCAGGGGCTTAACCATTACGGCGCTCTTGGTCATGTCGCTCATAAGCTCACCAGAGTTATTTTTAAGCTCTTGACTTCTGATACACCTTTCAATCCTGCCAAACTTGTCGCTTAATTTTTGGCGCTTTTGTCTATTGACTTTTCATAGCTGGTCTCCCATTGTTTATGATTATCCCAAATCTTGAAAAACGCTACTTTGATTTTAAGCTGTCCGAGAAAAAGGACTAGAGTATAAGCGACCTATATCTATTTATCATCTGCATAATCTTCGAATTTGCTATTTGCTAAATAATTATCCCATGCAGAGAATTTAGTTTTACCGTAAAACACTTTTTTGCCATTGTATTCAACCGTTGATAGTATGTCATCAAATCCAGCCTCATACTTTTCTTTATATATTTCGTTAATATAGCTTGTTTTTTCGCAGGTTAAATTACCTTCAACTAATTTGCTAACATCAACCGGATAAGTCATGGTAAAATAATCACATAATTTGCTGTACTTTTTTTTCTCGCAAATATCATATACAGGAATCGCCAAATTTACTCCATGCGGATATTGAAGTTCATCATCTCCCTGACAAGACAAATAGGCCACTCCCTGAATGTCCGTATCATTAATAATTATACGCATTAAGCTTTGCGAGATCGAATATTCGAGTTTTTTTTTGCTTGAATTATTTATTGAAAATGATGTTACGATAACAAGTGGAAAAACCTTCAGCATTTTATCCTGAAGATCTCTGTAACTTGCAAGACCATTAATAAGTCCCTGAGTACATACGAGATTTAATATTTTTAGCTTTTTCCCCTCTTTGTTAGGTTTAAAACATGATACATATAGACCCTGCTTTTCTTCATCCCAACGACACTCCCTACTGCAAACATAAGATGTTGTTCCTAAATATAAGCAGGGATATTTCCGGTTGCTGAACCTACAATTTCCATAATCACTCTGAGAATTATATGGCCGGTGAACCATTTCATGAAGCATAGTAAACGTCTCACCTTTTTGCGGAATTCTGGCTCTAAACAATTCAAAATCGCGATTGTTCATTTTTTTGTAAATATCTTCTTTACCGGGAGTATGTAATTCTGCAAACGGTGCCAGTCCACGGAAAGCATAGCATTTATCTAATTCAGACACACCAAAATCATCATAAAAGTATTCTTTAATAGTACTTTTTAATTTCTTGTCAATCTTGTCAAGACTGTCGTCATCCCCTTTTTCAGCAAGATCAAGTACGTTCTTTAATATTGCGCAGATAGATTTAACGCTTTCCGCCAGTCCCTTACGCATGGCAAAAGCTGGCTTATCCATCTGATATGCAAAGTGATCAAGCATTTGCTTAGACTTTGATATGTATTCCTCGTTGCTTTCCACTTTAACCGGAAGTTTAATACCGTTGATATAGTTATCCTTCATTGAATAAATTTTTTCTCGTATTTTATTTAGCTCAGAATCGTTTTCAAAATTTTTCATGACATCATCAATAGCATTTATGGTGTTTTCTTGAAGTCTTGTTGTTTTACAAGTATCCTTCCATTCTTGCTCGCTCATTGAAAAATACACTTTTTTCCCTTCCTTTTTATTGAATTGTTCAACCACCTTATTAGCTTCTTCTTTGCTCAATTCAATCACTCTACTATTATAGTGTCCGTCAAACACTGACAAAGGAACCATTATGCCTTCGCGAAAAATCATATAAATGTCCATATTATAATTCCTTTCTTCAAATTAAATACAATTTTCTCCCACCGAACAAACTTACTCATATTTTAATATAACACACTACTGTTCACTTTTCAACTCCATTTGCGCAAGATGTAGAATCCCTGCACAACATGTAATATTCTTATCCATATTTTATAAAATCTACAACAGTGTTTGATAAATTATCATCGGCGGTGCAGTACCGATTTTATCTGAAAATATTGTTATTACACCTGTCGGATAATTCGTTTGAACAAATCGTTCCGAGAAGAATATTGGGGCGAATCACACTGTCGATTACATCATCCATTCGTTTTTTCATGACTTATCTGTTATAATCATCTAAAGCGGTGTTGGGTGCCCACTGTTTCTGTGTAATTTTCTATTCTTTTGACTTTTTCGCTAAACTGAAACATATATTATTTCATATACTGTTAATGGTAATGCTGTTCTTCCATAAATAACATTTCCAATTCTCTAAGTTTAAACTAGCCAATAATTTTTCTAATGCAGAACACTAAAAAAGCTCAGCACGCAACGCATGCCGAGCTACTTGATAAATCATTAGCATAATGATCTGGGCATCCTACTTTAAGGCCATAATTAACAATTGTTAAACTGCATTGAAAAAGACATTATGTTTAACCAACATCTTGATTAAAATATAATTATGTGATTTCGAAAAACATGTATCTTAAATAACCAATTATATTACAAAACAATTTTAAATGCGGAGACAACCAACTCATTAATCAGCTTTCTAATTAACGGATTAAAATAATCGTTACTCGAGACAATTATCGTTTCTCCCACATTAAATTCTGTTAAGTGGAAGTACTTTAAGATTTTATCTTTTTCTAAATTTGTATTAGGCTCCTTGTTAATTCTCAGCAATAACAAGTCTCCTTCATACTTTTTCCAATAATCTAGATCAAAGTATTCCTTGTCCAAATTACCAACATCTTTATAACAATTAAGTTGATCAATAATGGATGGAATATTATTTACACAAAGGGGATATTGTTTCTCTATAAATTTTTCCCATAAATCTATGTATTTAGAGTAATCTAGAGTTTTTCCATCATTTCTTGCAGAAAATGCAAAAGAATAATATGAAGGTGGATTAGCATCGCTAAAGAGATAATAACTTTCCTCTCCACTTTCTTTAAAATACTTATATTTTTTATTGCTAAACATAACCTTTTCTTCATGTGGCATTTCGTTAAGAAAAGAATAGGAATTAAACATAGCTATATCTAAAAAAATATCAACTGCCGCTGATAACTGATCTTCTTTATCAATTACCATTTTGGCATTACCCGGAATTATATCATCGCAAACCATAATTTTACGCTGAGGTGATGTTGTCCTAAAATTTATTAAATGAGATAGCTCACTTATATCTATGATACTTTCTGTTAAGACATTAAATGGAACTGTTGAATCAACATTATTAATAACAATTCTGAGCTTATTATTAGGAACTCTATAGACACGTCTTACAATAACATATGGTAATATTCTACCTTTCGCAAGGATATTTACATCTTGTATACAACTCCAAAGTCTTTCATTAATATTCTTTACAAACTGATCTTTTGAATTATCATCGCCGTCATCTTCAACAATTATATACCTTTCTATAGCATATTGAGAAAAATTCCTCATATTGGCATCTCTGATGACATTTCTTAACTTTTTACTCATAGTAAGTTCCTTGTATGATATAGCGAAAACCATATCATACCCCTTTCATAATATTTGCGCTCATCTCCAAAGCAGTGAAAAATTTGAACAGTGGAGCAAGCGCAGCAATAGAAACTGTTCAAACTCTCGGCAAAACCAGCCGAAAATTGATTATAACCAATCTAAACACCATGCACATTTATATTTTCAGGTAACACAACTATCTGTGAATGAGTATTGCCACAATTTTATGCAAGGTGTTTAAAGCTGGATAGGATGCTAGATCAGCGATTCCTTTATTTTACGCAATGATATGCGATTAAAATCAAGGAACCATGCGGTGCTTTTTAGGTAAATACTACGGTTGAAATTGACGGTTCAAAAGACACATATTACAATGCCTTTTTATCAGGATTTCAAATAGCATATACCATAAGCTTACTAGAGTTATCCATAGAATTTGATCTCCTGATTCCCATTTTACCGTTCTAAGTTTCACGTTTGTTTTTTAGCACTTTCGTTACTTACCATTCATTGACGGCCTCCTATTATTCTTCACTGCGAATATTAATCAAATTGCACCCATTGCATGTGAAAGTGATTTGTTTTACTTCACAAATATTCTCGCAAAAAAATGAAATAATTCTTTGATTTTCTGGTGACATTTTTTCACCAATAATAACGCCACTTAAAGCAGAATCTATGTCTTTTATTAAGTAATCTTCATCTCCAAAAGCCAAAAACCTATATTCATTTTCACTCCGCCAATCATCAAGCTTAGAAAAATAGCAGTATTTTACAAGCTCTTTGTTATTTTTAAAAAAGTCAAGGCTTGATAAACTTTTTGCAACCAAACTTTTATGTAACTTGATTACTTCAAGCAAGTTTTTGGAGATAGAACTATCAATTTCAACTTCTTGAAATTGATTTTTATACTCTATTTTATCTTCATATATTAATGAACTACCCAGAGTATTTTTTATTAGTTGGCTGATAGCTTTTCTCTTAAATACTAAGCATATTCCTAAGTTGTTTTCTGCATATTGCGCCCACATTCTAGGCAATGAAAAACCCCGTCCAGAATAATCGCCATATTTTATAGAATCGCTCACATCCTCGGATCTTTTAGGATAATCCATTGTAAAGCACAGAAGTTGTAACATATTTGTATTTAACTCGACGACGTGTTTTCTAAGTTCAATTGCATCCTTGTAATTTTCCAATCCCAAAAAAATAATTTTGGGTTTTGATTCTAAAGTATCATTTGCGTAGCTTAACTTTGAAAATTTTAATGTTCCATTATTTAAAATCTTTATGGCAGATTCAATATTAGTAAAGTGATATAGATATCCATTATCTAAATAATCAGGATCATAAAGAGTAAGCCATGCTTTGTTATCAAATTTCATATCAATCACCTCTCTGGATATATTTGTATGTATGACTTAACCTGATAAAAATAAGAAAATCAATTCATTAGAAACTATATGCGTCCCCTTAATATAATATAATACTTAAGGCAACACCGCACAAAGTCCACAAATTAGAAATTAAGCACGATTAGTAAACA
>ENA-OOZQ01002168-OOZQ01002168.1-human-gut-metagenome-genome-assembly--contig:-NODE-2168-length-10570-cov-3.795625_pt1 | contig 10570 bp, 8 predicted proteins | sample MGYA00241188_ERZ501399 | MGnify/ENA primary metagenome ERZ501399 (study PRJEB25962, sample SAMEA2042658) | human gut metagenome | biome: human gut; feature: human-associated habitat; material: faeces... | reverse complement strand
TTGCCATCAACCACATCGTACCGACTGCCGTTATCTACCAAAACCGTCTGCTGGAAAATCTCCGTGGCCTGCGCGAGACCTTCTCTCCCGAAGAATACGAAGTCCTCAGTGCCGACCGGAAAGAGCTTGTACGCGAAATTTCCAAGCGCGTAACCGCCATCAAGGTACAAGTACGCGAAATGACCGAAGCCCGCAAAGTAGCCAACCACATGGATAACTACAAAGACAAGGCTTTCGCTTACGAAGAAACCGTACGCCCTTATCTGGAAAGTATCCGTGACCACATCGACCACCTTGAGATGGAAATTGATGATGAAATCTGGCCGCTTCCGAAATATAGGGAGCTGCTGTTTACAAAGTAGGCCTCTCCCTAGCCCCTCCCCCGTAGGGAGGGGGATAGAGATACTACGATAAACAATTAAGTTACTACGATTTACGATTTGACGGTTTACGGTTGGAGTTACTCATACAATCATAAACCCACCTGCTAATGAGCAGTTGTTTAACAATACAAACTTCAATCGTAAATCGTCTAATCGTAAATATATAGATTTTCCTTTATCTCCCCCCCTACGACATCTTTTTGTCATATTTGTGCAATATTTAATTTTTTCTTTTTACATTTGTGCTGTATAACACAGTTTTGCAGCAGTTATGGTAAAAATGAATTTGTCAGACGTGAATGTTCCGGAGCTGATAGCCGATATGTGGGAGCCCCTGAATGAAGAACAGCGGGAATTTCTCGCTAACCATTTTACGCTCCAGAATTATAAGAAAAATGAAGTCATTCATTGCGAAGGTGAAACCCCTAAATACCTTATGTGCCTTCTAAATGGAAAAGTCAAGATTTATAAGGATGGTGTCGGTGGCAGAAGCCAGATTATCCGCATGATTAAACCCGTCGAGTATTTCGGTTACCGTGCTTATTTCGCCAAAGAAGACTACGTCACTGCTGCCGCCGCTTTCGAACCTTCTCTGATCTGCCTGATACCGATGAGTGCTATCACTACATTGGTGACACAGAACAATGATCTTGCCATGTTCTTTATCAAACAACTATCCTTCGATCTGGGAGTTGCTGACGAGCGCACTGTCAACCTGACGCAGAAACATATTCGTGGCAGATTGGCAGAATCACTGCTCTTCCTCAAAGAAAGCTATGGATTGGAAGAAGATGGCTCAACTCTCAGTATATACCTTTCGCGGGAAGATCTGGCAAATTTGTCGAATATGACAACCTCCAATGCCATTCGTACGCTATCACAATTCTCTACTGAACGTTTAATCACTATCGACGGACGAAAAATAAAGATCATCGACGAAGAAAAGCTGAAAAAGATAAGTAAAATAGGATAAAGAATAGTAGCGTCTCCCCCCCTTGACGACAGCTCCCCCCTTTTTCCCTGTTTTGCCCGATTTATAAACTTAACACACATTTATGTCATGAAAAAAGGATTAAGTGCTTTGCTATTAGCAAGCCTGCTGTGTGCCTCTTCCGGCTGTCAGCAAAATCAAAAAGAAGTGGTGAACGAGTACAACATCGTTCCGATGCCTAATCAGATGACTCCCCAAGAGGGACGTTTCTTACTGAGCAATAAAGTATCTGTCATCACAGCCGGTTGCACTCCCGAAGTACAAGCCATTGCGGACAGCTTGATTGCGCAAATTCAGTTGACCTCCGGTATTTCTCTGAAAACCAGTTCACAGGAGAATCCGGAACAACCAGACATACGCTTCGTTACGGAAGAAGGTATGCCCAAGGAAGGATACAAGCTTTCCATCGCACCGAATGAGATCACCCTTTCGGCATCACATCCCAACGGTTTCTTTTATGGAGTACAGACCATGTACCAACTGCTGCCACCCGCCATCTACGGAAAGGCAACAGTGAAACGTGCCAACTGGTCTCTGCCTGCTGTTGAAGTAGAAGACGCTCCCCGTTTTCCTTACCGAGGCCTGATGCTGGATGTCTGCCGTCATTTCTCTACGACCGATTACATTTATAAATTCATCGATATGCTTGCCATGCATAAGATGAACACCTTCCACTTTCACCTGACTGATGACCAGGGATGGAGGATAGAAATCAAGAAATACCCGAAATTACAGGAAGTCGGTTCGAAGCGGAAAGAAACGTTGATAGATTACTATTTTGTCAACTGGCCGCAAATATTTGACGGCAAAGAACATGGAGGATACTATACACAGGAAGAGATTAAAGATATAGTGGCTTATGCAGCAAGCAAATACATTACCGTAATTCCGGAAATAGAGATGCCGGGACATGCCATTGCCGCACTTGCCTCCTACCCTGAATTATCTTGCAGACCGGATACGACGTATGAAGTTACCGGTACATGGGGAGTATTCGAAGAAGTCTTCTGCCCCAAAGAAGAAACGTTCCAATTCCTGGAAGGTGTACTGGATGAGGTGATGGAATTATTCCCCAGTTCATACATTCACATCGGTGGTGACGAATGTCCCAAAGATGCATGGATGAAGTGTGCACATTGCCAAGGACTGATTAAGAAATTAGGTCTGAAAGATGATACCACTCCGAATGCCATTGACGGTAAGAAACATACAAAGGAAGAAAAGCTGCAAAGCTACTTCATCACCCGCATGGAGAAATATCTCAACAGCAAAGGACGGAATATCATCGGTTGGGATGAAATCCTGGAAGGCGGACTCGCACCCAATGCAACTGTGATGTCCTGGCGTGGTGTGGAAGGCGGTATCACTGCCGCCAAAGCGGGACATGACGCAATTATGACTCCCAGCCCGTATGCTTACCTGGACCAGTATCAGGAAGAACCCGAAACCGCACCGACTACCATCGGCGGATATCAGACACTGAAAAAGACCTATAGTTATAATCCTGTTCCCGATGACGCTGACGAACTGGTGAAAAAACATATCATCGGTGTGCAAGGTAATATATGGAACGAATACATGCAAAGTGATGAACGTCGTGACTATCAGGCATTCCCCCGTGCCGTCGCCCTGGCAGAGACGGGCTGGACACAGAACAACCGGAAGAACTGGAACAGCTTCCGGAGTCGCATGGTAGAAGATTTTGAGCGTATGGATGCCATGAACGTAAAAGCATGCCGCAATTTCTTCGATGTCAATATCAATACGCACGTGTACGACGGCACATTGAAAGCCGTGTTGGAAACATTCTATCCGGATGCCGAAATCAGATATACCACAGATGGAAGTGCACCGACTGCAAAGTCTGAACTTTACACTCAGCCATTCACTTGGAAAGGTTACATTGATTTGCAGGCAGCAGCTTTCAAAAAAGGTAAAATGCTGGGGAAAGTGAACGGCAAGAAACTGTATGCAAACCTGATAAGTGGAAAGCAATACACCACCACTCCTCATTGGGGTTGGATGAGCGGTGACATTTTCGGAGAGAATGATATATTAGGCGCAGATACCACTACGTTGGGATTGACCAATGGAAAACGCGGTAATATCGCTTCCTTCACACCATGGGTAGCCTTCAGCCTAAATGAAAAGAACAACAATGAACTCGTATTTTCCGTTGATCTGGAAAAACCGGCCACTATCAGTAAGGTGATATTCGGTACACTCTATAATCCCGCTTTCCGTGTACTGCCTGCAAGCGCAGCTCGTGTGGAAGTGTCCACTAATGGCAAAGAATTCAAGGAAGTAGCTCAGGCCTCCTATACCCGCGAATATCCTGAACATGGCAGGAAGATGTTCACCGATGTACTGGAATTTACGCCAACCGAAGCACGCTATATCAAAGTGACTTTAAAAAGTGGTGGTACATTGCGCAATGGCATTGACTGCCGGAAAGATTCACCGGGAGATATTATTCCTTCGGATTTATATGTAGATGAAATAGAAGTATATTAATAATGCGAATCAGGGGTTGAAAGAAGTTCTTTTCTTTTCGGTTATGAATATAATTTTAGGCGCGGATTACGCGGATTACACGGATTAAATCCGCGTTATCCGTGTCATCCGCGTCTAAAAAATAATATACCGAATGCCGCTAATCACTTATCACCAAACACTAATCACTTTTGTTCTTTTCTATACCAATATGAGGCAAACTCAACTCCGGATTCACATTAATAATAAAAAGAAAACTCCGGATTATGATTCACAATCCGGAGTTTTCTTTTTATACTCTTTTACTCACAATTTTAAATCAAGCACTTGGATGAAAGATACCTTTCCGCTTCAAGTGCTGCCTTACAGCCGCTTCCTGCTGCCGTAATAGCCTGACGATAATGCGGATCGGCAATGTCACCGGCGGCAAACACACCCGGCACTTTCGTACGAGGACTGTCGCCTTCTGTAATGATATAACCAGTCTCGTCTGTATCCAGATAGGGCTTGAAGATATCTGAGTTCGGTTGATGACCGATAGCCAGGAAGAAACCATCAATAGCCAGGTCGTAGCGTTCTTCATCCGATTCACCCATACGCTTCACCAGATGAACACCTTCCACACCATTCTCTCCGAACAAGCCCACGGCATTGTGCTCAAATAGCACATCTATATTCTCATGCTTCATCACACGCTCCTGCATGATTTTGGAAGCACGCAGGAAAGGCTTCCGCACAATCAGATAAACCTTCTTAGCCAGTCCGGCCAGGTAAACAGCCTCTTCACAAGCCGTATCACCGCCGCCGACCACTGCTACCACCTTCTTGCGATAGAAGAAACCATCACAAGTAGCGCAAGCACTGACACCCATACCGGCATATTTCTTTTCATCATCCAATCCCAAATATTTGGCTGTAGCGCCCGTAGCAATTATCAACGTATCAGTTTCAATCACCTTCTCTTCGTCAATCGTTACTTTGTATGGAGCCGCACTCAAGTCAGAAGCGGTTGCAATACCAAAACGCAGGTCTGCACCGAAACGCTCTGCCTGTTTGCGTAAATCATCCATCAATTGCTGGCCACTGACACCTTCCGGATAACCGGGAAAGTTCTCCACATCTGTAGTTGTTGTCAACTGACCACCCGGCTGTAATCCTTCATAAAGTACCGGAGAAAGGTTGGCACGACCTGCATAAATAGCAGCAGTATAACCGGCAGGACCAGAACCTATAATCAGACATTTTACTTTTTCTGTTTCCATAATCGTTATTTATATATTTAGTTATTATCTATCTCAGATCAATCACTTCAGCAGTCGGATACGCCTTCTTGTCAAAAGTGAAAAGATGATCGTTGTATGATTCTCCCGCTTTATAAGATGTAATACGAATAGCCACGCTATTTCCACCCTTTTGCGTCATGCTGATACATAAAGGTTGAAAGGTGTCTTTCGTTACATAAATAATAACGCACTGCAAATCCTTCTTTCTATCAGAAGCAGTTAATATCACCTCATAAGCAGGTTTACCTCCATAAACATCAGTTTTGCCCAATTTCATGTGATACCCTTGCTTGTAAATAGACAGCAGGGCATAAGGATTGATACTTTGCAACTCTTCAGGAGTAGGTTCGGAAACGTTCACTTCGTCACTGTTAGTGAGATAGCTCCATTGCGTACGACCATCAAACCAGGTTTTCACCCCGTCGGCATCCAACAGGAACTTTTCTCCTTTCAGACGGATAGTCCCGACAGAACTCCCCTGCAAAACACCTTTCGCATTCGTCTGAACCGTAAAATCCGCTTGAATACCTCCCGCCTGACGGAAGGCAGTAGCTGTACGGTCCAATATATCTTGGGCATCCAGTTTCTGTGCCGAAAGCGGTAATGCCAGACCGAACAGGCAGATATAAACAAAAAGAAGATTCTTCATCATTAGTTTAACACGATTTATAGTAAATTGTTCAGGCGCATTTGCAGGTCATTGTCATCGACACAAAGCACCTCGCGCGCTTTGCTGCCTTGTGCAGGTCCCACAATACCGGCTTTTTCCAATTGGTCCATCAATCGCCCGGCACGGTTATAACCGATAGCGAACTTGCGTTGGATCAACGATGTAGAACCTTGCTGATGGATGACAATCAGGCGGGCAGCATCTTCAAACAATGGATCCAGACGTCCCATATCCACATCTCCCAAATCGTTTCCGCCACCATCTTCACCTACATACTCCGGCAAATAGAATGCGGTAGGATACCCTTGTTGCTTGGCAATAAACTTAGTAATCTCCGCTACCTCCGGTGTATCGATAAAGGCACATTGCACACGTACAGGATCTGCCCCTTGCAGGAACAACATATCACCACGTCCGATCAGCTGATTAGCTCCGGGACGGTCGAGAATAGTACGCGAGTCTATCATGGCAGATACACGGAAGGCAACACGAGCCGGGAAGTTCGCCTTGATTGTACCGGTAATGATATTCGTTGTCGGACGCTGCGTAGCGATAATCATGTGGATACCCACCGCACGCGCCAACTGAGCGATACGGGCAATAGGCAGCTCTACCTCTTTGCCCGCCGTCATAATCAAGTCACCGAACTCGTCAATCACCACCACAATGTAAGGCATAAACTTATGTCCCTTTTCAGGATTCAGCTGACGATTAATAAACTTCTCATTATACTCCTTAATATTACGCACATGCGCGGCTTTTAATAAGTCGTAACGGGTATCCATTTCCACACAGATAGAATTCAGCGTCTGCACTACCTTGGTTACATCCGTAATGATAGCATCTTCCCCATCGGGCAGTTTGGCAAGGAAGTGATGTTCAATCACCGAATAGATACTGAATTCAACTTTCTTAGGGTCTACCAGCACAAACTTCAGTTCAGCCGGATGCTTCTTATAAAGCAAAGAAGTGATGATGGCATTCAGTCCGACAGATTTACCCTGACCGGTGGCACCGGCCACCAGCATATGCGGCATCTTGCACAAATCAACCATGAAAACCTCATTGGTAATCGTCTTACCCAAAGCTACCGGCAAGTCATAAGTAGACTCCTGGAACTTCTTGCTACCGATGATACTCTGTCCGGAAACAATCTTCGGATTGGAGTTCGGTACTTCAATACCGATTGTTCCTTTTCCCGGAATCGGTGCAATGATACGAATACCCAATGCCGAAAGGCTGAGAGCGATATCATCTTCCAAACCACGAATCTTGGAAATACGAACCCCTTGTTCGGGAGTAATTTCATACAGCGTCACCGTAGGTCCCACCGTCGCCTTTATCGTACTGATTTCAATACCGAAACTGCGCAGTGTATTTATAATCTTATCTTTATTGGCATTCTGCTCCGCCATGTCGATAGTAGGCTCGGCATTATCATAATGCTTCATCAGATCGACAGTAGGATAACGATAGTTTTCCAGATCTAGACGGGGATTATAGGGTTCCTTTTCCGGACCTTTATATTCGTCATCATTTTCAGTAGCTTCTATTTCGAATACGGGTTCCGCCGCTTTTTCGTGGAAAGGAGGTACAGGATCAGGAACAGGCGTTTCAATAGTCATAGACACTTCTTCACCCGATACCTTGGCAGGCTGTGTTTCCGTAACGCCACCCAAATCCAATGTAATTTCATTTTCCGGTTCTTTTATAGGTTCGGGAATTTCAACGGGATCCTCTTCTTCTTTTATATCTGCCACATCAGAAACAGAAACCGGCTTTTTCTTTCCTTTTGCCGTCCAGGAGTCTGTAAACTCTTCCGGTGTTTCACCTTTCTCTTCTTCCTCTTTCTGTTTGCGCTTCAGGAAGCTAAGGCTGAACAATCTGCGCAACCAGATAACTGTACGTGCGCTGAGGTAGATAAGGAAGCAGATAGCAGTCACCAACAGAATCATCCAAACGCCCGGAACACCTACCTGCGATACCAACCAGTTGCTGACATTATATCCGTGCATACCGCCCAAATACAGGAAAGAGTCTTTATACTGCTCCACAAAGGCAAAGCCGAAGAAGACAGAGAACCAAACCAACAACAACGAACAACCGATAAACCACTTCCAGAGGCGAACCACCCGTACACGCATCAATTTCAACCCCGCCACTGCAAAGAATACAAGGATGAAGAAAGAGGAAATACCGAAGCAGTCATTTATCAGATAACTTGCCAATTGAGCGCCGCGCGAACCGGCATAATTCTTCACCCCATTATTGGTAGAAGCCAATTCCTGTGCATTACCCGAATCAATGATACTTTGATCCGCCGCTCCCGTAAAGAAAAACGAAGAAAAGGCCAGTAGCAAGTACACAGAGAAAATGACCAGTACCAAGCCAATAACAAAGTGAATGGTTTCATTTTTGAAGATCGCCCTTATTTTACCAAACAGGGAAAGGGATTGTTCTGTATCTTTTGTAGAATTTTTCTTAGCCATGAAATAGAATTCCTTAGTAAATGAATGATAGATTGGTGCAAAAGTAATAAAAATATTGCTCTCTTTATCATCATATCTTCTAAAGATTCTTCATCAGGAACAATGACATCTCCACCAATAGTAAACTTTCAAACAAAAAATTATTGAGTCATTAATGTCCTATTCGGACAAAAATTCCCCCTTCCCATTAAAACTTTTTAGGAAGGAGGAATTCTTTAGAATATTGCATTTTAAACTATTACATCCGTCAATAACGCTAATTCAAAGTAAAGTTTCCTGCTATTGTCGACTTCTTTCCTTCTCCATTTGTCTGAGTTCCACTATAGGTACCTATTGTTGAAGATACAAAGTTCAAATCTATATCAAAGACAAATGTTGAGTAAGAATACGTTCCATAATAATGTTGAGTAAGAATACGTTCCATAATAAGGAATATACACTTTCTTAGGGTTCATCCGATAAATGCGTAGTTGATATATAAAGAATAAGCTGGTAAATCATTATATTGCAAGAGACCAATCAAACAATATTAGGTTCATCCGAAGAATACATAGCTATATGTTGTAAAATAACAGACTGACTGTCGCGTAATGATGCCCATTACCTTGGATTTAATGCAAATAATCCGTCTTATTACCTTGGATTTAACACAAAATAATTCTATTTTTGCCTTGGATTTAATGCAATACATAATAAAGAATGAAATACTTAATCAGAACAATAGACAGAGAATTAGAGCTTTGGAAAGAAGAAGAGCACAGGAAACCGCTTTTGCTGCGAGGAGCACGCCAAGTTGGCAAATCATCCGTGGTAAGAAACTTAGGACGAAAATTTAAATATTATCTTGAAGTAAATTTTGAAAGCGATAAAGAAGTGAAAGCCTTCTTTCAAGGTAATCTAAACCCAAAGGCTATATGCGAAAAACTCTCTCTCTATTATGAAACACCTGTTGTAGCGGGAGAAACCTTGCTATTTCTGGATGAGATACAGGGATGCCGGGATGCCTTGGCGTCTTTGCGCTTCTTTTACGAACGTTATCCGGAACTGCACCTCATTGCGGCAGGTTCTTTGCTTGAATTTGCGCTGACCGACCTCCCTTCTTTTGCAGTGGGACGTGTCCGCTCTATATTTTTGTATCCCATGTCGTTTGATGAATTTTTGTCGGCTATATCACTGGACGGATTGAAGCAAGTGAAACAGCAAGGCAATCCTTCTCATCCAATTGATGAGATTTTTCACCGGAAGTTGAATGAACAACTCCGCAAATTTCTAATTTTGGGAGGCATGCCCGAAGTCGTCTCTACTTATGTGCGAACGGGAGACATGCTGAAGTGTATGCGTGTATTGGATGACTTACGTATTTCTTTTCATGATGATTTTGCCAAATACAAAGAAAATGTACCAACTTTACGCATACGCGAAGTGTTTGATTCTGTGGCCGAACAGGCGGGAGGACGCTTCATGTACTCCAAAGCCAGTAAGGAAAGTAATTATAGGCAAGTAAAGGAAGCGGTAGATTTGTTAATCATGTCCGGACTGATAATACCCGTATATAAAAATTCGGCCAATGGGCTGCCTATAGGCGCCGGAATGAACAGCTCCATATTCAAACTTTTAATTTTAGATACCGGCTTATTGCAGCGGATGGCACAATTGGACATTAGCAAAATGATGGTTTCGGACGATTGGGAAATTGTAAACAAAGGAGCAATAGCCGAACAATTTGCGGCATTAGAAATACTGAAGTCCGGCAGCCCTTTTACTACTACTTCACTCTATTTTTGGCAAAGGGAAGCTAAAAACAGTAATGCTGAAGTTGATTTCATCCTCCAAGGCAAAGATGGCATTTTACCCATCGAAATAAAATCGGGACTCAAAGGTTCCATGCGCAGTCTGTATCTGTTTATGGAGGAAAAGAACATAGCCTATGGAGTACGTTCTTCTATGGAAAATTTTTCCGAATACGACAACATTAAGGTATGTCCGCTTTATGCACTGGGGGATTTCGTACAAATGATTATTTAGCGGGGTTGTGCTTTCTACTTATTCCCCCTTGAACTCAGGAGGCCACAAAAAGTTTATACACACTTTTACTTGCACGCTTGCACTCATGCTTCGCATCTCCCTATTCATCGGCAATGCAGCGGTGGTGGCAGCAAATACAAATGGAGTGCAAGCAATTTGCCTACACTCCATTCAAACACACATATTCCGCTAATAATCTTCCTATTACGCCTTTTTCAGCACATAAATAGGCTGTT
>ENA-OOZQ01002161-OOZQ01002161.1-human-gut-metagenome-genome-assembly--contig:-NODE-2161-length-10593-cov-2.008541_pt1 | contig 10593 bp, 10 predicted proteins | sample MGYA00241188_ERZ501399 | MGnify/ENA primary metagenome ERZ501399 (study PRJEB25962, sample SAMEA2042658) | human gut metagenome | biome: human gut; feature: human-associated habitat; material: faeces... | reverse complement strand
ATTTTGCAAGAAATTTTTTCATATTCTTTTAAAAAATTATCTTTTTTTTAAAAATTAGCCACAACCTACCTCTATCTGCCCGCTTTCATTCTGGCAAATAACTTTCCATTATGTTCTTTCACAAAAGTGATGACGCTTGATTCCATCCAAGCAAGTGTAACATTTTTCCACCGGATAGGCAATAGCATAACCTTCATATATCCCGACCGTGGTTTTGCCAGTGCAAGTGCCTTGTCCACCCGCGGATTGTGCAGCATCTTTCTGATCTCTGCCCGCTGTTCTTTCCCGGAAAGGGTACATTTCGAACTTGTTACATTTGCAATGCATCCCACCATGCGCTCAATATATCTTCTGGCAACCATCTCCTGCGTTGCCGCATTGGTCACACCCCAGCTGCGAAACAGTTCTTCCATCCAGCCCTGTTCTTCCTCTCTCTTTTCGTACATGTCAGCACGATACGCTGCGGTCTCCGACTCTGCGCGTGCACGTATGAAATGATAGTAGGCATTTGTAGAAACTACAACCGATTCCACATGATCCAGATAACTCAGATTAAACGGGAAATCATCCCACAGTGTTTTTGGAAAATACAGTCCGTATTGCCGGATCACATCCATGCGGTACAATTTATTCCACGGTGTATACAGCATGTTTCGGTCAAAATACCGGTATGCCTCTTCCCGAAAATCTTTTGCATCGGTAAACACCCTGTCGTCCACACAGATTTTTTCTGACAAATGATTCTGTCCACAGTAAGTGTCAATATAAAATCCACAGACCACAAGCTGTGCCTGATGCTTCTCGGCAAGTTCGTACATATCCGCAAGCATCTGTGGTTCTGCCCAGTCATCCGAATCCAGAAAATAAACATATTTTCCCTGTGCAATATCAATGGCTGTGTTTCTCGCGCTTGGTGCACCTCCGTTTTCCTTGTGAATCACCTGGATTCTTTGGTCCTTTTTTGCATACTGGTCACAGATTTCTCCGCTTCTGTCGGGAGTCCCATCATCAACGATCAAAAATTCAAACTCGGTAAAGGTCTGCGCAAGAATGCTTTCGATTGCCTTACCCACATATTCTTCTACTTTATACACCGGCATAATGATGCTGATTTTAATGTCGCTCATCACCGTCTCCTTTGACATTTTATTTGATTGCAGTTGTCTGATTCTGATCCACACCTTCGGTGTTTTCTTTCTGGAACAGAATCTTGAATGTCAGGAATAAAATCTTAATGTCCATCCAGACAGAATAATTTTCAATATACGTCAGATCCAGTTTCAGTTTATCATATGGGGTTGTATTATACTTTCCATATACCTGTGCATACCCGGTCAGTCCCGCTTTTACTTTCAGCCGGAGTACGAATTCCGGAATTTCTTCCGTATACTGATCCGCAATAATCTGACGCTCCGGGCGGGGTCCCACAACAGACATCTCACCCTTTAAAATATTAAACAGCTGTGGCAGCTCGTCAAAATGAATGGCCCGGATCACACGACCGACCGGCGTAATTCGTGCATCTTCTTTTGCGGCAAGACGTGCTCCCGCATCCTCGGAATGTGTGGTCATGCTGCGGAACTTGTAGATCATAAACGGCTCTCCGTCTTTTGTCAGCCGCTCCTGCTTGTACAATACCGGACCGTGATCATATAATTTAATGCAAAGTGCAATCACAATCATAAATGGAGAAGCAATTACAATACCGATCAGGGAAATCACAATATCCATCAGTCGTTTTACAAACAGATCTACAATGCCAAGCCCCTGATTCCGGGACAGATACAGCGGTGTATCAAACAGATGAATATCATCCGCTCCACGAAACAGAATATCTGAAATCTTTGGTGTAACATATGTGCGGATAGATTCCTGATAACAGTATTTCATAATCTGGTTGCGTACTTCCGATGGCAGGTCACACAGAACCACCGCATTGTATTTCTGAATCATCGGATACAGCTTTTCATAACCTATCCGGTAACTTTCCGCTGCACAGATATTATACTTGTCCTTTCTGGTATTGATCTTTGCAATCAAATCATCCGGCGAATAATTTCCATATATCACGAGCATCTGGCGCGGCGGATACAGACGCGTATATGCCTTTCGCACCAGTACGACCCACGGAACGATAAATATAATCTCTGTTACCGTCATCAGAAGCAATGGCTGTGGTGGCAGATAATCGTTGGCTACCAGACAGATCTCAAAATATGCAACAATCATCGCAAGAATCACTGCCAATATCTGGGATAATATAATATCCGAAATCCGCATATATCCGATCCGGTATCCTCCAAATATCTTCGTGAAAAAGAACACAAAGAGTACATACATACCAATCACTGCCCAGTTACCTCTGTTGAAAAAAGTATTCGCTTTATCCAGCATCGGAATATAGAGCATATACCATACCCATCCGAACATAGCCGCTTCCACCGCAAGCGATATGATATTCGCCGTAAAATTCAATAAATGCTTGTATTTATCTTTCATTAAAACTTTCCTCTAACATGTAGTTTTCCGGTTGTACCCCGCAAAAATTTTATTCGCCCAGTCCGCTTTCCACATAAGCGACCAGTTCCCGAAGTGCTCCCTGTTCATCTTCTCCGTCACAGATAAGTGTAATCTCATCTCCGGATTTGATGCATGCACCCAGGACGCTGAGCACACTTTTGGCATTTGCTGTATTTCCGCTGTACTCGAATGTAATCTTGCTATTATATTTCATTGCCTCTTTGCATAAATTTCCTGCCGGACGTAAGTGCAGTCCTGTAGGATTAATAATTTTTACTTTTTGGGATACCATAAGAACGCCTCCTTATAACATAACTTTGGTAATCAGATCAGCTAACTGCTTTGCTTCCTGCTGAATCACTTCCTGATTTTTGCCTTCGATCATGACACGAACCAATGGTTCTGTACCAGATGGACGGATTAGAACCCTTCCTTCTCCGGCAAATTTTTTCTCCAGTTCACCGATTGCCTCTGCAATTTCTGAATATTCCATGTAACTTTCTTTTTTATGGTTCGGCACTTTTGCATTGACCAATGCCTGTGGCAGCACCTCCATGATCTGTGCAAGTTCTGATAATTTCTTTTTGGTTTCCACCATCACCTGCAATAAGTGTAATGCGGAAAGAAGTCCGTCTCCGGTTGTGTTGTCATCCAGAAAAATCACATGACCGGACTGCTCTCCTCCGAGATTATATCCGTTTTCCAACATATTTTCAAGAACATAACGGTCTCCGACTTTTGTTTTCTCCACATGAATTCCCTGTTTTTCTCCCATCAGACTGAATCCCAGATTCGTCATCACGGTGACAACAATGGTGTCCTTTGCAAGTTTTCCGTTTTCTTTCAGGAAATTTCCGCAAATCGCCATGATCTGATCTCCATCTACCAGCTTTCCGTTTTCATCTACAGCAAGCATACGATCCGCATCTCCGTCAAATGCAATACCGATATCTGCCTTTTCGGAAACAACTCTTGCACACAGTTCGTCCATATGGGTAGAACCGCAATTGGAATTAATGTTCGTTCCATCCGGATTGGTATGAATAGCGATCAGATTTGCCCCCAGATCTTTCAGCGTCTTAACCGAAGTATAGGAACTTGCGCCTTCTGCACAGTCCACAACGATCTTCAACGCAGACAGATCTACCGGAACCGTCTTTTTCTCAAACGCAATATACTCATCCACAATATCAAACCGATACTCAACCCTGCCGATTCCCGGTCCGATCGGAAAAACAACGTCTTCCATATCATTCCGGATCAATGCCTCGATTTCGTCCTCCAGCTGATCGGATAATTTATATCCATCTCCATTAAAAAATTTGATTCCGTTAAATTCCATCGGATTATGGGAAGCAGAAATCACAACCCCTGCATCTACTTTATGTTTCCTTGTAAGATATGCAATTGCAGGTGTCGGGGCAACTCCCACAAAAATAGCATTTGCTCCGACTGAACAAATTCCTGCCATCAATGCATTTGCAAGCATTCCTCCGGAAATTCTTGTATCACATCCAATGATGATTGTCGGCTGGTGGGACTGTTCCTTTGTTAAAACATAAGCGCCCGCCTGACCGAGCTTCATTGCAAGTTCAATTGTAAGCTCTGTCCCCGCAACTCCTCTGACTCCATCGGTTCCAAACATTCTTGCCATAATAATTATAACTCCTTTATATACTTTACTATTCGCCGGTATCCTCACCGCTGTCTGTCGAAGTATCTCCGTCCTGTGTATTCTTCGCTTTCACGGTAACGCTGACAGTAATCGGCTGATATGCATAATGATCTTCATCCAGTTTCAGTGAAAGTTCCACCTGATGCGTTCCCTCGCTCAGCCGGGAGGCATCAATGGATGCTGCCAGCTCCGATGCATTCAGCTTATTCAGATCATCCTGCAGCCCACTGATCGTCACAGAAACCTGTGCCTTATCAAAAGATAAGTTCAGGCCGTCCGGCAGACTGTTCACCCTGATATCAGATGTCTGCAGATGATAGGTTCTGGACGCATACGCTTCAATTCTGACGGTTACCGTAACGGATGCCGCAGAAGAATCTACCAGTTCCACGCCGTCCGGCAGATATTCGGAAATATCAATCGTTGTCTTTACATCTTCCCTTGCCCCGCTCACATTGATTACGTTTGCCGGAATTTCAAGTGAAACAAGCGGATTGAGTACATTGGATGCCCCTTTCAGTTTCACAGTATCCGGTGTGCTGCTGATCTCCACTACCCGGTATTCCCCGTATGGGGTTCCTGTTGTCGAAAATACAAGCGGTACTTCCTTTACACTCAGGATTTTTGCCGAAATCGTCACTGTCGTATTGCTCAGCTTCAGCTGGGTGGTATCCACTTCATTTCCATCCGAATCATAGAGAACCGGAATCACATTATCCGTCAGATTCGATGACATTCCATCCACATCAATCGTAGCCACAACCTTATCTACTTTTTTCACAATAGATGCCGGTCCCGACACGTTCAAAACATTCGGGTTTGTCACGGAAACTTCTCCGAGGGCATATCCCGATGCCACTTTTCCGCTGGTGTCCGCGGAAATCATAAATCTTCTGCTCATCAGATCTTCCAGGGAAAGTTCCATATATTTGTTTTTATTGTTAATGCTCACGGATGTATACGTCCGCTTGGCACTGATCTCGATCGGAACACTCGCCTTATTCCCCTTGTCATTTATGATCAGGCGGTTCATATCTGCCACCGCAGAGAAATCGGTGTCATCAAGTTTTTCAAGTTCACTGCGTTTTCCGGTCACAGTAAAGGTAACCGTGTTGGTTCCGTCCAGCACTTCATAGCACTTGTTCATATCTGTAACTGCGGACGCATTTTCTACCGTTACATTTGTTGTAAATGTTTTTGATTTTTTCGGATCATCAATATTATATACAACCAGCCATAAGATAAATGCAAGAACTACAGCCAGAATTTTAAAGCCCAGATTATTCACCAAGGTTTTCAGAATCTTTTTTGCCATTCATAAACCTCCTTTTCAGCAGTCCCAGTTTGGTCATCTGTTGATTTCTGTTCTGCAGATACTTTAATTTGCCTCTCAGAAAATCCGCATTGACATTCCGGTAAATCTGTCCCCGCATAGCGATTGATACCTTACCGGTTTCCTCCGAAACTACGATCGTCAGCGAATCGCTCACTTCACTGATTCCTACAGCTGCACGGTGTCTGGTTCCCAGATCTTTGCTCAATGTCATACTGTCCGACAACGGCAGATAACAGGTCGCGGAAACCACACGGTCTCCACGTACAATAACAGCTCCGTCATGAAGCGGAGTATTTTTTTCAAATATATTAATTAACAGCTGGCTGCTGATAATTGCATCAATATCAATTCCTGTTCTCACATATTCATTTAACAGGATTTCATCTTCTATTACGATCAGGGCACCGGTTTTTACTTTCCCCATGGCATAACAAGCCTTGATCAGTTCGTCAATTGTGTGGTCGGAAAATTTATTTTCCTCTACTTTTCCAAAGTCAAATAACTTGCCCAAAACATTTTTTCCACCAAGATTCTCAAGTGCCTTCCGAAGTTCCGGCTGGAAAATAATCACCAGGGCCGTCAGTCCGACACTCAACGTATTTTCTGCCAGCCAGAGGATGGTATTCATCTGAAAGATTGCTGCAACGAGTACAAACAGCAGAATCACGATGATTCCTTTGAACAGATTCCACGCACGCGTATTTTTAATCCAAAGCAGAATATGATAAAACAGGAAGGAAATGATCAGTATTTCCACGATATCCACAAAGGAAAAAGAGATATCCGGCATACCGAACAATCCTGTTGCATTGTCATAAAATTGGCTTAATGTTCCCAGAAAATTTTGCATCTGGCTCCTCTTTTCTTCATTTCATTATTTTGATGCTTCGTTCCCCTTATTTGAGTAAATCCTCATCAATGTCCAGCTCTTTCGCAATAACCTTCCGGCTGTTCTCTTCCTCTTCCGGAGACAGCACGGATCTGCTATGGTCAATCCGCTTTCCCATGCTTGCGGTATTTCCGAAATGTTTTACCGTAACCTCACGGACAGCGACCATTTTCTTCGGCACAGCCTTGACATAATAATAGTAATCATCATCCTCAAACTGCACCCGTTCGGTCCGCGCATAATCCAGATTCATAAACAGAAACTGAAGGATAAATGCAATAAGCAGGGAAATAATATTGCCGACTATCAGCCATAATGTCTTTCCTGTAACTCCAAGAACAATATAACCTACAAATAATCCGGCAATCTGAATAAGCGCACCGGAAATAATTGCCAGTGTCCAGGCATTATCCACTTCCATCCGGCGTACCAGATAAACTACAATGGCAGTAATCACAAAGATAACGATTACCAGATACATTTCTTTATTTCCCAGAAACTGCCCCACCGAAATATCAAATTTGGAAGAAGACTGTTCCTCATCTGCATTTGACGCACTCATCAGTGCTCCTGCATTCCGGTGAATTCCGTCCAGGAAATAATAGACAACCGTACCGCATACCACTCCGATCACAGAATATGCACTGCGCAGCAGGCTGCTGCCAACCGGCATCACATACGGAATATACAGTTTAAAACACAGCGGTGTAAGCACAACCGTCAGTCCGGCTTTCGGTGCGAAACGAAAATATACAAAGAACAGAATCGCAAACAAAATCAGTGCGGTAAGTGCTACTTCCATGGAAAGCGCATACATATCCGCAAGCACCACAATTGCGCCAATCCATAATATGGCACCAGTCGGCAGAATGGCACAGACAAGCGCCAGCAGTAACGCCACCGGAAACCGGCTGATTTTCTCCATGAATCCGATATTGGTATTGATCACGGTAAAAAGAGCCAGTGCAACGGCAAATTTTACGATCGGATACAGATATGTTTCATATTTACTGTAAAACCGGATCAGCTGATCCTTTATTTCCAACAACTTCGTCATAAATCCTCCCTGTTATGCCCCATCCTTTATTTTTCTTCCCGCAGTAATCTGCGCGCTCTCTTCAGATGATTTCCATATGCTTTCATCTTGCGATAGCTTTTTGCATACCGGACACAATAGATCCGTGCGGTAATCAGAAGATACACGATCATAAATCCGGCATATGCAACAATAAGTTTCGGGACGAACGTCGTAAGATCCACGCGATTGATCCATTTCGTAATTGTATCAATATCCCCAAGTCCCCAGAACACGATCAGAAGAATAAATGCGATGGTTCCCGAAAAGAAACTTTTTACAATTTCTTTTCCTACATAGTCCCACATCGTATATTCTCCCGCCTGATGATATTTTTTATTTTCATATTCATCAAATGCTGCAAGATGATATAATTCTTTTACCCGTTCTTCACTGATCATAGATAACTCCTGTCTCGAACGCATCCCGGAATTTGGACACAATGATGCATTATTTGCTATTATACCATAGATAGTTCTTTTTTCAAAGTCTGTTTTCCAATCGCCCGTTTCCATGAAAAAAGCCCCGGAAATATCCGGGGTCTGGTTATTTGTCCACTATTCATTTTTTAAATATCTCATACGGTCCCTGTCTCTGGTAGAGCGTAAGTTTTCCATCTTAGGTTCCGGTTTCTGATAGGCATTCTGAAATTCGTTTGCCATTCTTTCCTTGCATCTTTCGCAAAAACGTCCCGTGCGGATCGGTTTCCCGCATTTTTCACATACAATCCCTGCTTCCGTTGCTGTGGAAAGAATCAGTCTTTCTTCCCTTACCCACTGCCGGATCTGCTTGGTTGAAATATCATTGTCCGTTGCCGTCTGCTCTACAGAAGCGCCCGGATGCTCTTCGAGATACTCTTTTACTTCATGAAATTTATCTTCCAGTTTTTTCTGGCATGCCGGACAGATACGCTCATTGTTGAGAACATTAAACAATCTGCCACACATTTTACAATTTCTTACATCCATAGTATCCCTCCTAAAAGCCTCTGCCAATGCAGGCAGTCAGCACATAAACCTGTTCCGCACCCGCTTCTTTTAATCTCTCCGCTACAGCTTCTACTGTAGATCCGGTTGTATAAATATCATCCACAATCAGAATTCTCTTATATTTTACTACATTATCCGGACTCTGAAAAGCATTTTTGACATTATTTTCTCTTTCTCTGCCATTCAGTTCTTTCTGTGGCCGTGTATCTTTCACCCGGATCATCAGACGCGGAATACACGGAATATCCATTTTTTCTGACAGTGCCCTGCCAAAAAGCGCAGCCTGATTATATCCGCGATACCGTTCTTTTTTCGAATACATCGGTACCGGAACGATTGCTTCGATCCTTTTTTCCCGCATCCAGTTTTCCCAGCGCTGCATGGCTTCCTCCGCCAGAAAACGGGCATATCTCCTCCGGTTTGCATACTTAAACCGGTACATGGATTTCTGCACAGCCCCACGATATACAAAAAGCGATCGTCCTTCTGCAACAAAAGAACGATGCTTTCTGCAATTCTGACAATATTCTGTTTCAGTATCCGCAAGCGGGCTTCCGCAATGATAACAGTACGGCTGCACAACGGGATACAATTTTTTCCGGCACGCTGCGTGAACATTTCGCTGTCTGCGGATATCTGCCGTTTCCAGCAGACGGTCGCATACAAAACAGCGTGGCGGAAATATACATTCCAGAAAATTATCCAAGACGGATACGGTTTCGAACTTCAATCTGTGCTGCCGCTTTTTCAAATTCAGCCTCTGTCATATCTTTTGTAGTAAATCCAATCTCTCCTGCAATTCCGGCATCTGCATATTCTACACTGCCAAATGCATTTTCGATTGTTTCCTTATCGGAAGAAGTGCGTACAAAGAAACTGTTTACACTGTCTTTGTAATCTACCAGTGTCAGTTTTTCCGGTGACCAGTCAATGTAAATATTGGTATTTTTGTGCTTTGTCATATCCACGATATCTGCTACTACTGCACTTGCTGTCGGAAGCTTACCTGCTCCGCTGCCGTAGAACATTGCATCGCCCAATACATTTCCATGTACGAAGATTCCATTGAACACACCGTTTACTCCGCAAAGAGGATGCTCTGCGCTGAGCATGAAAGGAGCAACCATACAACTGTAACTGTTTCCGACTTTACGGCTGGATGCAAGAAGCTTAATGGAACGGTTCAAAACCTTTGCATACTTAAAATCATCTGCTGTGATCTTTGTGATTCCCTCGCAGTGAATATCCTCAAAATCTACCTGCCGGCCACACACCAGAGAAGTTAAAATGGCAATCTTGCGGCACGGATCATGTCCTTCGATATCCGCAGTAGGATCTTTCTCTGCATATCCCTTTTCCTGTGCGTCTTTCAGTACCTCATCGAAATCTGCACCTTCCTCTGCCATTTTTGTCAGCATGTAGTTTGTGGTTCCGTTTAAGATACCTGTAATCTCTTCGATCTCATCGGCAGTCAGACATTTATTCAATGGACGGATAATCGGAATTCCGCCGCCTACACTTGCCTCAAACTGAAAGTTCACGTTGTGATCCCGTGCAATTTTAATCAGTTCCGCTCCCTTGGCTGCTACCAGATTTTTATTGGAAGTGGCAACCTGCTTTCCAGCCTCAAGCATTGCCTTTACAAACGTATATGCCGGCTCCACGCCTCCCATGGTCTCTACCACAATGCCGATCTCAGGATCGTTTACGATCGTCTGATAATCATGTACAATGGCATCTTCCATAGGGTCTCCCGGAAATTCCCGCAGATCAAGAATATATTTGACATCAACCGGTTCTCCCGCACGCTTTGTGATCTTTTCCTTGTTAATTCTTAATACATCTACAACACCGGAACCAATGGTGCCGTAGCCCATAACTGCAATCTTCATTTTTCTTACTCCCTGGCTAATATTTTTGCATAATGAATCCCCTGCACAGATTCAATACTGTTTCTCATATCCTCCACATTGCCCGTCGCAGGGAACACATCAATACTGAGCGACAATGAAGCAATTCCATTAACCGGAACGCTTTGATGAATCGTCAGAATGTTTGCATGAAATTCCGCAATTGTTTTTAATACCATGGATAACAGCCCCGGTTCAT
>ENA-OOZQ01002158-OOZQ01002158.1-human-gut-metagenome-genome-assembly--contig:-NODE-2158-length-10606-cov-2.115534_pt1 | contig 10606 bp, 10 predicted proteins | sample MGYA00241188_ERZ501399 | MGnify/ENA primary metagenome ERZ501399 (study PRJEB25962, sample SAMEA2042658) | human gut metagenome | biome: human gut; feature: human-associated habitat; material: faeces... | reverse complement strand
GATTGGCTTTTTCATATCTTTTACCTCTTTTTGATCTAAAAATAGCCCGCACCAAATTTTGGTGCAGGTCTTATTTTCGTTTGTTCTTTCGTGTCAATCCTTCACACGACATTTTTTAATCGTCATCATCATCATGTTTGTGAAATCTTCCAATTAAAAATGCAATAACACATCCTACCACCGCTATAATCGGGATAATATACTGAATCGGCATTCTCTATTTTCCTCCTTTTTCTTCCTGTTTCAGAACCGGAAACTGGGGCAATCCAGTACACAATTCCAGTCCATTAAATTCTTGTTTTTCAATTATCTGCTGATAATCTACCGTCACAGTAACGAAATATACTTTTTGATTGTTGGCATCCCGGCCTTCCTCTGTATGAAGATGTCCCTGGACAAACACTGTCGTTCCTTTTTTTATTTTCTGAAATGCTATCATTGCCCGTTCTCCAAAGGCAACACAGTACATGTAATCGGAGTAAGAACTTTTCGGTCGCTGCACGGCCAGGATGTACCGGCATGTTGGAACTGATCTCCCTCTCCTGTCTTTTTCATAGGAAAATTGTGGGACGCAGGTGCAAACACCCTGGATTTTAATCTGATTCATGTTTGCCCTCCTTATACCAGATTACCAGTTGTATTTTCTTGACGGTAAGGCAGCCTCCGGTATCGCAGAACTTCCATCCGCAGTAAATCATCCCGCAGGGTTTCTGCATCCATGCCCTCAAATAAAATGTCAAGGGTTGTCTCAAAATCCCGGTAACGACTGCGCTGGCTGTACATAAGTGCCTTTTCAATCCTTTCCAGAATCGGACCATTTTCATAAAGTTCCTGCAATTCTAAAAGGGATTGCTGCAGTGTGTCTTTTCGCCGGAAATGTTCTATCATCCGGCTTTTAAATTCTGCCACATCAGCCGGGTTTAACACTTCCGGTTCCGTGTCAATGTTTGACACGGGAACTTCTTCTTTATCATTCGGAAGTTCTTCCGGCGCATTTTCCGTTTTTTCCTCTTCTATGACAGGTATATTCTTTTTTCGTTTTAAATCTGGAACATTTAAAACATTTTTCAGCTTTTTGGTATCAACCCCAAGCTTTTTTTCCAACGGCTCTTCTTGAGTTTCTTCCTTTTTCTGTTTTCGCTCTTGTATTAAACTGATTACAGCTGTTGCTGCAAAACCAAACGCTGCGATCGCAAGCACCGCGGTCATCAAGTAATATGGATTTCCCAAAAATGACTTTATACTTTCCATGGCCGATCTCCTTTACTTGAAATTCCGTGATGCATCTACCGCAAGTTCTACCAGCTCCTCTGCCGAAATTCTTCTGTCATACCATCCGGTCAGAACTGCCGCTTTTTCGTATTCATCATAAGATGCCTTATATTCCGGCATTTCTGCGTTCATCTGGTAGATGACTTCTTTTAAGTTCTTGGTTTCGCGGCGTGGAACACTGATTTCATAGCATGGAAGGGAATCAAAGCGGAAATGATAATTCTTTTCGCCACATACCGCATCTACAATAATTCCATCCGTATTATGGCGGGTTGTCACATTTTCGAACTCTGGCAGTGTCAGCAAGTAATTCTGCAGTTCTTCTGCACTTAAATCGTGGCTTTCCGGCTGATTACTGTTTTCTTCCAGCTGTCTCTGTAATTCTTCCTTGTCTTTTGCCTGATCATCCAGATCTCTCTGCAAAGATTTTACCTGCTTATTTAGTTCAATGACTTTTCCTTGGAGTTCTCCATTCCGTTTTCGCAACTTTTCTTCTACTTCCGGATCAGTGCTGCTATCCTCTGCTTTTAACTGCAGGTTCGCAAGTTCAGCTTCCTTTGCATCAAAATCTTTCTGTAATTTTTCCATCTGTTCCGTTTTGGAATCACGTTCTTTTTCTGCCATGGAAAGACGGCTCTGCAATGTTTCAATTTTCGCCTGCAGTTCTGTTTCCTTATCCGTTGGAAGTGACATATCCGGATACAGTTTTAAATTTTCCTGCATCATCTTGAGGTTATCCCTCTCTGCCTGCAGCTCAATACTTAAGTTCTGTGCCTGCAGCTTTTCCATTTGCAGTTCCTGCCGTTTCTTAATCAGCTCATTTTCCTGTTCCTGCTTTGCTTTCGCCAGGGATTCTTTTGTTTCCTGTTCCCAGTTTTTTAAAGCAGTTTCCTGTTTTTCCATGTCCTCTACTTTAGCTGCAAGAGCATCCTGGATCTGGTCCAGTTCTTTTTCCCGGTTATCCAGATCTGTTGCTTTCTGTTCCTGGCTATTTTTCTGCTTTTCCAATGCATTTGCAAGAGACTGCAGCTGCTTGGAACGGTCATCGAACAGCTTTTCACGTTTTTTATATTGCTCTTCTCGTTCCTGATACAGCTGATTCATTTTTTCGGCCATACTTAATGTATTTTCATCCATGACGTATCCTTTCTTCGGGCGCTTAGCCCAATATCTTTCTTACTCTTTTTTCGTATTGCAGTAAGAAACATCAATACACTCCAACTGCCGATAAAAAAAACGGCAAAAAAACAGATATGATTCCTATCTGCCGTATCCACCGGATCAGCCTTTAAAATCATACCTTCTGTATCTGTGTCAATGTTTGACACCTGTTTTGTGGTTTCCATATCGGTGTCAACGTTTGACACCGCTTTGGGATTTTCCGTATCCGTGTCAACGTTTGACACCGCCTGGTGGTTTTCCGTACCCGTGTCAATGTTTGACACCGTTTTGCTGCTTTTCTGTCCCGTGTCAATGTTTGACACGGATTTTTCAGCCCGTTTTCCATTCCATAAGGAAACTCCGGTTCCGCAGAGCAGCAGGCAAGCCAAAATCATACAAATTCTGGCTCTTACTTTTGCTTTAAGACGCTTCCTTTTCCGCATTCGCGACCTCTTTCTGGGCAACCGTAACGGCGTGTATAACCAATCTGTAAGGACTGGAGCCATCACCTACGCAGGTGGATAAAGTAAAAACTTTCTCCTTTCCGGTCGGGGCAATATTACAGTCATATTCCGCATTCTGTACGGTTTCTGCAATCCATTGTTTCCATTCCTCGCTGTCACCTTTATATCCCAGTGTAAAAACATCACTGTCATACCGGGTGCTGTATACGCTGTATATCGCACAGGTATAAGTAGTTTCCGGTGTATAAACATATACATAAGGATAAGTGTTCCGGAAGTCCTTATCATGGTACTTTTTCAGGCTTCCAAACATTTTCCCGGATGCCATGTTATGCCCATATAAAATAATGTGGCTTTCTTCGAAATCTGTTCCGGCAGTTGCAAAAATGGAGCCAAGAATATTGCTTTCTCCTGTTACGGTATGGTTCAGGTAATAACTGTTGTCCTCTCCTAAAGCAACCGGATAATCAATGGGTGTTCCGGGAACTGTGATCCATGCCAAAATCTCAGGATTGATCTGCTGTAAATTCTGAAAATCAACTATTCTTTCCATATTCGGATCTGTTTCCTCTTCCGGCTCATCTGTAGTTGATTCTGTGTTTTCTTCATCTGTTGTATCCGGATTTTGGATATAGCCACTGATAAGGTTCTGCTGTTCCCGGTCGGTTTGTGCTTCCTGCAAAATCCGTGGAAGATAAGACGCACCCAGCAGACATAAAATTGCCAGCAGGACACACCCAGCAGCTTTTTGCATTTTCACGCCTCCCTGTTCTTTAATGAAATACCCGTGTCAAACATTGACACGGGTATAAATCCGGTTTTGCTGGTTACTTTAACGGAATGATGTTCTTAACAGAAGTATCATGCGTTGTAGTTCCCCAGTCATCTTTCTGGTTTTCAAATGTGATGGATGTACCGGTTGGTTTCGCCTTTAAATTTGCATGTACGGAGAAAATTTTATCCGGAGCAACGCCCTTCGCCGGTTCCTGTAATTTTGAAATCTTTACATTCTCTGTTCCGGTAACGTTCACCAGATGATACCGCAGCACATCCTGTTCTGTTACTGTGTAGTCCTCTCCTACCGGGATTTTGTTCCAGGTGACAGAAAGTTCTACATATCCCTGTCCATCGGTATGTGAATTTACATAATTCTCCGTGAACTCTACATAATTCTGGAAGGTACGGTCTTTTCCATTAATGTCTTTTCCTTTTACGGTAAAGATAAAGGTTGGGTTTCCATGCGCCCAGGTAATATCGCTTGCTTTAATCTTTTTTACTATGGTAAGGTCTGCATAGCGCATATCCTTCATGGTGATGGTCTGCGTATCTGCTTTGCTTTCCAGCGTAAAGGTAATTGGATCAGCAAGTTTATAATGATCCGGGGCCTGATCCTCACGTAAAGTATACTGACCCGGTTTCAGTTTTTCGATCCGGTGCGGTGTGCTTCCGGATGTCCAGCTTTCTACCAGACGGCCATTGCTATCCAGAAGAGAAAGTTTCGCTCCGGAAATGTTCTCTCCGGTACCGGAATCTACTTTTGCAAGATCCAGTTTTGTATAATCATTTTCTACCGTGATTGTCAGGTTTGACTGCCCATTGACTTTTCCGTCGGATACTGTGAAATCTTTCACTGCATTATCCAGTACGTATCCATCTTTGGTTGCCGTTTCCTGGTAATGCCAGGTTCCATCCTTCACACCATCAATCGTGATCCGTCCATTGCTATCTGTTTTCTGCGTTTTATCATAGCTCTTGTCATCATTCCAGATATGGAACGTAACACCTTCCATGACTGTACCATCGTTTTTGCTTACTTTCTGCAGTACAATCGCATTTTTCTGGTTCTGTACGGCCACATTGACGCTGGTATGACTATCATCCAGTGTAACCGCATGTTCTGTAGTATCCAGGACGTATCCATCCGGGGCTGTTATTTCTTTGACAATGTACTGACCAAGTTCCAGCTGTTTGCTGGCTGCTGATCCATTGCCATCTGTAGTTACGGTATCAACTACTGTATCAGCAGCAACCAGGGTTGTACCTCCGGCTGTCTTAATATCCTTTGCAGCTTTGATTTCAAATACCGCACCGGAAAGTTTTTTATTATTCTCACCGGTTTTTGTGATTGTGATCTGACCGGTTTTTCTGGCATTTGTCGCATCCAGTGTTAAAGTAACAACACCTTCTTTTTCTGCTGTAAACTCATGTTCCCAGGTTCCGGTATATCCTGCCGGATTTTTGGTTTCTACTACTTTGAATTTTCCACCTTCTGAATCAGTTTCTTTAAGGTTAAGTGCTTTATACAAATCACGTGAATCATCCCACACCGCTTTGGTATACGTTACCCACTGGCCGCCTTGCATCTTGTAAACGGTGAATTCTGCGCCTTTCAGAGCTTCTCCTGTTGTTTCATCTGCCTTTTTGATAACAAGGTCAACATTTTTGGTCTGATGCATAACCATTTCTGATGTATAACCAAACTCAGAAGTATTCCATACGTGCCAATCTGTTGCCTCGGTCCGGCTTGATCCTTTCCATCCATTAAATATGGCATCCTTACCAGTAAATGTAAAGTCTTTTGGATATGATTGCACTGTGGTAAGTCCCTTACCTGGACCGTCCACATTTTGTATGGTTCCTCCATTATAAAAGACCATAGTCTGAGAATCGCCTTCATATGTGTAAGTAACCCATCCTTCCGGGTTATCCGGTGAAGTACCATCATCTGCATTTGAACCCTTTTTTGCTGACCAGATTGCATCCGTTCTTGCATCATAGATTAGACGATCATCAGCTTCCTTCGTGACATAAATGCCATCGACTTTTCCATCAATATAAAATCCCTGGGAATAGTCCAGATCAGATAAAGTGAAATGTCCCTTAACCTTAAGTGGATTTCCATTTTCATCGTAATATGAAAATCTTACCTTAATCCATTTCAAGCCTTTAATATCAATGACAGGAGTTGCACCGCCTTTTGTATTGTCTACAGAAACAACAACATTGTCTACATCTTCATATCCCGGATACCCGCTGATATTAGTATTCTGCCAGTCCAAAAAACAGATCCGCATGGTAACAGGTAAACCATTAGCATTACCTACATTGGTATACTCTGCATACATCTTTCCTTTTAATCTTTCATACGGAATAAAAGATCTTGTATTTCCACCATCGTTAATATTGGATAATGACCACCATTGTGAACACGCATGAGCATATTGTTCTGCATTTAAGCAAAATTTGTTATCCCATGATCCACTTCCATCGCTACATCCAAATCTAATCTTTGTATTTGCTCCGATGACCGGTGTAAAATTGTAGGTTCCGTCAATCGTGCTGTTTTTATCTACCATTTTTCCAATACCAGAATTAACTACAGACGGTAACCCATCCATGCCTACACTGACAGCAAAAACATTTTCCGGGAAAGAAATTCCAGTTACCATCAAGGCTGCCATAAGCAGCCCTGACAGTGCCTTTTTCCATCGTTTCACAGTTTCTTCCTCCTCTCTTTTTTCTCTTTACGGGACAGTTTCACGGTTCCAAGAGCCGTTACCGCCGCAATTCCAAGAGGAACAAAAACGTATGGATCTGCAAGACCGGTTTTTGGTGCCGTAGTCTGCGAAATGGCAGGAGACGGTTCATTTTTGCCCGGTTCTTCAGCACCCTGTACACGGAAAATCCAGTTTACCATGCTTTCCCGTTTTGCATATGCATTTTTCAGTTCTGCCGGTAACTGCAGCGTAAACTGTACCCGCGAGTTTTTCCCTGTTTCCAGTGTTCCTAGGCTGATTTCCTGGTTCAGGGATGCCGCCTGCAAATCACCATCATACAGAGTTTTTCCATTTTGTGTGATCGTCAATTTAAACTGTTTCAAAAGATCCAGTTCTTCATCCGTTAAATTTCCAGGCGTTTCCGTATGGAAGAAAAATTCGGCACTGGTTGCTGTCGTATTGGAAAGCTGAAAACTATCACTGATCGTATCGCCAGGCATTGCCGTCTGTAAATTCTTAAAGAAATCCTCCGGCGAAGCCACCAGATTTCTAGCAGCCCCTTCATAAGTGACGGACATAGCGGTATACTGTTTTGTCACTTCTGTGATGCTGTTATCCTTCTCATGTACGCACTGTTCAATTTCCGTATCGCCCCATGGGGCTTCCGAATTAAAATCCGGTGTAAAGTTTGCCGCCTGCACCGCTTCTGCTGTAACGGTAAGTCCAAGAACCCTGTCCTGTGCTTTTGATGTCCACGCTGCAGGAATCGTTACGTTTTGGAAAAAATCTGCGGATTCTCCGTTTTTCAGTGGCTTCGTATAGTAATAATACTCTCCCTGTTTTACCCAGGCATCGGAAATTCCATCCAGCTCTTCATCACTTAAGACATACTCCACAGATGTTTCGCCGTTCTTGTCATCAGAAGGTGTTTCCGTAGGTTCCGGCGTTGTCTCCGGTTCCTCTGGTTCTACCTGTGCTGGTGTTGTTTCTTCTGTTGCGTTCGGCGTTTCCGTGGTTTCTGGATTTTCATCCTGCCTTTTCGTGTCAATGTTTGACACCGTTTCTGAATTTTCCGTTCCCGTGTCAATGTTTGACACGGAGTCCGCTGCCTCTCCGGAATAAGTGGTTTTCACCCGGATATAGCAGGTTTCTGCGTAATTTGTGATTCTCGGAATTTTCGAAATGGTCTGGGAAGGAAGAACAATTCCCTCTTTCGGTCCTGCATAAACTTTTTCCGTATCACCATCTTTTTCGTATTCCTGGATTCCAATATTCACATCACCGGTACTGATGTGGTTTGTAACGGTAACGCTGCCCTGATAGTAAGCATATGATCCACTGATGGTACTTACTGCCGTGACCAGAATTCCGGCTGCTATTGCAATTTTCCTTTTCATTACTGGCCACCTCCTCCAAACCGTTTCCATGCGTCCTGATAAGAAGTGTATTCCTTCTGACCATCTGTTGTCTGAACGGATTCCTCGTAAACTGTTACTTCCAGGTTATCCTGCTCATATTCATCTGCAACAGTAACCCCCGTAAACAGATAAGTTGTTGTTCCTCCAACCGGAACAGCTTTTTTGTAATAGTAATAGCCATCATTTCCCTTGACCCAGTTTGTGGTATCAAGTCCCGTGAACTCTTTTACAGGTTCACTGCATGTAATATATGCCCGGACATAGCAAGGTACATCTCCTGTATTTTTTGCCCTGACTTTTTTTACTACTGATCCGCTGGATGGAACCGGTGTCGGTGTCGGAAAATCCTCATCCGGAATAATGGTGTTATTTCCAGTCCTGATAATGTTTACTACTTCATCATGGTCCGTCTGGTAAGCAGAAGATCCCGATATTGCGGTAGCTACTGCAAGAAAACCGCAGCAGCACATTCCGGCAATTGACAGCATTCGTTTTTTCTTTTTTTTCATGCTGTTTTCCCTTCTTTTTCAGAACAGTCCGGATGGCTTTCCGGACTGTTATTTAAAGTATTCTTATGATAAAGTGTTGTTTCCATCCTGTTCCGGCTCAACCTGAACATCATCTGGGGTATTTGTTTTGTTTTCATCCGATGCTGCATTTCCGTTTCCATCAACGGTTGTAACCCCATTATTTCCGCTTTCGTCAGACTGCGGAGTCGTGATCTGTCCTGCCTGGCCCTGGTTCTGCAGTTCATATTTTTTCCATGCGGAAGCTGCTTTCTGTGGAATCGTGGTTCCTTCTCCGGTGTTGAGTTCCTGGATTGCATAGTAATGTACCGGCACATTCAGATCTTTTCCATCCAGCTGTCCCTCTACAATATTGGCAGCTGTCAGGCTTGTAAAGATCGGATCTGTTGTTTTTCCCGGTGCAAGTATTTCGTTATAGCTGTAGGTGTAAACCATATTATCTCCTACACGCTTGTTGTACATCAGAGTCCATTTCTTAGAAACATTGTTCATGGAGAACAGCTCTGTATCTTTTGCAACGCCTCCATTCAAACGGTTACCTGCAGCATTAACAGTAATCACCTTTGCAATCGGGATAGAAACATCCAGATATACATAAGCATCATTTTTTCCAACATTTTCGATCTGCGGGTCTTTTTTGATTACCTGGGTCGGAACGATATTGTTGGTTTTTCCATCATTATCCGGTGTGTAGTTCGGCTCATGGCCAACGATGTCTACTTTACCTACAGAAAATTTGTTGGTTACAGAATCATGATCTGTCAGATATGCCATGGATGATCCAACGGCCAGTGCGCCGCATAGTGCTGCTGCTGTAAAAAATGCTGCTATTTTTTTCTTTGTCATAATCGTAATTCTCCTTTTTTTCTTTTTGTTTTTTTTACCTGTTCCCGTTCCTTTGGTTCAGGTCTTTTCTCCGGAAAACAGAAAACCAGAAGCATAAACAGCGCCAGAAAACCTACGGTTAAAAACATGTGGTTTTTAGCCCACATGAATCCGTAGCCCAAATATGGAATGCAGAACAGATATGTTCCGCGAATGTTTTCTGCCGGAATGGTTCCGGAATCCGGATCTGTGTTTGCATCCCCTTTTGTCTGGTATCCCTCTTCTGTTTTTGACAAAATCCGGTGAGTCACCAGATCCCCGTTCCTCTCAAACGTAGCAATATTTCCTGGACGTACATCCCTCTTCGATGAATCCACAACTGCCACTGATCCTGTGGGAATCACAGGTTCCATAGAACCTGACAGAATCACATAACCCCTTAAATCACGGCACTGATAACAGGTAATACCAAGCACCATACAAACCAGAATCCATAGGAATGCGTGTATTACTTTTGTTTTCATTTTTCCTCTCTCTCCTTTTTTACTTTTTGTTGCCACTTTTTCCGTGCAACGGCGTCACCCCCTAAAAATGGGCATAAAAAATACACCAGCCAATGAAAACCATGTTCTGATGCATGAAAGCCCATTTTTCTTTTTTCCGTGTCAATCATTGACACGAGCAATTGAAAGATTTTTTTGTCCTACCTGCTGTCCCTTCTGTTTTCCTTCTTTTGCAAGTATAACATAGCATACCTTTCTGTGACGTGCAATATGACATTTTTTTGAAAAACATGACATTTTCTCAAAAAACATGACATTTTTTCAAAAGATATGACATTTTTTCAAAAAAGATGACATTTTTATAACTGCCTTTTTTCTAAAAAAGGGATGCACAAAGTTCTGCGCATCCCCCGTACTGCTTGACTTTTTTCGTCCGGCAGCTTATAATCAAATCAGAAGCAATCAAGGATATACCAGTGTCGGTGGTTGCCTTTCTGAAATAATCTAAATTATTACAAAGAGCAACAAGAGACATAGGCTATCCCCTATTTGCGGTAGGGAATAGCTTTCTTTCTACTTGCGGTGGAAGTTTATGTAAGATAACGCCGCAAAAACAACAAGTAAAAGTGTCAACACTTCCATTGTATTCATTGGCATTACCCCCTTTCCGTTTCCAGAAAGGACAACCACCTGACTATCCCTATCACGTTCTGATCTGATTAGATTCAGTATAGCATATCATCGACTATTTTACTACCTCTTCGACATACAAATCCCCTCTCGCAATTCGTCTACGAGAGGGGATTCTTTTTTATCGGATAAAGTAGTTTGTGATCAAGTTGTAATCATCTTCTGTCATGCCAAGAACCGAGTCCATTCCAACATTATCTGTTTCCCACGTTCCCAGTTGATCGGTTTTATGATTTCCAAATGAAAAGA
>ENA-OOZQ01002143-OOZQ01002143.1-human-gut-metagenome-genome-assembly--contig:-NODE-2143-length-10672-cov-3.595460_pt1 | contig 10672 bp, 12 predicted proteins | sample MGYA00241188_ERZ501399 | MGnify/ENA primary metagenome ERZ501399 (study PRJEB25962, sample SAMEA2042658) | human gut metagenome | biome: human gut; feature: human-associated habitat; material: faeces... | reverse complement strand
TTTTTACCGAAATAAACAATAGCAAAAGGGGCTATCCGACTTTTTGGACAGCCCCTTATCTCTTTTACGGTTATAAACCTTTTTCGATACATGTACCCGGTTGAAACTGACCGGATGACCGTGATTCTCAATCTCCGCTTCCCTACTTCCTTTTCGGTTCGCTTTGATGTAATCCATAAATGAATCTTTTTTCTTTGTTTTCATACGAATAATATTTAACGTGACAAAGATACGGATAATATCTGAAGTTGGTTCAGTCTTTCCTGAAATGTACGGAAATACATAAAAAGCCCCGACACTATCGCCTGTTCTCATGGAGCAACTGATCCGTAACATACCGTAAACTATCTCAAAAGTCATAGTAAACTAATTCAAGACATACTTCATATTATTCATATGTAGTACTACCAATAGACGATACGTAGTACTACGTATCGTCTATAAATAGTAACTACCAACAGATACTTTACGATATGTTATCATTTAGTTTCTGGGGTGTTTTGACTTAGTTGATGGCATGAAACGGCTTAGTCTACCGGTTACCTGAGGATTGGTTTTAGGCGGTGTCGGTAAGATATCGTAACCAGTTCTTCTGCTTGAAAAGCCTGATTAAGGCTTTTGCTCCGGATAAGTACGTTTAGGATTCTTTGGAAACCAGCCTTTCAAGACGCGCTCTTCCTGCTCGAAAACTTCCTTTATCGTCCAGAAAGAGGAAAAGGCAAAGACGCCGCAGATAGCCGAGACGAAAACGCTTTCAACCAGCAGGGAAGCGACAGTTCCCGCTATTCCCAAAACAAGAAAGATCCACCAGCATTTCGTGCCCCAATAATATTCCGCTTTCACCACAACCGGATGAAAAAGCCCAATAATCAAAAAGGTAGCAATACCTATCAACAATCCATCAAAGTTAATCATGTCCATATTTGTTTACGATTTAAGACAGGCCTATCTGCCTGTAACGACAAAGATACGAAGAAATATGTATCGTTCATGATAAATTATTTCTATCCACTTATCGATAATTCTATCAAACAAAACAAAAAAAGAGGCATCCTTGTTGCAGGAAACCTCTTCATTATATCGAAAATCCGTTTTCTATTAGTTAGCCGGAGCTTCTTCTTCAGAAGAAGAAACGGGAGCTGTCGCAGGTTGCTGGGCAGTGCCAAAGTCAGGAGCAACCGTATTCGGATCGATTGTTACGGCATTATTTATCTGTTCTTTGATTTCAGACTGATTCGCGTGCTGAGCTCTCGGAATAAAAGCAGTAATCACAATACTTAAAACAACAACAGTGCCGGCAAGAGTCCAGGTTGCTTTTTCAAGAAAGTCTGTGGTTTTGCGTACCCCCATAATTTGGTTGGAAGAAGAGAATCCTGAAGCCAGACCTCCACCTTTCGAGTTCTGAATCAATACAATCAAGATCAATAGTATAGATGCGATCAGGATTAAGATAGAAATAAATACGTACATCTTTGTTTTATTTTTTAGTGTTAATAATCAACTTTTCCAAAAATCTAATTTGGTCTGCAAAGTAAACATTTTTTTCTGGATATTTCAAGTTTAAGTTTTTAATTATTTGCAATGCCTTCTCATATCGCTTCTGTTTTACATAAATATGAGCTAATGTTTCCGTAAAATAGGAGTCATCCAGCGGTTTATGCTGGTTTTCCTCCAACTCCGCCAGATTTTCGGGAACAGGTGCTCCGGTTGTCTCCATATCCAGGTTCAGACCACTGCCGGGAGTCCGCTGTTCTTCATTTTTTATAAAAGAATCGATCAGATCGTGATGCTGCAAACGGACTTCTTCTTCCTCTTCTTTTTCCTCCACCTGCCCGTTTTCCTTCGTCAATGACCAATAGATGTAATCCGACGAAACGGACGGCTGGAACAGAAGAGACGCATCCGTCTTCGGTTCTTCCTCCTCACGATTGGACAGGAAAGCATCGATCAGTGAAAAAGCATCTTCACGGGTTGGATTTTCCTCTTTCGCTGACTGGAGCTGCAAACCGAACCGTTCACCTTCTATCAGGGTGAACAACTTCCTACGGTCAGGGACATAGATTGCCATCTTCTTCAATTCTGCGCCAAAACGTATATCGTTCAAGACCGCCAGGTTCTTCAGGTAAAGCATCCGGGCAATCTGGAAATATGGGAATTCATCGACGATCTGCTTTAACTGCTGAAGTGTATCCTCAGTCAGCAGGGCCGGGCTCTCCATTAGTCGATATAGATCAACAGCTTTCATTTTTACCAGTTGGCAACCGTTGCATTATAAATTTGATCGACAAGCTCGTCAATAATCTCTTCCGATAACTGGTCCTGTACCTGTTGCAACATCTGAGTCGCATCGAATTCACGGTATGCCGAAAAGCTCTGCTCAAAATCCTCATCCGGATTTACCCGGTTAGCATAACGAACCCGAACCGTAATCGTCAACTTGGTCTGTGAGGCATAAGCATCTTCTTTTACAGCCATAGGAGTCAGGTCATAGCCCGTAATTTCACCCTCCAGGTCCAAGTCGCCGTTGCTCCCCACCAACTGCAGACGGGTCTGACGGATATAAATATCCTTCAATGCTTCCGTAAACTTTTGCGAAAGGGGCGGATAGACTAACGGAGCCTGGTTCGGGAAATCCTTGATCGTGATCGTCTTGACCTTCGTATAATCAATAGAAGCTCCATTAAACTTATAGGAGATCGAACAAGCCGTCACAATCAGCCCGATCAGGCAGAAAAGCCATATCTTATTAATCTTCAACATCTTTTATTCCAGATTATATTCTTTTATTTTTCTGTAAAGTGTCCGTTCCGATATCTTCAGGTCGGCAGCGGCATTCTTACGGCGACCGTTATGTTTCTCCAAGGCCTTTCGGATCATCTCTTTCTCGACTTCTTCCAGCGACAGGCTCTCCTCCTCTTCCACTGCTTCGGCTTCATGAATAGAAGGAACCGGATGGACGGTATGGATCGGATGGGGATAAGCCGCCGGCTCTTCCGGCATCTCGATTGGCATCTTGCCTCCCATAATGTCGTGTACCAGCTTCTTAAGTTCGTTGACATCTTTCTTCATGTCAAACAGCACTTGATATAGAATCTCCCGTTCGCTATTGAATATCTTCTGATCGGAATCCTGTTTGACTAGGACCGGATATTTCTCGATATTCAGATCGGGTAGATACAAGCGAAGCACTGAAGCGGTGATATCCCGGTTTTCCTCGATAACAGAAATACGCTCCGTTATGTTTTTCAGTTCCCGGACATTCCCCGGCCAACGGTAGGAAAGCATCAACTGGCGGGCTTCCTCATCCAAACGGATCGGCGGCATCCGGTACTTCTCCGCGCAATCGCTGGCAAATTTCCGGAAAAGCAAGATGATATCCTCACCGCGCTCACGTAAAGGAGGAACCTGGATAGGCACCGTGCTCAGACGGTAAAACAAATCTTCACGGAATTTTCCTTCCGCTACAGCTTGCGTCAGATTGACGTTTGTCGCCGCGACGATACGGACATTCGTCTTTTGGACTTTGGATGAACCGACACGGATAAACTCTCCCGTCTCCAAAACACGCAACAAACGTGCCTGCGTAGGGGTGGGCAGCTCTCCTACTTCATCCAGGAAGATCGTCCCGCCATCCGCAACCTCGAAATAGCCTTTACGGTCAGACAACGCTCCTGTAAAAGAACCTTTTTCGTGTCCGAACAATTCCGAGTCAATCGTACCTTCAGGAATGGCACCACAGTTCACCGCTATGTATTGCCCATGTTTACGCGGGCTGTTCTGATGTATAATCTGAGGAAAAGTTTCTTTACCGACACCACTTTCACCGGTAATCAGCACAGACAAATCTGTCGGAGCGACCTGTAGGGCAACATCGATAGCCCGGTTCAGCCCGGCATTATTACCGATAATTCCAAAACGCTGTTTTATCTGCTGCACGTCAACCTTTATCATATTTCTTCTACTATCTGTAATTATTTCAGTTTTATCTGCCAAAATTACAAATCTTAATCCAATTAACCGAAATCCGAAAGCGGTTTCTATACAGGTTTGTTATTTTTTAGCAGCGTACGTACGTTGATATAAAAACTCGGCCAAGTCTTTGTCGTCGGCAATATTTTGGATTTCTTCTGGAGAAACAGGCTCACCGATATAAACATCGACCGTACGCCCGCGCTTGTTAAAGGCCTCGGCTGGTATGCGCAACGTACGGATACGCCAGTCAATCCGGCCCAGCCAATAGAAAAAGCGGGAATTCAGGAAATCAAAATAAACAGGATATACAGGCACTTTCGCTTTCCGGATCAGACGAATCACACTGTGCGTCCAAGGCAAATCCTGTATTTTCTTCGTCTTCTTATTATACATCGAGATCCCCCCGGCAGGGAAAAAACCCATCGGATGCCCCTCTTTCAGTTGTTGCAGGGATATACGGACCCCGTTTATATTCTTCAGATTAGCCCCCTGGTTATTGGAGTCTGGCTTGACGGACACGAAATTATCTCCCATGGCCCCGATTTTGGTCAATACGCCGTTTACCATTACTTTGAAATCCGGACGGCGTGAAGCGAATATATCGATCAACATAATCCCGTCTATCGATCCGATAGGATGGTTCGAAACTGTAGCGAAAGCGCCTTCGGGCAGATGATCCAGCACCTCGGCGTTATGTAGATCATATTTAATATCGATCAACGGGTCGTTCAGCAAGGCTGTTGTGAACTCCGCTCCCCGCAAATGGCAGTTATGGGCATGAGCCTTGTTTACCTTATCGATACTCAACCATTTGATCAGCACTTTCCCCAGAAAAGAGCCGAAACGACTTTTAAAGAACGGGGCAGCTTCCTGTAAATCATGTATGTCTACAACGCTCTCTTTCATAAATTCTTATTTATAGAATGTTGCACACATCTGTTCATGCTTTCTCATGGCGAGCAACAAAACGATGTTCAATACGATTATCTCATACAAGAAATAAACCCAAACCTCACCGACCAGAACCACGACGAACATCACGATCGTACGTCCGTTAAAAGTCAAAAGGTCTACCATGTGCATCAGTTCCTTGCTTTGTTTGCGGAAACGGATACGGATATCTTCCGGAATATCATCTCCATACCGTGCATGCAAGCTGCGAAGCATACCCTGCAAGGACGGAGTAGCTTTCACCTGCAAAAGCGTATAGCCACGATAGAGGAAATAGAAAAATTTATTGATACCATATTTCATTTCCTTATGGCGGGCACGTACCTGTTCCAGCGACTGGAACTCCGCACCTTTATCCTTGCTGATGAAATACAAATGAAGTGTCTTGTAATAGTCCGTGATATTCGCCTGTACCAAATGTGACAAACCGGAAAGAACCGCCAAGGCAAAGAACCAGTCCGTTCCGTAATCATGAGACAGACGAAGGGCGAAACCGACATAAATACACGTAAACCAGATATCCCCGGCAAAACCATCCAAGATACGACCGATCGCCGATTTGATTCCCGTCAGGCGGGCCAACTGCCCGTCCACGCAGTCTAGGATATTTGCACATACCAGCAACAGGATACCGCAAACATTGTAAATCAGATCATCATGATAAAAAAAGAAACCGACTGCCGCCCCTACAAAAATAGAGACAACAGTCACCATATTAGGCGTAATACCTGTACCCCTTAACATACGGGCAATACGAAAACCGATAGGACGATAAAAAATCCGGTCAATCTTATTTTCTGTTTCTATCGACTTCAACGAAGCCTCGTACTCTTTATCCAAGTCGCTCATTTATCTTCTATTTATACGAATAACCGCCATCGACGACGATCACTTCGCCATTAAAATAACTATTTTCTACTAACATTCTATAAACTTCCGCCAGTTCCTCCGGATCACAGAAACGCCCTAATGAAACCTTGTTCTCTATATTACGACGTATTTCAGCGGGTTTCGTTTTCTGCCATTCGGTATCCACAAAACCGGGAGCCACAGCATTCACACGCAACTCATACGGAACCAGGAACTTCACCATATTCTTCACCAACGCATGCACGGCACTCTTCGTCACGCCATACACCAGTGAAACCGAATGGGGCTGTATCCCCATCAGAGAACCGGTAAAGACAATGCTTCCTCCCTTATTAATCAAACCGACAATGCGTTGCAACAGGAAGACAGGGAAATGCACATTGGCAAAAAACACCCGTTCCCATTCTACTATATCCAAATCCTCAAACGAGTCACGACAGGTCAGGCCGGCATTAAAGATCACCGCATCCAAGCGCATAGAGCACCCGGTTAGAAATGATTCTATCTTTTCGATTGATTTCCGATCGGAAATATCGGCCTGAAGCGTAAGAACCTCCACTTTGTATTGCTGCAGCAAACCGTCTGCCACCCGAAGAGCCTCTTCTTTATCCGAAGCATAAGTCAAAATCAGGCTGTAGCCAGCTTTTGCCAAACATTCGGCAACCGCTCTGCCTATCCCCTTCGTCCCTCCGGTAATCAATACCCTTTTTTCCATCATCACCCTTATTCTTTTTCACCGAAGCCTTTAACAGATTCAGGTTTGGATTGCCGTTGAGACTTCAAATTCGCTTCATATGAATCATGGATCGTTTTCTTCAAGTTGGAAGAGGACACTCCTGTCCCGTAAGGGAAATAGAATACCTGAACGCCCAAGTCTTTCAAATAATCATACTTGCCATACCAATCGTCTCCCACGACAAAAGCGTCGATATTCAGCTTTTTGACTATTTCGGAATGATCCAACGTATGTTGTGGAATGACAATATCGGGAGTTTTCAATGCTTCGATGATTTGCAGACGTTCCGTAAAAGGAATGATCGGCTTCGCCTTATAAGAAGACACCAATTCATCCGTACTCACCCCCACAATCAAAATATCCGCAAGGCTGCGGGCATAATTTATCATCCGAAGATGGTTGTAATGGAACATATCGAATGTTCCTGATGTATACACAATCGTTTTATCCTTAAACATAATACTTAATATCCTTTTGAAACCGCAAACTTACACAAACTTTTCCTATCAAAAAAAAAATGGCGGTAAAAAGGACTCTCGTCCTGATTCAGTTTGGGCATTCTCTCTCTCCGCTTCATATCCACAACTATATACTTAAGTAAAATACAAAAATGACACAACTTCAACTAACGAACGACTAAACAGGCTCTTACAACAAAAATACCTCTCTCTTACTTTTCGACTACGGACAAAAAACAAAAACCATTTCCTGCTTTATCCATAAAGCAAGAAATGGTTTTTTAGTATTCAAATGATTTCCGGGCTTCCGGTTATTCGTCTTCCTCTTTTGTCAGGTCGAGCTTTTCATTGTCACCTCCTTTATCGAAATACTGCTTGCGCAGAGGGTTGGCTGTTGCCTCACGATAACGGATACGATTCCGGTAAATATCCAATGCAGCATATAGGGCCTGGCGGAAAGATTCTTCAGAGGCCACATTCTGGCCGGCAATATCATAAGCCGTACCATGAGCCGGTGAAGTCCGTACGATTGATAGACCTGCCGTATAATTAACACCGTCATCCATCGCCAGCGTTTTAAACGGAGCCAAGCCCTGATCATGATACATAGCCAGTACACCATCGAATTTATCGTACAATTGCGAACCAAAGAAACCGTCAGCAGCATACGGTCCGAAAGGCATTACTCCCTTCTTCTCTGCTTCCTGGATAGCAGGAATAATGATTTCTTCTTCCTCCTTACCTAACAATCCGGCATCTCCAGCGTGCGGATTCAAAGCAAGGACAGCTATACGGGGACGCACGATTCCGAAATCTTGCCTAAGTGACTGATTAAAAATACGCAATTTGGACACAATATCTTCAACAGTAATCTTTGATGCGACCTGTGCTAATGGGATATGTCCCGTTACCAAGGCAACGCGAAGATTATCTTTCATCAGAATCATCAATGCCTTTTTTCCCAAACCACCGAAACATTGTTCCAGATATTCTGTGTGACCGGGAAAATGAAATTGTTCATTCTGTATGTTGTGCTTATTGATCGGAGCCGTTACCAATACATCCACCGCACCGCGTTTCAAGTCGGTAACGGCAGCCTCCAAAGCCAGATAAGCGGCTTCACCGGCAGCAGTTGTAGATTGACACAACTCTACTTTAGTCTCGTCATCCACACAGTTGATAATATTCACCCGGTTTGCCCCGGCATCTTCAGCCTGTGCAATGATGCTTAAATTCACAGCAGGCAAATCCAAGACCTTCCGGTGATAAGCGGCAATCTTCGACGAGCCGTAAATGACCGGCGTGCAAAGTTCGGCTATACGAGTATCCGACAATGTTTTCAGTATCACCTCGTAACCGATACCATTTATATCTCCGTGGGTTATGCCCACCTTAACCAATCGTTCTTCCATATATTTTGATTTATGATTTATGATTTATGATTTATGATTTATTCCATCGCTGCTCTAAATCATAAATCACAAACCACAAATCTTTTGTTACTTTTCTTCGGGAACATCCAGTTTCTCTACCTGTGTTTCTTCAAATTCACCAGGCAGACGCAAGGTATACAATGCTGATTCGACACGGCGGATAAAATTGCGCTTATCCGTCTCCGGGGCGAATACAAAGCCTTCAACGACTACAACCCGGTTGTTCTTTTCGTCCAAACGTGCATGACTGACAAATGGTCCTCCCATCATATCGCCTTTCATATGCCATAAACCGCGCAACACACCACAATATTTACCATTTACCGTTGTCGGATTATAAGTTACCCAAGCTGTATCCGTAGCCATATAAGATCCGGGAAACGTCCCCGGCATATTCAGCTTCATGACAGAGTCACGTTTTGCAATCAGATAGTCGGCTGTGAAAGTATCAGCATCCTTATATGGGAAATCATAGACAACAATATCCGTACGCCCAGTATTGGCATTATTGGAAGCCCAGAAAAAGCCGGTCGTGTCACGGAAATAGGTCATATTTGCCGGAGCACTCAACATGACGTTAAAACGGTCCTTCACGTGATCCATAACCACCGGACTATGTTCCTTCTCCAATTGTCCGATCGTACGGTTTCTTTCGCACTTGGTAAAAAATTCCACTATGTTCCGCGGATGAGCCTTTACGTATTCAAGAATGGCTGCATCGTCAGGAGCTGTCAATGTCATCACTACCTGACCTTTCGCCCAGCGATTATTCTCATAGTTCAGTGAAACTTTCGTATACTGAGACTTATCTATCCTAACAATCAAAACATTGCGCACATATGTTAACAAACCGTTAAACTGGTCAGGAGTCACATAGGTGATCTTAAAGGCAGGTTCAGCCTGTGGCAATCCTGGAATATCGGAAGTCAATTCGGCTTTGATAGCCTTTCCGGCAGGAGCATCCCAGTCAGCTTTATCCATCGTCACAACAATTTCATAGGCGAAACCGGTAGCATTTCTCATCACTGGGCCCGAACTACATGCTCCCATAATGACAAGAAGCATTAAAAAGCTGATCAATAAAGAATGTGTTTTCATACCCGTTTATTTTTTTGTTATACAAATATAGCTTCTTTTCCCTCAAAAGAAACCATTTCTATTCTTTTTGTTGTTTCTTCGCCGTAGAAAGCATCCCGCATGCGGCAAATATATCTTCTCCTCGTGATGCTCGGATCGTACAAACGATACCGGCTGCATTCAACGTGTCCCGGAACGCCTCCATTCTTGCCAAGTCCGAACTTTCCAACGACACATTAGGGATTGCATGAAAACGGATCAGATTGACTCTGCAGGGAACTTTATCTAATAAACAAACCAAAGCCTTCGCATGTTGAAGATCATCATTCAAATTTTTAAAAACAATGTATTCGAATGAAACACGACGTTGATGCGTAAAATCATATTGCTTGATCGTCTCGATAATATCACACGCAGGAAAAGCCTTTTCAACCGGCATCAAAGATCGCCGTTCGTCCGGATAAGGCGAATGCAAGCTGACAGCCAAATGGCAGTCACTCTCTTCAAGAAACCGTTTTAACCCTTTGGCTACCCCTATAGTCGAAACCGTGATTCGCTTCGGACTCCAGGCGTATCCATAAGAGGCGGTCAAGATTTCCAATACTTTGAACAGTTCATCCACATTGTCCAGAGGTTCGCCCATTCCCATAAAAACGATATTAGTCAATTCTTCCGTTTCCGGCAAAGATTGTATCTGGTTCAGAATCTCATTAGCTGACAAATTCTTGGTAAACCCCTGTTTACCGGTCATACAGAAAAGGCAATTCATTTTACATCCGACCTGGGAGGAAACACACAATGTCGCCCTGTCTTCCGTCGGGATGTACACGGATTCAACAAAATTACCAGGACCGGCAGGATACAAATACTTGATCGTCCCGTCCACCGACTTCATCAAGTCGGAAGGAGGTACGGCCCCCACCTCAAAGTTTTTCTCCAACAAGGCACGTTTCGCCGAGGCTATATTCGTCATCGCTGCAATAGAAGTCACTTTTTTTTTATACAGCCAGTCAGCCATCTGCTTAGCTGCATAGCCTGGAAGTCCGGCTTCAAAAGCCACTCCTTTCAGTTCATCCAAAGTCATTCCCAATAAACGTCTTTTCTCATTCATGATCCTTCTTGTGTTTCTTTCATGCAAAGATATAAAAAAACCGCCAATCGGTTGCGATTGGCGG
>ENA-OOZQ01002135-OOZQ01002135.1-human-gut-metagenome-genome-assembly--contig:-NODE-2135-length-10692-cov-1.911817_pt1 | contig 10692 bp, 7 predicted proteins | sample MGYA00241188_ERZ501399 | MGnify/ENA primary metagenome ERZ501399 (study PRJEB25962, sample SAMEA2042658) | human gut metagenome | biome: human gut; feature: human-associated habitat; material: faeces... | reverse complement strand
GGTTATCAACTTGGATAAAGAGAGCGAGCCGGATATCTACAACGCTATCAAACGTGACGCTCTTCTTGAGAACGTAACAGTTGCCGCTGATGGTAAGATCGATTTCGCTGATAAGTCAGTTACAGAGAACACTCGTGTTTCTTATCCGATCTATCACATCAAGAATATCGTCAAACCGGTATCTAAAGGCCCGGCAGCCAAACAGGTTATCTTCTTGTCAGCCGACGCATTCGGAGTATTGCCTCCGGTATCCATCCTGAACGCAGAACAGACAAAATATTATTTCCTGTCCGGATTTACCGCAAAATTGGCAGGAACAGAGCGTGGAATTACCGAGCCGACACCGACTTTCTCTGCTTGTTTCGGAGCTGCTTTCTTATCACTGCATCCCACCAAATATGCAGAAGAGCTGGTAAAGAAAATGGAAAAATCAGGTGCTAAAGCTTATTTAGTAAACACCGGATGGAACGGTACCGGCAAACGTATTTCTATTAAAGATACCCGTGGTATCATCGATGCCATCCTGGACGGTTCTATCGATAAAGCTCCGACCAAAACGATCCCGTTCTTTGATTTCGTTGTTCCGACCGCTCTGCCGGGCGTAGATCCGAAAATCCTCGATCCCCGCGATACTTATGCTAACGCAAGCGAATGGGAAACCAAAGCAAAAGATCTTTCAGAACGGTTCATCAAAAACTTCAAGAAATTTGAGGGTAATGCTGCCGGTAAAGCTCTGGTTGCTGCAGGACCGAAACTTTAAATTACAAGACTCCCGGAAACGGGAGTTTTTTTTATAGCTTCCCAAAACCTATCAAAAAGCATGTAATTTGAAATAAAATTGCATGCTATTTTTGTGAGACATAATTCTGATCTCTGATTTGATCGATAACATCTCTGAAAATAGGAAAACAGTATTCCGGATTGTTTTGCTTCATATCTAAGAGGAAAATGTAGCTGATAAATTTACACTATCATAATTACCGGGAAACAGAAACTCACAATAATTCCCGATAATAAAAAATAATAGGGTAAAAATACATATTATCCGAATGCCTCCAGAAGACTTCAGACAACAAATACACTTTAGAAGCATTGTTCGGCTCGAACAATTCACTCCAATGTGTCCTAAAAGAAATTCTATTATGAAAAAAGAGGGTGACTTCACCCTCTTTTTCCTATTATCCCATATATCCCTTCATGATTCCCCGCTTACTGTTGCGGACAAACATGATAATTTCATCCCTTTCTCTGGAAGCAGGCATTTCAGCTTCTATTCTTTCGATAGCATCGGAGTTGTTAAGACCCGATTGATAAAGAATGCGGTAAATATCCTGGATTTCATTAATTTTCTCGTTTGAAAACTCCCGACGGCGCAAACCGATAGAATTTACTCCGACATATGAAAGCGGTAAACGGCCGGCTTTTACATAAGGAGGTACATCTTTTCCAATCAAAGAGCCTCCCTGGATCATCACATGTTTGCCGATATGCACAAACTGATGGACAGCGGTCATTCCTCCCAGAATCGCAAAATCGTCTACGACCACTTCACCCGCCAACTGACAGGCATTGGTGATGATACAATTATTACCGATCTTACAGTCATGAGCGATATGGGCATAAGCCATAATCAAACAATTATCCCCGATTTCAGTAACTCCCTTAGCAGCAGTGCCCCGATTAACAGTCACACATTCGCGGATAGTCGTATTATCTCCGATTTTTACAATGGTCTTTTCACCTCTGAATTTCAAATCCTGGGGTACAGCAGCGATCACTGCTCCCGGAAAAATTTTACAATTCTTACCGATATGGGCACCTTCCAGAATAGTTACATTCGATCCGATCCGCGTACCTTCTTCTATCACCACATTTTTATCAATCGTCACAAAGGGTTCTATCACCACATTATCAGCAACCTGAGCTTCCGGATGAACATATGCTAACGGTTGTTTCATTCGTTTATTATTTAATGAATACTATATTACCTGAATAAAAAATTTCAGCCTGCAAATATAATTATAAGTTTTTGGTTTTTGCGACCTGAGCCATAAATTCTCCTTCACAAACCAGTTTTTTTCCAACATAAGCATATCCCTTCATCTGCACGATACCTCTTTTTATAGGTGCTGTAGTGATTAATTTGAAGACCAGTGTGTCACCGGGCACTACTTTATTCCGGAATTTCACCCCGTCGATCTTCATAAAATAAGTCGAATAGTTTTCGGGATCAGGCACTCCACTCAGCACCAATATACCACCACATTGCGACATCGCTTCCACAATCAACACGCCCGGCATCACCGGCTCATCAGGAAAATGTCCGACAAAATGAGGCTCGTTCATGGTCACATTCTTGCAACCGATCACCATGTTTTCAGTTACTTTATAAATCTTATCGACCAATAAAAACGGTGGGCGGTGAGGCAGTAAAGTACGGATCTTATTGATGTCCATCAGCGGAGTGGCATCTAAATCCAGATCTATAGGATAAGCATCGTCTTTCTCTTCAGCCAGAATTTCTTTATAGATCATCTTGGCCATAGAAGTATTTGCTTTATGTCCGGGTCTCTCAGCAATCACCCGGCCTTTGATAAAACGGCCACATAAAGCCAGATCACCGATAACGTCCAATAATTTATGACGGGCAGGCTCATTATCGAAATAAAGTTCCAGATTATTGAGAACACCTTCTTTGATCTGAATATTCCCGTAACCGAACAATTTAGCCAAACGATCGATTTCGGGCTGATCCATCTTACGGTCGACGATAACGATCGCATTACTCAAATCTCCTCCTTTAATCAGATTATTGGCCAGCAACATTTCCACTTCCCGCAGAAATACAAAAGTACGGCAAGGGGCGATCTCTTTCGCAAAATCAGTAGAAGCTTCCGAATAAGAAGCGAACTGCATCGCCAGATAAGGAGAATCGTAAGCTACCATGGTATTGATAGAATACGTATCATCCGGCAATAATGTAATGCGGGTATCCGAAGCTTCGCAATAAAATTCCATTTTTTTCTTTACTGAAAAATAACGGCGTTCTGCTTGTTGCTCTTCAATCCCAACTTTTTGAATCTCTTCCACATAATAACGGGCACTCCCATCCAAAATCGGAAATTCTTCTCCCGACAGTTCGATCACACAGTTATCTATACCGCAACCGTATAAAGCAGCCATAGCATGCTCTAAAGTATATACTTTGGCTCCGTCTTTTTGCAGACAACTGGCGCGATCTACCAATTCAATATATTTCGCCAGTGCCGGAATCTCGGTTTTCTCTTCGAGATCGACTCTGACAATTTTATATCCGGTATTTTCCGCTGCCGGCTTAAAGGTAGCACATACTTCTTTACCCGTATGCAAACCTTTGCCTTTTAATGAAAATTCTCCTTTTAATGTGTTTTGTTTCACTGACATTATTGTTTTGACTTTAATGTTTGTATTTCTTTTTCCAAATCCCGGAGCTGCCCGTATAATTCAGGTAATTTTCTGAACAGCACATAACATTTCCGATATTTCGAAACATCGAAAGCAGGTGCTCCCATAAATACGGATCCTTCGGGGACATCGTTCGTAACCCCGGATTGAGCGGCAAGCATCGTCTTGTCTTCAATCCTGAGATGTCCGGCAATACCGACCTGTCCGCCGAACATACAATGCGCACCCACCTTAGTTGTTCCGGCAATGCCACACTGAGCCGCCATCACCGTATTTTCTCCCACCACCACATTGTGAGCGATCTGAACCAGATTATCCAGTTTTACGCCTTTTTTTATACGGGTAGACCCCATAGTTGCCCGGTCAATACAAGCATTGGCACCAATCTCCACATTATCTTCAATAACGACATTACCAATCTGTGGCACTTTATTATAATTATCCCCATTGGGAGCAAAACCAAAACCATCTGCGCCGATCACCGTTCCGGCATGGATCGTACATCCACTACCGATCACACAGCCATAATAGATTTTTGCCCCGGCATAGATCGTCGTATGATCACCGATCACAACACCCTCACCGATATAAACCTGAGGATAGATTTTTACATCATTACCGATTTTCGCCCCTTTACCGATATAAGCAAAAGCTCCCACATAAGGAGCTTCACCGATAACCGCCCCTTCACCGATATAAGAAGGTTGTTCGATACCTGTCGGCCGGGAACGCATACTATCGTACATCTGCAACAAAGAAGCGATCGCTTCATAAGCCGAAGGCACCCGGATTAAGGTACAGGGTACCTGCTGTACAGGAGAAAAGTCATGATTCACCAAAACGACAGAAGCAGCTGTCGTATAAATATAGTGTTCATATTTGGGATTTGCCAGAAAGGCCAATGTATTGGGCTTTCCTTCTTCAATTTTAGATACATTATTAACCATCACTTCCCCATCCCCTTCAACTACACCTTTTAATAATGCAGCAATATCTTTCGCCTTGAATTCCATATTTCAAAAATTTCGGCAAACTTACAAATTTTATTTGTAACTCATAAAAATATTACGAATATGTTTCAATTTTAAGAAAAATGAAACATATTCCCCATTGAATCAACCTCATAATTAACAACCACTTATCTCCTCTTCAAACTATAAAGATCAGCTATCCGGAGGATATAACAAAAACGAAGCGACACCGATCTATTTAAAACTACGATTGAAATAGTTACAGGAGTTTCAACGATTACAAAGGTTTCAGCAGTCAAGTTTAACCGTTGTAACTAAAAACGGTAGTTTAAACCAGATTTATAAACTTTTGCCCTATTTATCCCGCGATTATTTTGTATTTTAATAATTAAGTCGTATATTTGCAGAGGTTTAAAGCCAAAGAGAGGGGACGGATGTCCCCTCTCTTTTGTATCAATCGCAAAACAAAGAGATGAAAACGGAAGAAATCAAACACCTCATAGAACCGGTTCTGACAGAACACCATTTATTTCTGGTCGAATTGAAGATTTCTAAAGACAATGTTATCGAAGTCTTTGTCGATGCTCTGGAAGGAGTCAACATACAGACTTGTATCGCCGTCAGCCGGGAGATCGAATCTTCACTCAACCGGGATGAAGAGGATTTCGAATTGACCGTATCCAGTGCCGGACTAGGTTATCCTTTCAAAGTGGAGCAACAATATCAAAAAAATCTGGGTAAAAGTGTCGAAATAAAGCTGAACGACCATACCAAACTAAATGGTATATTACTTCGTTTCACCCCGGAAGAAATTGTCATCGAACAGGAAGAGAAAAAAATCATCGAAGGAAGCAAACGGAAACAATTGGTAAAAACAGAGCGGACAATTGTCCGAAACGACATCAAAGAAATCAAAGATATCGTGAAATTTTGAACCGGAAAAACAGATAAAATAAATAATCAATAAAAATAAAAGCTAAAAAGTCGAAATGGAAAATATTAATCTGATAGATTCATTCGCTGAATTTAAAGAATTCAAAAACATAGACCGGGCCACATTGATGAGAGTATTGGAAGATATTTTCAGAAATATGCTGTTGAAAAGATATGGTACGGATGAAAATTTTGACATCATCATCAACATCGACAAAGGTGACCTCGAAATCTGGCGGAATCGTACTGTTGTAGAAGATGACAAACTGGAAAATCCCAATAGCGAGATTACTTTAACCGAAGCGAAAAAAATCGATGAAGATTATGAACTCGGAGAAGAAGTTACGGATGAAGTAAAATTCAAAGACTTCGGCCGCCGTTCTGTATTAGCTTTACGGCAGAATCTCTCCGCCCGTATTCTGGAATTGGAGAAAGACAATGTTTACAATAAATATAAGGATAAAGTCGGACAAATCATTTTGGGTGAAGTCTATCAGGTATGGAAAAAAGAAATGCTGGTCCTGGATGACGAAGGCAATGAATTGATTTTACCCAAACAGGAACAAATCCCGACAGACTTTTTCAAAAAAGGAGATTCCATCAAAGCCGTGGTCATTCGGGTAGAAATGCGGAATTCCAATCCTTACATTATCTTATCGAGAACTTCTCCGGTATTCCTGGAAAGATTATTTGAAAACGAAGTACCTGAAATTTTCGACGGTCTGATCACGATCAAGAACGTAGTCCGGGTACCGGGAGAGAGAGCCAAAGTTGCCGTAGAATCCTACGACGACCGTATCGATCCGGTGGGTGCTTGTGTGGGTATGAAAGGTTCGAGAATACATGGTATTGTCAGAGAGTTGAGAAATGAAAATATCGATGTGATCAATTATACCAATAATTTACAACTCTACATCACTCGTGCTTTAAATCCGGCTAAGATCAAAAATATCGAAATCGACGAAGCCCATAAAAAAGCAAATGTCTACCTCGATCCGGAAGAAGTATCACTGGCTATCGGTAAAGGTGGATTGAACATCAAATTGGCCAGTCAGCTGACCGGTTACGATATCGACGTATATCGCGAACTCGATCAAGCCCAGGAAGAAGATGTCAATCTGGATGAATTCGCCGATGAAATCGAAGGTTGGGTGATCGACGAACTGAAACGTGTCGGCTGTGACACTGCCAAGAGTGTATTAGAACTCAGCGAGTCAGAACTGGAAAGCCGGACAGACCTTGAAATTGAGACCATACGTGAGGTTCTCAATATTTTAAAAGCAGAATTTGAATAATTCTGTATTAACGCTTGTAAATTTGTAATCTCAATATGGCAGTAAGATTAAGTAAAATAGCCCGAGAATTTAACGTAGGTTTATCTACTATTGTAGAGTTCCTGCACAGTAAGGGGATCAAAATATCCTCAGATCCGAATGCAAAGTTAACGGATGAAGATTATGCTTTGGTTGCAAAAGAATTTTCATCTGACAGCCAGGTAAAAAAAGAGTCCTCTCTGGTTGATCTGAAAAATACCAGAAAGAAAAAAGAGACTGTCACAATAGACAACGCTGGCAACATCTCTTCAGGAAACGAAGATACAGAAGAAGAGGAAGAGGAATTCATTTCGATTAAAGATGAAGTGAGATTCGAAAATAAAATTAAGATTGTCGATCATATCGATCTGAATCCGGAGAAAAAAACACAACCGGAACCGGTAGAAGCAAAGGTTGAACAACCGAAAAGAGAAACTCAGGAAGAAATAACCGAAAAAGTGGAAGAACCGAAAGTAACCCGGGTTGAAGTAGAAGAAACTCAGGAAGAAGAAAGAAAAGTAACACCAGAAGTGGAGCCCGAAATTTCCGTACAAATGGAAGAGTCTTCCGAATCCACTCCTTTCAAAGTAGCACAACCTGCGCTGAAAGATGTAAAAGTAGTGGGTACAATCGACCTGGACGCCATCAACCAACGTACCAGACCTCCGAAAAAAAGTAAACAGGAACGGGAACGGGATCGCCGTGAACAGAAAAAAGCCAACAAGCCTTTCGTATCGGCCGCTAAAACCGAACAGCCGGTAGCAAGCCCATCGACAGATATCGTTAATAAGGGAGAAGAGGATGCAGATATCCGTAAAAAACGGAAAAGAATTCATCGTCAGGATGAAAAAATTCAGGTGGAAGCAGCTACCATTCCGGCCAAAAATGCCAAAATTGAAGAAAATAAGCGGAAACTGAAAAAGCTGAAGAAAAAGAAAAACGAAAAGACTGAAATCTCCGATGAAGATATCGACAAGCAAATCAAAGATACTTTTGCCCGCTTAGGAAGCAAAGGAAAATCACAGACTGCAAAACACCGTCGGGATAAGCGGGATGCTGCACAGCAAAAGTTACAGGCCGAACTGGAACAAGAAGAAAAGGAAAAGAGCATTCTGAAACTAACGGAATTCGTGACGGTAGCCGAATTGGCAACCATGATGAATATTAGTGTGACAGAGGTTATCTCTGCTTGTATGTCGCTCGGACTTTTTGTATCTATCAACCAACGCTTGGATGCAGAAACGATCAATATTGTTGCCGATGAATTCGGCTATTCGGTTGAATTTGTAAGCATTGAAATTCAGGAAGCCATCGACGAAGAGGAAGAAGATTCCGAAGAGAACCTGTTGCCACGTCCGCCGATTGTCACTGTTATGGGGCACGTCGACCATGGTAAAACCTCTTTATTGGATAGTATTCGTAAAACCAATGTCATCGCAGGTGAAGCCGGTGGTATCACACAGCATATCGGAGCTTACAACGTAAAATTGAGTGACGGCCGGACGATCACTTTCCTGGATACTCCGGGGCACGAAGCATTTACAGCGATGCGTGCCCGTGGTGCTCAAGTGACCGATATCGCTATCATCATCGCCGCTGCCGACGATAACGTCATGCCTCAAACCATCGAGGCGATCAACCACGCCAGTGCTGCGGGAGTACCTATTGTGTTTGCCATCAACAAAATAGATAAACCGGGAGCGAATCCGGACAAAATCCGGGAAGAACTGGCCAATATGAATTATCTGGTGGAAGAATGGGGAGGAAAATACCAATGTCAGGAAATCGCAGCTAAGAAAGGCTTAAATATCGAAGAGTTGCTGGAGAAGGTATTGTTAGAAGCCGAACTTCTGGATATGAAAGCCAATCCTCATAAGAAAGCTACCGGTTCTATCATCGAATCGTCTTTGGACAAAGGACGTGGATATGTAGCTACAGTGCTCGTACAATCCGGAACGCTTAAAGTAGGTGATATTGTGCTTGCCGGCCAGTATTTCGGACACGTCAAAGCCATGTTCAACGAACGGGGAGAAAAAATGGAGAAGGCAGGTCCTTCCGAACCGGCTTTAATATTAGGTTTGAACGGTGCTCCACAGGCAGGTGACAAATTCAATGTAATGGGGAACGAGAAAGAAGCGCGGCAACTTGCCAATAAACGGGAACAGCTCCAGCGTGAACAAGGTCTGCGTACTCAGAAACACATCACTCTGGACGAAATCGGACGCCGTATCGCTATCGGTAATTTCCAGGAATTGAATGTGATTGTTAAAGGCGACGTCGACGGTTCTATCGAAGCGTTGTCCGATTCACTGATCAAGCTGTCTACAGATGAGATCCAGGTGAACATCATTCACAAAGCTGTCGGACAGATTACAGAAGGAGATGTACTACTGGCTGCAGCCTCGAATGCAATCATCGTCGGGTTCCAGGTACGTCCGTCTATGGGCGCCCGTAAACTGGCTGAAAAAGAACAGATAGATATCCGGCTTTATTCTGTCATCTACCAGGCGATCGAAGAATTGAAATCAGCTATGGAAGGTATGCTTTCTCCGGAAATCAAAGAAGAAATCATTGCAACGGTCGAAGTTCTGGAAACCTTCAAAATCTCCAAAGTGGGTACCATCGCCGGTTGTATCGTCCGTGACGGCAAGATCACCCGTACAGCGAAAATCCGGGTTATCCGCGAAGGTATCGTTATTTACACCGGTGTTTTGGGTTCTTTGAAACGTTTTAAGGACGATGTAAAGGAAGTAACCAAAGGATTCGAATGTGGTCTGAATATCGAGAACTACAACGACATCCGGGTCGGAGACATGATCGAAGGATACCAGGAAGTGGAAGTGAAAAAAACACTTTAAATATATCGGACGAGCGACAAACGATTTCCATATTGCTTGCCGCTCTCTATTTTGTTAATCATTAATTAAGGAACATTTAACACCTGTCTAACACTGCTTATCAGGGATTATTTCTTTACTTTGTGATAGATAAAAAACAAAACAATTAATTTTTGAAAAAATGAAGAAGATATTGGTTATAATGGTACTGTTCGCAGCATTTACAACAGGACTGACAGCTCAGGTTTTAAAACCCGTAAAATGGCAAATCACCCAGAAAAAAGTGAGTGACGGAGTATATGATATCATCTGCAAAGCTACTGTAGACGGCGGATGGCATTTATACGACACGAAACTTCCCGAAGGCGGACCTCTGCCAACCACCTTCAATATGGATGAAGATGAAACCAGCGGTATCGAACTGGTAGGTGAATTCAAAGCGACAGAGAAAGCTCTGACCGAACATAGCGAAGCGTTCGATATGGATCTGAAATATTTTATCAATGCCGCTACTTTTGTTCAACGGGTCAAGGTAACCAGCGCAAAAGCTAAATTAGTGGGTTATGTAGAATATATGTCTTGCTCCGGCGGACAATGTACTCCTCCTGCAGAAGCAGATTTCAGTTTTGATTTAACAAAATAAGTACAGGATTCCGATTCCTGCTATAAAAAGAGACAAAGATCCAACCGATATTTTTGTCTCTTTTTTTCATTTTATCCGCTTATATAGTATGAAACATTTCCTGTTGGTTTTTCTGATTTCAGGATATATCCCGGCTTTAGCCCAACCCTGGTTATACCGGGATAATAGTCCGGAATTGGATAGCCTGAGCTTTTTTTTCTTCGGAGACGTCATGCAACACGAACCTCAGATCAGCGGGGCCTGGAATGCAGAGACAGCTGATTACGACTATCTGCCCTGTTTTCAGTACATCACTCCTTATTGGCAAAAAGCCGATTATGTCATCGCCAATCTGGAAACGACTTTATCCGACAGGGGGTATAGTGGTTATCCTCAATTTTGTGCTCCCTGGCAACTTGCCCGTGATTTAAAAGCATGTGGAGTCGACATCCTGACCACCAATAACAATCATTCCTGCGACAAAGGACATCGCGGTATAGCTAAAACCATATACTATCTGGATTCCCTGCAATTCCCCCATACCGGTACCTTTACCGATACAACGGCTTGGC
>ENA-OOZQ01002127-OOZQ01002127.1-human-gut-metagenome-genome-assembly--contig:-NODE-2127-length-10734-cov-2.282236_pt1 | contig 10734 bp, 10 predicted proteins | sample MGYA00241188_ERZ501399 | MGnify/ENA primary metagenome ERZ501399 (study PRJEB25962, sample SAMEA2042658) | human gut metagenome | biome: human gut; feature: human-associated habitat; material: faeces... | reverse complement strand
CTTCCGCCAGGCTCCTGCGATTATGCTGTATGATCTCAGGATTTTCCCGATCGGAAAATCCGATATTTTTAACTCCCGAAGAGACAAAATGCATCAATTCCGGATAAGCGGATAAATTCCGGAACCGATAAAAAGGGAAATCCCCGCTAAGCAGTTTCTCCATATCCATTCATTTTAGATCGACAAAATTAGCCCAAGTTCGGATAATCCCCAAAGTTTAAGCTCCAAACCGTCATAAAAGTAAACTTTCAGCCGATTCCAACGTATGTTTAAGAAAAAAATATGTTACAGGACTATTTGACATTAAGGCAAGCATACCTCACCCGACCCGACACCCGGACTCAGATACATCAAAATTATGTCCGGAATTTGTTTTTATACGAAACTTTCCGGTTGGGCGGACACAACCTTCCACCGACAATATTCGAGAACATCGTCAGTACCGGTAAACCTCAATCGACAGAGACAACCCGTCAAGCCTACGATCTTTGGCAAGCCTGGCAATATTGTGAAAAACAAGCAGCCCTTCGCCAGCCTTTAGACCTTTCGTTTGTCAGAGCGGTTTCTGCCCGTATCATGAAGCATACCGGTGGCGAAACGACTACTTCTGTGGGAGGTTACGATACTTCGTTAGGAGATTTCCGCCTCGGCGAGGATTATGACGAAGTATACCCTTTGGCTGATTTCCGTAAAATCCCCCTCCTGCTCGACAATCTGTGCCGGACTACCGATGTACAACTAACCGAAGCCGGTGTAAGCGAGAACATTAAAATTGTGGCCAACTTCATGTACGATTTTATGCATATCAAGCCATTCGGTTATTGCAATCTGGAAACCGGTATCCTGCTCATCAACTTTTTGGAACTGAAAGAAGAGCATCCCCTGCTCATCCTGTTTGCCGACGACCGGGCAGAATTACTCAATGCCCTGAAACGGGGAAAAATCAGTGAGACACCGGAAACCCTCGAAGCATTTATCCTGCATGAACAGATTAAATTCTTCAATAGAGAAATTTAAAAGTAACTCATTCAAAACCAGCATCGAAAAAAAGTCTTCATTTTTCTTTGTAATTAATAATAGATGAGCTATCTTTGCCGTCCGATAATGGAAAGAATAATTATAAAATTTTACATACAATGAAAAAGGGCATACATCCTGAAAATTACAGACTGGTAGTATTTAAAGATATGTCTAATGGCACGACTACCATTACTAAATCAACTGCAGCAACAAAAGAAACCATCGAGATCGATGGTGTAGAATATCCGTTGGTAAAAATGGAAATCTCCAACACTTCACACCCGTTCTATACCGGTAAAGTGAAATTGGTGGATACTGCCGGTCGTGTAGAAAAATTCATGAACCGTTACAAGGACCACATGGAAAAAAGAAAAAAATAATCGTTTCTCTCTAAATGAAATAAAAAAAGCGAAAAGAAGACTTTTCGCTTTTTTTATTTCCTTCCCTCTATTCCCTAAGCAAAATCAGCATTCGGAACAAAATGCTCCCTACTCAATTGTGGCACAGGATTTGTGCTATAGGTAATGAATTCTATTTTTACACAAAACATTGACAAAATGTCAGTTGTTACTCGTATAAAAATTTATAACCATAAAACAAGAGAGGACGAATAAATGGATAAAATAAATCTGAAAGCAGTGTTATTACAGAACATGGGAGAAGATTCGGCAGATTTCCTACCCATCATGGGGGACGAGAAAGAACTGCTGAATGATAATATGCAGATTCCTGACACACTGCCAATTTTACCGCTACGGAATACGGTATTATTTCCGGGCGTAATCATTCCGATCAACATCGGACGGGATAAATCTTTAAAGTTGATCAAAGATTCCTACCGGCAGAGTGCCCTGATCGGAGTAGTTGCACAAAAAGATACCAATACTGAAAATCCGGATATAAACGATCTTTACCAGATCGGAACAGTAGCTTCTATCCTGAAAATACTGGAAATGCCGGACGGAACCACCACAGCCATCATTCAAGGCAAGAGAAGGTTTTTATTGGAAGATATCCTTTACGACGATCCTTACCATGTTGGGAAGATCAGTTTGAAAAAAGAAGAAGGGGTACCTGAAAACGATCCGGAATACAATGCGATAGCAGAATCGTTGAAAGATATGGCTTCCAAGATCGTCAAATATTCCAGCCATATCCCTAATGAAGCAGGTTTTGCGCTAAAAAATATCGAGAGTATGCTTTTTCTGATCAACTTCATCTCTTCGAATACAGATGTAGACTATCAGAATAAACAAGAGTTGCTGGAAATCGACAACCTGAAACAACGGGCGATCAAACTACTGGAAATCCTGAGTAAGCAGGTGAGTTTACTGGAATTGAAAAACGATATTCAGAAGAAAGTAAAAATGGATATCGACAAACAACAGCGCGAATATTTCCTGCATCAACAGATGAAGACCATACAGGACGAACTGGGAGGTAATCCGACCGACGAGGAAATCAAAGAACTGGAGGAACTGGCCGAAACGAAAGAATGGAACGGGAATGTCCGGGAAATTTTCAACAAAGAGCTGAACAAGCTGAAACGGTTGAATCCTTCTTCCCCCGATTACTCGGTACAATCCAATTATTTGAGGGAAATGCTGGACCTGCCCTGGAATCACCTCTCGGAGGACAATCTGGATCTGGAACATGCACGCCAGGTACTGGATGCCGATCATTTCGGACTGGAGAAAGTAAAAGAAAGAATTTTAGAATACTTAGCGGTTTTAAAGTTAAAAGCCGATATGAAATCGCCGATTCTGTGCCTCTACGGCCCTCCGGGAGTAGGTAAAACCTCCCTGGGAAAATCTGTTGCCCGGGCCTTGAACCGCGAATTTGTACGGATGTCTTTAGGTGGATTGCACGATGAATCGGAAATCCGGGGACACCGGAAGACCTATATCGGAGCTATGCCGGGACGAATCCTTCAAAGTATCAAAAAAGCAGGAACTTCTAATCCTGTTTTCATTCTGGATGAGATCGATAAAGTGGGTAACGATTTCCGGGGGGATCCTCAATCTGCCCTGTTGGAAGTGCTCGACCCGGAACAAAACGGCAGTTTTCACGATAATTTTCTGGATATCGACTATGATCTGTCGAAAGTGATGTTCATCGCCACAGCCAATGACCTCAGCACGATTGCAGGTCCTTTGCGCGACCGGATGGAAATCATCGAAGTGACGGGTTACCTCATGGAGGAAAAACGGGAAATCGCCAAGCGGCACCTGATTCCGAAGCAATTGGAAAACCACGGAATTACGGCCGGGCATGTAACGATCCCAGACGAGATCATCGACCTGATCATCGAGAAATATACCCGCGAATCGGGCGTTCGTAGTCTGGACATGACCATAGCTAAAATTATGCGCCATGTGGCCCGGAAGGTCGCTATGAATAAAAAATTCACGATTACGCTCGACGAAAATAAGGTGAAAGAATATCTGGGAAGCCCGATTTTCTCCCGGGAGGAATATCAAGGGAACGAACTACCCGGTGTCGTGACCGGATTAGCCTGGACAGCCGCAGGAGGAGAAATTCTCTATATAGAATCGAGCTACAGCAAAGGCAAAGGGCATCTTAGCCTGACCGGTAACCTGGGAGAAGTGATGAAAGAATCCGCTACTTTAGCACTCGAATACATCAAATCGCATGCAAAAGAGATCGGGATCGACGAAAAGATGTTCGAAGAAAACGACATCCACGTCCATGTTCCGGCTGGAGCTGTTCCCAAAGACGGACCTTCGGCAGGGATCACCATGGTTACTGCACTAGTATCCGCCCTCACCGGCCGGAAAGTGAAAAAAGCCATCGCCATGACCGGAGAAATCACTCTCCGTGGCAAAGTATTACCGGTAGGGGGAATCCGCGAAAAAATCCTGGCCGCCAAACGAGCCGGAATAAAAGAGATCATCCTTTGCTGTGAAAACAAAAAAGATATCGACGATATCAAAAAAGAATACCTGAAAGGGCTGAAATTCCACTATGTGGATCATATCAAAGAAGTGCTGGAAACAGCGCTTCTAAAAGCATAAAGGAATCTCCTGTGAGACCTATGGTTTTTAGTTATAACGGCGATAGCAGTCCGACTTGACTTCTGAACCGTTGTAACTATTTAAAAGTATGTTTACAAGTATAAATATATATAACTACCTAAAAAAAAACTCATGGAAAATCAAGAACTGCAAACCACCCGGAATCAATCGATCGTTACAATCGGTGATTGGATCATTACGATGATCCTGATGTGTATTCCTTTTGTGAATTTTATTATGTTATTAGTCTGGGCTTTCAGTGCCGGTACTCCTGTCAGTAAAGCCAATTGGGCAAAAGCTACTCTTATCTTTATGCTGATCGGATTTGTATTGGTGATCCTGTTTTGGGGAGCCATCGGCGGACTACTCTTAAGCAATATGTAGACACACGTAAACTCAAATAATGATATTAAGATCCCCGGTCTTAATATCATTATTTGAACCGATATCCTACAACTACCGTATTTCCTTCCTCCCCCTGCTCCCGGTAGATTTTCATGAGATCGGGGTGAGCCCGTCGGTAGGCCTCCCATTGTTCCTCATTCAAGGAGGCTTTCAAGCGGTCCAGCATCATACAGTAATCAGAAGAGGGAAAATAAAAATACATATAATCGTCGCACTGACGCATGCCCGGGTTCCAGTTATGGTATAATCGCAACACTGCATTCGGTTTATATCTGAAATTTCCCACCGACAACAAATCATCGTCCACTAAATCATAATTACAGGTTACTTTTTTCAACTTATCATAAACCAATAAATAATATTTTTGATTCACTAAAACTACAATCAAAACATATTTATTATTTTCCGACATCTCAATTACAGTCAAACAATTATCTGAATACCCAGCCTTTCCGCATAGACGAAAGTTTTTAAAAGAACCTTTATCTAAATAATAACGTAAGGTAACCGTATCTTCCGAAACCTGATAAATACTATTGTCGATATCAGAATAATAACAAAAGGTATCATTCACTACATACGACTTATTCCTTACAGCATATTTCCCTACCTTCTGACCTGGGAAATAAGAAATTTTTAACTGTCCGCTCTTCCAGTTTACCAGATTCACCAAACATTCCTCAGACCGATATGTCGATCCACAAACAGGTGTGTTTAGATATACTGCACAACTATCATTCAGCATCCACGTAAAATACCCCACTCCATATTCATAAGAAGGATGCTCGGATTTCTTCTGCCAAAGCAACGTTCCGTCCAAAGCATAGCAATGAAAACCCAATACATCCCCGGCTAATACATTCGAATCAGGGGTCAATACAATTTCATGCGGCAAATAAAGATATTCATCCGGTCCACGGCCAAACCGGCCAAGAGTGTGCTGAAACTCACCGGCAGAATCGAATACGCTCAAGGTTACCACATCAGTCATGCCCTCGGTCACTATGGAAGTCGCAACAATCCGATCCCCCATTTTTACAAAGTCTCCGATTCTATTACATACGATCCCTTTAAAAGTCAGCACTTCATATCCATCGAAAAGAGGGTGTCCAAAAAGGCAAAATACCCCCTTGTAGAATCGGATATTTGATTTCAGTCTCCAATAGGGATACGAATAAATCGAGGGTGCCAAATACTTTTTGGACACCCTCTTTTTCTTTTTGTCAGTTTCTGTGTTTTATTGGATTTTGATTATTGCTTTATAATAATTTTTTTTGCATAAATCAATTCTGTGAAGTATGACCATTCTGACAAATCTTTGGTGAGGATTATGCTTTTACTTGCCAGGGAGGTTGTTTTAGATTAAAAGACGATTTATCGTTAGTTGGTAATATCTTCCAATTTAAATGTCTTTAAGCAGTTTACAGGTGATATTACCCAGGAATTTGAACAGTTGTCTGTTATTGTTTTAAAAAATTATTTACTTTCTCATGCTATTGTCAAGCCTTTAGGAAAGCAATCGGCATTTCATGGATATGCCAGGGCTAAAGTAAAGCAGCTGACTAAAGAAATGAAGGTGGAAGTTGACGAGGAATATATTGAGACCACTTCTCCTAAAGGTACTCAGTATTTAGGTGGTGATCTGGCTGTCTGGGGCTTGTTTCCAGATGATGTAGGAAATTATATTTCAGTTTTTGGTCAGTGTGCCTGTAGAAAAAACTGGCCTCATAAATTATCGGAAACTAAACAATACAATCGTTTTCTGCGAATGTATCTGAATAAAATTTCCTATGCTCTTTTTATTCCCTATTCTTTGGTAGATTACCAAAAGTCTAAGTTTTTGAACATCATTGTTTTGGAGAAAATATTCTGGTTTTTGAACGAAAAAGAATCTTATCTCTTATTACCGATGAAAGTGTTGTAACTTCTTTGGAGACACAGAAAATCGTAAAGGAATGCATTGTTTTTGAGGAAAGGATTGTCTGAGAAAGAGGGGAAAGTTTTTTTCTGAATTTTATTGTTGATTACAGCTTCCGGTTTTAGTTTTCCGTACTAAAAGTTTATCTTTGTCAGTAATAAACTGACTGTTATTTGTGATAATGAAGAAAGATAAATCGGTGGGGAATATACTGGAGTTTCCGGAGAAAATATTCATCGGAGATATAACCGGACAACGTGTATGTGTAAAAATTTATGGTCCTGAATCGCTGGAAAATCAATTGGCGGTGGTAACCCATTATTTGCATAATCAGAATACTCACGCAGAGGATACTTATAAAGAGGATGGAATTGCAGAGATAAAGCATCTGGTTCAATATTTCTTTCCTGATTTGGTAAATCCGGATCAGGTGGCTGAAGATGCACGGCAGTATGGTTTGTTCCGGGATGTCTTTGATATACCCTATCCGGTTCCGGAAAATCCCCGGTTTACTTTTATAGATTTGTTTGCCGGCATGGGGGGATTCCGTTTGGCTATGCAGAAACATGGCGGGCGGTGTGTTTATTCTTCGGAATGGAATAAGTATGCCCAGAAAACTTATTTTGCTAATTTTGGGGAAATACCTTTCGGGGATATAACCAAAGAGGAAACGAAAAAGTATATTCCCGATGGCTTTGATATTCTTTGTGCCGGTTTCCCTTGTCAGCCTTTTTCTATTGCAGGGGTGTCGAAGAAGAATAGTCTGGGAAGAGCAACCGGTTTTCTGGATAAAACGCAGGGAACGCTTTTTTTTGATGTGGCAGAAATAATCCGCCGTAAGCGTCCGAAGGCTTTTTTCCTTGAAAATGTGAAAAATCTGTTATCTCACGATAAGGGAAATACATTTAAAGTTATTGAGGGGACTCTTCGGGAACTGGATTATTCCATTTATTATAAGGTTTTAGATGGTCAGGGATATGTACCTCAGCACCGGGAGCGTATTATAATCGTCGGTTTTGATAACAGATATTTTCACGGTAAAGAAAATTTTTCATTTCCCGAAAAACCAGATTCGGTGGCTTGTATTGCTGAAATACTTGATCCTGAAGTTGAAAAGAAATATACTTTATCCGATAAATTGTGGACTTATCTGAAAATGTATGCAGAGAAACACAAAGCAAAAGGAAATGGTTTCGGATTTGGTTTGGTAGATAAGAATGGAATTGCGCGGACCTTAAGTGCAAGGTATTATAAGGATGGAGCTGAAATTCTGATTCCGCAGGAAGAAGGGAAAAATCCGCGTCGTCTGACACCTCGTGAGTGTGCCCGGTTGATGGGATATGAGGATAAATACATTATTGACGCTGTATCCGAAATACAAGCCTATAAACAATGTGGAAACTCGGTCGTAGTACCTTTGATCACGGCTGTTGCCGGTAAAATTACAGAATCCCTTTTAAATTACCACCCGGATGAATGAAATGACAGGCTATGCCATTACTGCTGTAAATAAGGCCCGATATGCTTTTTGTAAATTTATATCGGCTAATGACGTCGGGGTTACCGGTGCTCATCAGGCAGGTTTTTATATTCCTAAAAATTGTTGGCCGCTGATGTTTGATGCTCCGGGAATAAAGGGGACTAATAAGGATCGTTTTATAAAAATCAGATGGCAGAATGATTTTGAGACTGTTAGTCGTTTTATTTATTATGGCAGCGGTACACGTAATGAGTATCGGTTAACCCGTTTGGGAAAGAATTTCCCTTTTTTTCAGGAGGACAATGTTGGAGATCTTATTATAATTTGTCAGATAGATTCGGATGATTATTCAGGATTTATCTTGTCAGCGGATGAGGATATTGAAGATTTTCTGGCTTCTTTTAGTATTTCACCTGACCAGACAAACCGGTTGATAGAAAAAAGAAATTTCTATGAACCGGAGGTTCAGATTAAAGTCCTGTTCCATGACTTTATAAACCAATATTTTGATTTTCCTCCTACGTCTATGATGTCTGATTGTGCCAGAGAATGTGTTATCCGGTCTTATGGTTTATCTGATGAAATGATCAACAAAGAAGCTGATAAATGGTTACTGCAATGGATAGATGCGGAATATAAGTTGTTTAAAGCATTCGAAACAAAGTTTTATGGGGATAGGCTTAGAACTCCGTTTGAAAGTATGGACGAATTGATAGCTTTTTCCAATACCCTTTTAAATCGCCGGAAGAGCAGAGCGGGAAAATCATTGGAACATCATTTGGCACGGATTTTTACTTGTGCGGATTTGCGTTTCGAAGCTCAGGTTGTAACGGAGGATAATAAAAAACCGGATTTCATATTTCCGGGTGGGAGGGAATATCATGATAAAAGTTTTCCGAAAGATAAATTAGTGTGTTTAGGAGCCAAAACAACTTGTAAAGATCGATGGAGACAGGTATTGAATGAAGCTGATAATGTTCCGGTAAAACATTTGTTTACTTTACAACAGGGTATTTCCAGAAATCAGCTTTCAGAAATGTATCATGAAAATGTCTGCCTGGTGGTTCCTGCTCAATATCTGAATTCTTTCGATAAAGAATTTCAGTCCAGAATTATGACTTTATCGGGTTTTACTTCTTTTGTTAAGGAAAAACAAAATTAATCATCTCCGTAAGGCGATGGCGGTTCTGCAACTATCGGAAACTCTGTTGCCGGAGGTGTATAGGGTGTGATAATAGGTTTTTTTTGTAGATCAAGATATATTTTTTGCAATAAAAGCAGGATACCTTCCAGAGTCTGCTCTCTTTTCCTTGGTTTAAGCTGACATTCCCACACTGTTATAATATTCCACCCCGTTTTTCGGAGGGCTTCGTGTTCCTGCTGATCCCGTTCCTTGTTTTTCCGGATTTTTTCAGTCCACCATTCTGTACGTGTCTTTGGGATGACAAAATATTTGCACCCTTCGTGGCCGTGCCAAAAACAGCCATGAATAAAGATGACCGTTTTGTATTTAGGAAGGACGATGTCCGGTTTACCGGGCAGGTCTTTCACATTTACCCGGTAACGGAAACCTTTACAAAAAAGGTATTTCCGGACAAGAAGCTCTGGCTTGGTGTCTTTTGCCTTGATCCGGGACATATTATAGCTCCGGGTTTCTTGGGAATGAACGTCGGTCATAGGGTTCTCAAATATTCGAATTATTTTTTCGTAATGTATCTAATAAGGTGTTTGTAAAGTTATAATGAATAAATGAATTTGTGATATCTTTATCAATAGATTTGATTTTTTGGATACATTTGTTATTAAATTCATACCTTCCTTTATTCTTGTTTTTATTTTCTTGTATGATTTTCTCAAGGATATTTATGATTTTAATTATTTCATCCTGGAAAAATAGAGAAGTGACCTGACTCATTTTATGAATACAAAAGGCTACTAACAATAGTTCATCATCCGTCTGCGGTGCATCGAATTTTTTATTTTGCAGGTAGATATTTTTTTGGTATTTATCTCTGTGATTGTGTGCTAATGCTTGATTTCTGTAAGAATTCATTTCTTTCCAAGCCATTAAAGCGGAATAAGCCGGTTTTGTCAGGGATTTTATTTGTAATATGGTTTCCTGATCTTTAGTTTCTGTCTTTACGCCGAAATAATTGTTCCACTCATCAATAAATGAAATAGCTTTGATTATAATCTGTGAAGCAAGGGCATCGTGAATGGTATCGTTGAGAAGATGGTGATAATTAAATTGTGAAATTTCGAATTCAGAATTTAGAATGTCTTCTTGATCAAATATTGATTCAAATGCCTGTGTTATTTGAGTAGAAAGTGACAGAAGAGTAAACAGAGATTCTTCCGTGAGGTTATATTTGTCAAAATCAGTCATGAGCAAAGAATTAATGTTTTGATATCAAACTGTTGCAAATGTATTAATTTTAGTACTCGAAATGTAAGAAGTAAAGCAATATATCTTAACATGTCATTATATAGAATTAGTGTTGTCTTGTTTGGAGATATGTCCGGATATAAAGGAGGGAGAATGTCAGCCCGGCCGTTTGTGGTGACATTAGAGGAGTTGATGAAAGGGTGAGTTAAGTCAGCTTCACCATTTCGATCAACTCACAGGTCTCTTCTTCCACCCATTCGTCCTGGGCGATCAAATCCTGGATGAGCGAAATGGCTTCCTGGCTGTAGGCGGATCGGATCAGGCCGGAAAAGGGCTGGTCGTGTTTCCAGCGGCTGTTGTGTTCCGGGGAATCGACGGATTTGCGCAGGATGGGGGAAGGGTAGAGCAGGGTGATGGATTTCGATTTCCGGGCGAAACGGTCTTGCAGGCGTTCGTAGATTTTCAGGCCGTCGTAATCCCAGTCGCAAGA
>ENA-OOZQ01002124-OOZQ01002124.1-human-gut-metagenome-genome-assembly--contig:-NODE-2124-length-10748-cov-1.928832_pt1 | contig 10748 bp, 8 predicted proteins | sample MGYA00241188_ERZ501399 | MGnify/ENA primary metagenome ERZ501399 (study PRJEB25962, sample SAMEA2042658) | human gut metagenome | biome: human gut; feature: human-associated habitat; material: faeces... | reverse complement strand
TTACTACCGAATTTATCCGTAATATTTATTCTGATAAGGCATTCAGCATCTTATTCAAAAATTCTTCATTTCAAGAAATTTCTGATGCTTTAAAATATACGATTTCCGATAAACAATATTTGTGTGCCCAATCAAAAAATCAACTGCAAAATAATACAGAACAAGGAATCATCGGACAATCTTTACTAACTACTACGGAAATAGAAATACTAAAACTGGTAGCACAAGGAAAATCCGTTAAAGAAATCGCGGCAATCCGCATATCAAGCGTACATACCATTATTACTCACAAAAAAAATATATTCCGAAAACTGAACGTTAACAATATACATGAAGCAACCCGGTATGCCTTTCGTGCCGGAATAATCGACATGGCAGAATACTGCATATAAAAAATAAGGCTGTCATAAAGACAGCCCTAAAACCTGCCATTTACCTTTTAATCCAAAGGATATTCTTCAAAAGCATAAAGGACTGTGGACAAATAACGTTCACCGGTATCAGGAAGCAATGCAACGATAGTTTTTCCGGCATTCTCCGGAAGCTTCGCCAATTCAGATGCAGCATAAACTGCTGCTCCGGAAGATATTCCGACTAAAAGTCCTTCTTTTTTTGCCAATTCTCTACTGGTACGTATAGCATCATCATTCTGTACAGGAATAATTTGATCAACAACTTCCCCTTTATAAGTTCGGGGAATAAATCCTGCTCCTATACCCTGTATTTTATGAGGTCCGGGGTTTCCTCCAGATAAAACAGGAGAATCCGCAGGCTCTACTGCAACAATTTTTATCGCAGAATTATGCTTCTTCAATGTTTCTCCGACACCACTTATTGTTCCTCCAGTACCTACTCCGGCAACAAATATATCGATTTTACCATCAGTATCCCTCCAAATTTCTTCTCCAGTAGTTCTTTTATGAATAGCCGGGTTAGCCGGATTCTCAAATTGTTGCAGAATAATCGATCCGGGAATTTCATTCTTTAAAGATTCGGCTTTGGCAATAGCCCCCTTCATTCCCTCTACACCGGGAGTTAATACAAGTTGAGCGCCCAATGCCTTGAGCAAATTTCTACGTTCAACACTCATAGTATCAGGCATTGTGAGAATCAGATTATATCCCTTAGAAGAGGAAACAAAAGCCAATCCGACTCCGGTATTTCCACTGGTTGGCTCTATAATAACAGATCCTGGCCTCAACGTCCCCTTCACTTCGGCATCTTCAATCATGGCCAGAGAAATACGGTCTTTCACACTTCCGGCCGGATTGAAATATTCCAGCTTTGCCACTACACGTGCTTTGAGCCCTTTACTTGCGTTATAATTACTCAACTCCAGTAACGGAGTGTTACCGACTAAATCTGTCAGCTTCTTTGCTATCTTTCCCATATCTATCTATTATTAAATATCTGTTTATTAGTAATAGGACAAAAGTAGTGCAGATTTGGTTCATTCTCAATACCATAAGTATGGTAAATTCGTACTACGAATGAGGGAGAAATATCTTTCTAAAGAATCCAAACGAACCGCCGGTTACATTCCGGACACAGTAAAACGACGAATATAATTCGCCACCAGACAACAACCCGGAGTATATACCTGCCCGTGATCAAAGCCCTGCAATTCGTAAAGTGATACTTTCTGATTACCAATATTCTTCAGTACTGAAGCCAGCAAAGCATTTTCTTCGTAACGGTCTGCCATTTCCAAATTCCGGTCACCGGTAATCAATATAAAAGGAGGTGTATTCTTACGGGCTTTGTTGCAAGGCGCATACCGGTCTATCACCGGAATACCTTCGGGCAGCGCGCGTTCTTTACGTATGGTGAAATGTGTAACAGTCTGCCCGCTGATAGGAAGATACGCAGCTATGCTGTCAGCATCTACTCCATATTTCCGAAGATATGATTTATCTAATCCGACCATTAAAGTCAAATAACCTCCGGCCGAATGTCCGGTAACAAAAACACGTTTGGGACTACCTCCATATTCTTCTATATGTTTACAGGTCCAGGCAACGGCAGCGGCTGCATCATCGGTATAAGCAGGGTTTTTAGCTTTAGGACTAAGCCTGTAATTGACAGCGACTACTGCAAATCCTTGATTCATAAACATCTCAGGAATGTGTTTTCCTCCCCCTTCCAATCCTCCGCCATGAAACCAGACAATCGTTGGAAAGTCTTTTTTCCCAACCGGATAATAGACATCAAGTTTACAGCGTTCCTTACGGTAACCATCCGTTTCCCCCGCAGAAATATACGAAATGTCTTTTACTGTTTTGTACGTCTCCTGTGCCTGTAAGGTGAAGGCAACGAACAGGAGAATAAATGATAAATACTTTTTCATGCTATTAAGTGTTTGTGAATTACTTGGGCAAATATAATACAATAACGACACTGTTTGAAAAAATAATAGCTTCCTTTATACACTCAATATCAAAAAAGCATAGATAAGTGGTTGTATTAATTCCTATTTAATTACCTTTGTCAATATCATAACCTCCAAACACTTATTTCAATATGAGAAAGATCACCCTCATTATGTTTACGCTGCTAATCTGTGCAGCACAACAGGTAAAGGCACAAACTGACAGTATGCTCATCCGGCCGACAGTAGATAAGAGAGTCGAACTACTTAGCATTGTTTTCCGTTTAACGGGTAATCCGGAGTATAGCAAAAACGATTTCAAACTCTACACAGACCGCATCGAATCGCATTTTTCTCCATATAAAAACCACGAACTTATACTATTCGTACGCTCGTTGGTCAAGACTGACGGTGTTTCATACGATGCAGTGATGAGTATGGCTGTCAATCTCGACGACCAGTTCAATCTGCCCGAAGATTATGGTTCACTGGACTCTCGTTGGAATAGGAATCAAGTAGGGCCATTCATCAAACTGCTAAAGAAGTTTGTCAAAGACAGTCGTTTCGATGCCTTTTATCACTCAAACGAAAACTTATATAAAGAGGCTGTAAATCGTTTTATGCCTATTTACAAAAACATAGATATCCAATGGTATAATGACTTCTATGGGCAGAAGTCCAACGACCGGTTTCACATTATACTTTCAATGGGCAACGGTTCGGGAAATTATGGACCGAGTGTCACTGACAAGGAAAACGTACATAATGTCTTTTCAATCATGGGAGCATGGGTTACCGATTCCGTAGGAATGGTTGTTTATCCATCTGAATTAATCTTACCAATTTTAATCCACGAATTCAACCATTCGTTCGTAAGCTTCGATCCGGAAATGTTCCGCACAAGCGGCGAACAGATTTATGCTGCGGTTGGCGGACAAATGGCGCGCCAAGCCTATGGACAATGGTCTATTGTCCTCACCGAAGCAATGGTACGTGCGGCAGTCATAAAATACATGAAAGACCATAACTTCCCGGCTGTCGAAATCACCAAAGAAACCGTCATACAAAAAACACGTGGCTTTGTCTGGATAAGCAAGCTGGTCGATGAACTCGAGAAGTATGCCTCTGACCGCACGACATACCCGACTCTCAACAGCTATATGCCACGGCTGGCAGAAGCTTACACAGGCTTTGCCCAATACACCGCAAACTATGATTCTATCCGTCCCAAAGTAGTTTCGATCGACGAATTTACCAACGGCGATACAACCGTTCGGAGCGACATCAAAACTATTACTATCCACTTCGACCGTCCTTTGGTGGGCCGCGGATACTCTATCAATTATGGTCACCTCGGAATGGATGCAATGCCTAAGATTTTAAACGTCAACTACGCCAATGACAACCGTACTGTGATTATCGGAGTAGAATTGTTACCCGGAAAAGAGTATGGAATCACTCTTTTAGGGCTTTCTTTCCGCACTCCGGAAGGAGATGGCATAAAACCCTATGAAATTTCTTTCAGAACGGCACAGTGACATAAATTCTCTCTCATTGTCTGTGATCCAGGTAGTAAAAGGCAATCCCATTTTGGACAAAAAGGGAAAGCAGATGACTGCATTAGCCTAAAATTGATTATCTTTGCACCCCAAAACGGAATATTATTAGAGTAATTACTCTTTTTCAACTTTATAGGGTTACTCTTCCATTTGATAGAAATACACAACTGATTGATAATATAAAAAAGATTATAATATTATGGCATTGCAATGTGGTATTGTCGGACTACCCAACGTAGGTAAGTCAACACTTTTCAATTGTTTGTCCAACGCGAAAGCACAGGCGGCAAACTTCCCTTTTTGTACGATCGAACCGAACGTGGGTGTAATTACTGTACCTGACGAGCGTTTAAATAAACTGGCCGAATTGGTACATCCCAACCGTATTGTTCCTACAACGGTAGAAATCGTAGATATCGCCGGACTTGTGAAAGGTGCCAGTAAGGGCGAAGGACTGGGAAACAAATTTTTGGCTAACATTCGTGAAACCGATGCCATCATCCATGTACTCCGTTGCTTTGACGACGATAATGTAACTCATGTGGACGGAAGTGTGAATCCGGTACGGGATAAAGAAATCATCGATTACGAGTTGCAGCTAAAAGACCTGGAAACCATCGAGAGCCGCATACAGAAAGTGCAGAAACAAGCCCAAACGGGAGGTGATAAAGCTGCTAAGCAAGCTTATGACGTACTTGTGCAATTCAAGGATGCGCTGGAACAGGGCAAATCGGCACGTACAGTAACTTTTGAAACGAAAGACGAACAAAAAATAGCAAAAGAATTGTTTCTGCTCACCAGCAAACCTGTAATGTATGTTTGCAATGTAGACGAAGCAAGTGCAGTCAACGGAAACAAATATGTGGACATGGTACGTGAAGCCGTTAAGGACGAAGATGCCGAAATCCTCGTGGTAGCCGGAAAAACAGAGGCTGACATCGCCGAACTGGAAACTTACGAAGAAAAGCAAATGTTCCTCGCCGAGATCGGTTTGGAAGAATCGGGCGTAGCACGCCTTATTAAATCGGCCTACAAACTGCTGAACCTTGAAACTTATTTCACTGCCGGCGTACAGGAAGTACGTGCCTGGACTTACGAAAAAGGTTGGAAAGCCCCACAGTGCGCCGGAGTAATCCATACCGATTTTGAGAAAGGATTTATCCGCGCAGAAGTAATCAAATATGAAGACTTCTTGCAATATGGCTGCTGTTAAAGAAGCCGGAAAGTTGGGCGTAGAAGGAAAAGAATACGTAGTACAGGATGGAGACATCATGCACTTCCGTTTCAATGTATAACACATCTATTTTCACTTATAGACTGAGGAGCTGATCAAATGGTCAGCTCTTTTTTTCTCCTCCCCTCAAAACGAAAACTCCCCGCTTTCTAACACTATCTTCAAGCAAATCATTATCTTTGCGCCCGTATATTATGCCTAACAAGCAACACAAGAAAATATCATGAACATGGAAAGTACTAACAGACTTCGTTATCTTATCGCAGGAACCGGAGGCGTAGGCGGAAGTATCGCCGGCTTTCTGTCACTTGCCGGTAAAAACGTTACCTGCATTGCCCGCGGAGCACATCTGCAAGCGATACAACAGGACGGACTTAAACTGAAATCGGACTTAAAAGGTGAACATACATTACGGATGGACGCTTGCACGGCAGAAGAATATAACGGAAAAGCTGACGTGATATTTGTATGTGTTAAAGGATATTCCGTAGACTCCATCACAGAACTTATCAAACGGGCTTCCCATGAAAATACAATTGTAATTCCTATATTAAACGTATACGGTACCGGGCCGCGCATACAACGTCTGGTACCGGGAATCACTGTACTGGACGGATGTATCTACATCGTAGGGTTTGTTTCCGGACCGAGCGAAATCACTCAGATGGGAACTATTTTCCGTCTGGTATATGGTGCACACCGCGGAACTGTCGTTCCTGTGGGAATGATGGAAGCCGTACAGAGAGACTTACAGGAGAGCGGCATTAAAGTTGAAATCTCTCCCGATATTAATCGTGATACCTTCATTAAATGGTCTTTCATCTCGGCTATGGCAGTCACCGGAGCCTATTATAATGTTCCGATGGGAGAAGTGCAGAAACCGGGTAAGGTACGCGACACTTTCATTGGACTCTCTACCGAAAGTGCAGCCCTGGGAAAGAAACTTGGAATCGAATTTAAAGAAGATATAGTCACATACAATCTGAAAGTTATCGATAAGCTGGCTCCTGAGAGCACGGCATCCATGCAAAAAGACATAGCACGCGGACACGAATCAGAGGTACAGGGTCTGCTTTTCGATATGATAACAGCAGCTGAAGAACAGGACATTGATGTACCTACCTATCGGGAAGTTGCTAAAAAATTCATCAAACTATAAAGAAATAATTATGAACAACCTTCTTTTATCTATCAATTGGAATCCGAATCCGGAATTATTCAATCTTTTCGGCATCTCAATCCGTTATTACGGACTACTGTGGGCTATCGGAATATTCTTTGCTTATGTGGTAGTCCACTATCAGTACCGTGATAAGAAGATAGACGAAAAGAAGTTCGAACCGCTTTTCTTTTATTGTTTCTTCGGCATCCTCATCGGAGCACGATTAGGACATTGCCTGTTCTACGATCCGGCATATTACCTGAATCATTTCTGGGAAATGATACTTCCGGTCAAATTTCTTCCCGGAGGCGGATGGAAGTTCACGGGATATGAAGGACTGGCCAGCCACGGAGGTACGCTCGGACTGATTATTGCCCTTTGGCTTTACTGCCGTAAAACAAAGATGAATTATATGGATGTGGTAGACATGATTGCAGTAGCCACTCCTATCACAGCTTGTTTCATTCGCCTTGCCAACTTAATGAACTCTGAAATTATCGGTAAGGTAACAGATGTATCCTGGGCATTCGTTTTCGAACGGGTAGACATGCAACCCCGCCATCCGGCACAGCTTTACGAAGCAATAGCCTATTTTATCTTATTCCTGATTATGATGTTCCTTTATAAGAACTACAGCAAGAAACTACACCGGGGATTCTTCTTCGGACTTTGCCTGACAGCCATCTTTACCTTCCGTTTCTTCGTTGAATTCCTGAAAGAAAATCAGGTGGACTTTGAAAATGGTATGGCACTGAATATGGGACAATGGTTAAGTATTCCGTTCGTAATCATCGGCGTTTACTTTATGTTTTTCTATGGAAAGAAAAAGAGTGCAAAATGAAACATATTATTGATATTAAAACCTGGGAGAGAAAAGAAAATTACGAGTTTTTCCTTGGTTTCCAGAATCCTACTATTTCTATTACTTCAGAAGTAGAATGTTCGGGCGCCAAAACCCGTGCCAAAGCTGCCGGAGAATCCTTTTTCCTGCACTATCTTTATGCTGTGTTGCGTGCTGTCAATGAAATTAAAGAATTCCGGTTCCGCATCGATTCTGAAGGACAGGTAGTCTATTTCGATACAGTGGATATGCTGACTCCCATTAAAGTGGCAGATAACGGACGTTTTTTTACTGTACGACTTCCCTGGCATCCTGATTTTAAAACTTTCCATACAGAAGCCAAAGCCATCATTAACAGAATAGATCCGGATAAAGACCCTTATGAAGCAGAAAAGACAGGAGGTAATGATCTACTGGATGTAGTGCTGCTCAGCGCCACTCCCGATTTATATTTTACCTCACTGACCTGTACGCAGGAACATCGTCACGGTAGTAATTACCCGTTGATGAATGCAGGTAAAGCCGTCATAAGAGGTGGTGTATTAGTGATGCCCATCGCTATGACCATTCATCATGGGTTTATTGACGGACACCACTTATCTCTATTTTATAAAAAGGTGGAAGAATTTCTTAAATAATTATTTGCCCCTGACTATTTTTTTGATATCGTTCAGTTTGTTTAATGCTTCAATCGGAGTCAGATTATTCACATCCAGGTTAAGTATCTCATCCCGGATCTGACATAAGACCGGGTCATCAAGCTGAAAGAAACTCAACTGCATACCTCCACGATTCTCACTGACTTCTGCCAGCGGCTTACCTGAAATTCCCTGCTGGCGGTTGTCAGATTCGAGCTGCTTCAGAATTTCATTGGCACGTTTCACAATACTTTTAGGCATACCGGCCATCTTGGCCACATGGATACCGAAAGAGTGCTCACTTCCACCCCTTTCAAGTTTCCGGAGAAAAATAACTTTGTTATCTACTTCCTTAACCGATACATTATAATTCTTTATACGTTTAAAGGATTTCTCCATCTCGTTCAGTTCATGGTAATGGGTAGCGAAAAGTGTACGTGCTTTTGCCTTCGGGTGCTCATGAATATACTCCACAATGGCCCAAGCTATAGATATTCCGTCATAAGTAGAAGTACCACGTCCCAATTCATCAAACAAAACGAGACTCCGGGAAGATACATTATTCAAAATATCAGATGCTTCATTCATCTCGACCATAAAAGTAGATTCTCCTACAGAGATATTGTCACTGGCACCGACACGTGTGAATATCTTATCCACCAATCCGATATGAGCACTCTCGGCCGGAACGAATGAACCAATCTGTGCAAGCAGGGTGATCAATGCAGTTTGTCTTAATAAAGCCGACTTACCGGCCATATTCGGACCCGTAATAATGATAATCTGCTGCGTTGCATTATCCAGCATCACATCATTAGCTATGTATTTCTCTCCAATCGGCAATTGCTTTTCAATTACCGGATGACGCCCTTGACGAATATCCAGCACATCGCTGTCTTCAATAACCGGACGGATATAATTATTCTCTTTAGCTACATTGGCAAATGACAGCAAACAGTCAATGCGTGCTATTTGGTTAGCATTGATCTGAATGGCAGGAATAAACTCACTCAGCGCTTGCACCAATTCTGTATACAAGCGGGTCTCCAATACCAATATCTTATCTTCTGCACCCAGGATCTTTTCTTCATATTCTTTCAATTCCTGAGTAATGTAGCGCTCTGCATTTACCAATGTCTGCTTGCGTATCCACTCTTGCGGCACTTTATCTTTATGTACATTCCGCACTTCAATATAGTATCCGAAAACACTGTTATAGGCAATCTTCAAACTTGGTATTCCTGTCAGTTCGCTTTCACGCTGCTGTATCTGAAGCAAATAATCTTTACCCGAGTAAGCTATCTGACGTAATTCATCCAGTTCCGGATTCACTCCGTCTTTAATGACTCCTCCCTTATTTATCAACAAAGGAGGATCATTATTAATTTCCTTCTCAATGCGGTCGCGAATAGAAATACAAAGATTTAACTGCTCTCCAATACGATTCAAACTGGGGTTATCAGCTTGCCGGCAAGCCTCTTTAATAGGTTCAATTGCTTGTAAAGCAACTTTTAACTGTACTACCTCACGTGGAGAAACCCGCCCGACGGCCACTTTCGAAATGATACGTTCCAAATCTCCGATCCGATGCAACTCGTCTTCGATCAACTCCCTGAAATCCGGTTTACGAAAAAAGTATTCTACTACATTTAATCGATCGTTAATAGGCTTCTCGTCTTTTAACGGAAATACCATCCAACGCTTCAGCAGACGCGCTCCCATAGGGCTGATAGTTTTATCGATTACATTGAGAAGGCTACTTCCACCATCATTCATGCTACCGATCAACTCCAGGCTGCGCACTGTAAATTTATCAAGACGTACATACTTGTCCTCTTCAATACGGGCTAATGAAGTGATATGCCCCACCTGAGTATGCTCCGTCATGTCCAGATATTGCAGAATAGCTCCGGAAGCAACAATACCGTTTTTAAGATGCTCAACTCCAAATCCTTTCAGATTTTTCGTCTCAAAATGTTTCAGTAACTTCTCCCGGGAACTGGATTCGGTAAATACCCAGTCATCCAGTTCAAAAGTAAAAAATTTACTTCCAAAGTTTCCTTCGAACATTCCACGTTTTCCACGTTCAAAAAGAACCTCTTTTGGGGCAAAATTATTCAGCAGCTTATCTACATAGTCAAAAGGTCCTTCTGCAGTCAAAAACTCTCCGGTAGAAATATCCAGAAATGCTATTCCACAAGCGGATTTTCCGAAATGAACAGCAGCCAGAAAGTTGTTTTCTTTATAATTTAAAACGTTATCATTGATAGAAACACCGGGAGTGACCAACTCCGTAATGCCACGCTTCACCAACTTTTTCGTTGTTTTGGGATCTTCAAGCTGATCACATATAGCCACCCGCTTACCGGCACGGATCAGCTTCGGCAAATAAGTATCTAATGCATGATGAGGAAAACCTGCCATTTCAATGGTTTTTCCTTTCCCATTGGCGCGTTTCGTGAGAGTAATTCCTAATATTTCAGCCGCAATAATCGCATCGGTAGAATAAGTTTCATAGAAGTCCCCACACCGGAACAGCATCACTGCATCCGGATGCTTAGCCTTCAGGTCAAGGAATTGTTTCATCATCGGGGTTAATTCAATATCATTGCTCACGGATAGTCTTCTTTTTTAAGTTCATAAATAACAAGGCAAAGATAAGGGTTTCCTACTAATCTACCTACCTTAACAGATAGTTTTACCATACCTAAAAAGATGTATATTTACTAACCTTACCAATTATCCCGCCAATAAAATCGGTTACACCAATTTCTAAATAAACCTTTCAAAAGGAGGTATATTTATTAATAACTTTATTAATTCCATTAAAATATATTATAATATACCGTTTTTCACCAGAATTATTTGCAGTTTTCGTGGAAAGACGTACATTTGCAATGTGTTTTTCATAGTATTAGATTTAAGGTTAACAAAGGTTGGAGCAAG
>ENA-OOZQ01002116-OOZQ01002116.1-human-gut-metagenome-genome-assembly--contig:-NODE-2116-length-10761-cov-2.044087_pt1 | contig 10761 bp, 8 predicted proteins | sample MGYA00241188_ERZ501399 | MGnify/ENA primary metagenome ERZ501399 (study PRJEB25962, sample SAMEA2042658) | human gut metagenome | biome: human gut; feature: human-associated habitat; material: faeces... | reverse complement strand
TTGCATGTGTTAAGCCTGTCGCTAGCGTTCATCCTGAGCCAGGATCAAACTCTTCATAGTAATAAAACTTTTTAAAATTATCTCTTTCGCTCAGTCATTATATCCGTTGAATCTCTTCTCGGACTCGCACTTGCTGTTTGTTTTCAAACCTTTCAATATCTTTAAGAACTCTTTTTGCTTCTCTTTTACCCGCCCCACTTACGAGGCGAAAGCGGATGCAAAGATAAATACTTTTACATATTCCCTCCAAATCTTTCCGCACTTTTTTTCAAACTTTTTTTCGGAACCGCCGTAGAAGAAAGCTTCTGCAGGCTTCATCCGCAAAAGATGAAAAACACATCAGTCAAAATGTTTCAGAACGTCCGCTTCGTTTCGGAAAGCGGCTGCAAAGGTAAGGACTTTTTCATTACTTCCAAACTTTTCAAAAGAAATTTTTGAAGTTTTTTTTCAGAACCCGACCAGGGCAATATCCTGAAGAACTCTGCGCAACCCAAAACTCTGGAAACCAACCCTTCACCACCACTCACCTGCGCTATTGGTTTAACCCCTCATTCCCTGATTGCGGCTGCAAAGATAGAACAATTTATACCCCATCTCCAAATTTTTTATCAACTTTTTTTAGAAAAAAATGAATATTTTACATAAAAACCTAATAATCAACACTTATAAAATAAGGAGCAGAGATTCAAACTCTACCTCAAGTTTTACTTTTAAACCTCAAATACACCATCGAACGAACCAAAACAGTTCATACTATCAAAAGTGAAACGTTTTTAAGTTCCCCCAAATGCAGAGTAAATCTCAGGGCCACATTAATTCAACTTACAATCAATGATTTACATATTCTACTCTATCATAAAATCTCCTATCAGAGCAATCTTTAGAACCGATGAAGAATTTGAAAACCGAAATAGCAAATTCTTTCAGAAGTTTAAAGGAGCGTTTCGTAATATTGAAACGAAAAAACAATCCCCTTCGAAAAATACCTCCTAAACTTCTTTTCAGAACTTTAAGATGCACTTTTCGAAGGGGACAACCTTCGAATTCTAAAACTATATTTATACTTAGATCATCGTACTGATCATGAAAGTAGCAGCAACAGCAACAATAGCATACAACTCAGGGAATACGGCCAAAATCAAAGTTTTACCGAACACATCGTATCCTGAACCGATACCGATGATACCATTAGCACATACCTGGCCCTGACGGATGGCAGAAAACAGACATACCAATCCAAGTCCTAAGCCGGCACCAAAAACAGCAGCAGCCTGTAACCAGGTAATACCGGCTACCAATACATTCTTCAGCAAGAAAAAGCCCAGGAATCCATAAAGTCCCTGTGTACCGGGAAGTGCACACAATACCATATAATTACCAAAAGCTTCGTCATTCTTCTTCAGTGCACCGATCGTAGCATTACCACCGATAGTTACGCCATAAGCACTACCAATTCCGGACAGTCCTAACATCAATCCAACCCCAATATAAGCTAAAATAATCTCATTCATGATTTCTATTTTTTAATTGTTTGTTAATTATAATTTTTCAATTCTTTTTTGGATATAAATCTATAATAGCAGGTTTCAATTACTTCTTTTCTTATAAGGCCGGTATTTCTTACCGCCTCCTTCAAAACCTGCATTCTTATAAAACTCAACAAAAGTCAGACGCATCGGGTGTACAAAGGAACCCAATCCAGCCATAAACAAGTTCACACTATGTCCGAACAACAGGATGATCAACATGACCAACTGTTTTACTCCCGGCACATCCGGACTCATATTCATTGCCAGATCATTGAACACCAATCCCAATACCGCGCTCGAAATTCCCAAGGCAAACAAACGGATATAAGAAAGTGTATCTCCTAAAAGGCCGGTGACCATATTATAAGAATCCCATAAACCGGCACCGATATTAATGAATACATTCCGACGAACATTATTGAATACAAAGATCAGTAATCCTGCTACAGCACCGACAACATACATCGGGACATCCATTGCATATCCCTTGGTCGACAACCAATAACAGATTCCTTCTCCCAGAATCAACACGAGCCATCCGATTGTCGAGAGAGCTGCTGCAAAACCATGTTGTTTCCACTGGTTAGCCACTTTCAGGAACATACCGAAGATAATTTGTACGGCTCCGACGATCAAAGCCAGGTTGAACAGCTGTTGTGAATCCAACATATAAGCTTTCATCTTCTCCATCCAGGGTACCTGTACATCCAGCAATTGGATACCGAAGAAAGTACCTCCGACAATTCCCATGATCACAGTAGAAATACCCAGCCATTGTGCTAACGACAGAATCGGTTTAATTGCCGGCTTCGCCTTAAACTTATAAATGGTGATACCCAACAACAGCAGCAATCCATATCCGGCATCTCCCAGACAAAAACCGAAAAACAGCACAAAAAACGGTGCAAAAAACGGTGTCAAGTCGATTTCCCGATAATTAGGCAGCGAATACAGTTCGCCGATAAATTCAAACAAACGGGCAAACTTGTTATTCTTCAGCAGAATAGGAGGATTATCCTGCTCTGTCGGAATCTCGAGTTCATAAGCAACTCCTTTATCTGCCAGCCAGTGGTCCGTATCGGCTGCAATAGCTTCCGGCACCCAACCTTCCAGAGCAATCACCTTATCTTCAAGTAAAGTCATTGCAGCATCCTTCACTTTTAAAGTATCCGTATCTTCACAAATCCGTACTTTCAAATCCTTCAGGTATTCCACCGAAAAAGCCGCGATCTTCTTCAAGTTTTCGGCAACCGTTTCTTTTTCGGTTTTCAACCCGGCGACCTGTTGCCGGATTTGTTCCGCACTCATCTGAGGAAAAGACACGACATCGGCTTCGGGATATTCTTCTACCTCCCGGGGCAGGACAGTAACAAAATACTTTTGTCCCTTATCCTGGTTTATAACAAACGCATTGTATTTGTCTTCCCATTCAGGTAAATATTTCCGGTCGGGAACGGTGAAAAACCGCAGATCCCAACCTGCCCTTTGGAGTCCGCCGATCTGTTCGTCGGGCAAATCTCCCCAAGGTTCATAGATCATACCTTCTTTTTCCAGCGAAGCAATCTGTTGATCGATATGTTCCATTCGTTTGAACTGGTTTTCCAGGAAAGTCAGCAAATCCAATTCGGTTACTTCTGACTCTTCTTTCAACCGATCTCCCGCATAAAACACTTGTTGATAAAAAAACAACTTTTCTTTCGGTTCCATCGCCTGTGACCAACGTTCCAATAATTCCGTAAAAGTCTCCTTGGTTTCAGGAATCCGTTTGGACAGCTGTTTGATCATTTCTCCGATCCGCTTAATGACGGCAAACTTGTGTTTCAGTTCTTCGTCTTCGGCCGATCGTTTTTTATTTTCATGGATATGAACCACTCCCTTTTCCCGAAGTTCCCCGAGAAATGCCTGATAATCCCGATAGAATATCAGCAGGGATAATTTTCTCATTGGTACTATCATGCTTCGTCCTCCATCGCTTTACGGGTTTTCACAATCTTTTGTGCCGACTTGGAAAGGTTCTCCTCATCTTCCAGGAATCGCTTAATCTTTCGGATTGCTTCCTGAAATCCGGGGATCTGTACTTTCTCATACAGATTCACCTTTTGTGTCGTTTTCTTACGGGCACGATCCAGTAATTCCATCTTCCGCATATAAAACTCCCGTTCGAGAGCGATATTTACTACTTCTTTCACGTGCTGAATCCCGTCAAGGAACCATCCCGGTGCATTAAACAGACTGAAGTCTTTTATTTCATACTCCACCTGGTCCAACACCGGCGTACGTACTCCTGCAATTTTCTTCACCGACATATTGACATCTTTCACGGTAAGAATATCCGGAGTATATTCATCATAAAGTTGAAGCATATCACTGATGCCATTGAGTGTGTCGTCTAATTTTCCGTCAAACTCATCCGCAACTTCTTTTGCTTTCTTTACTTCTGAACGCAAGGCAGATTCCTTATTTTTGATGGTAGGCAAAGCTCTTACCCTCATCTTGAGTTGTTTGTCAAGACTCTGAAGGGAAGTTTTATTATATTGAAATTTTATTGCCATACCGACTGATTTATTTTAATTATCGTAAACCGCAAATTAATCCATATTTCCGAATTCGTCCACGATCTCTTTCTTGATTCCCAGTTCCGAACGGGTAAAATATTTCCGGAACAGTGCCCAGGCTGTGTCCAACATCTGGGTAATACCGATATTCACGTCGATAGCCAATAATTCATTCGAATAATCCCGGGCGAAATCGAGCGTACGTTTATCGTAATCGGTCAAATCGAAACCATTTTCCAATTTTGTCCGTGCATTGGCAGCATCGGCATACAGACGGATAGCGGCGTTCATTACCTGAGGATGGTCCTTCCGGGTTTTCTTACCGATCACTAACTGTTTCAGACGGGACAAGCTTCGGAACGGATCGACAATCACCTTACCGATCTCCGTATCTTTTCGCAAGAACAACTGACCTTCTGTGATATATCCGGTATTATCCGGGATAGCATGTGTAATATCACCGCCCGACAAGGTCGTCACGGCAATGATGGTAATCGATCCCCCCTGCGGGAACTGTACGGCCTTTTCATAGATTTTAGCCAAATCCGAATACAATGAACCGGGCATAGAATCTTTCGAAGGGATCTGGTCCATACGGTTGGACACAATACTCAACGCATCGGCATATAAGGTCATATCGGTCAGCAATACCAACACTTTTTCGTTCTTGTCCACGGCAAAATATTCTGCCGCGGTCAAGGCCATATCCGGCACCAGTAACCGTTCGACAGGAGGAGCTTCGGTCGTATTGACAAAACTGACGATACGATCGAGTACACCGGCATTATCGAACAAATTTTTGAAATACAGATAGTCGTCGTTGGTCAATCCCATTCCTCCCAGGATAATCCGGTCGGTTTGTGCACGCAAAGCCACATTCGCCATCACCTGATTATAAGGTTGATCCGGATCGGCAAAAAACGGAATCTTCTGTCCCGACACCAACGTATTATTCAGGTCGATACCTGCAATACCGGTAGCGATCAATTCCGAAGGTTGTTTACGGCGTACCGGATTCACAGACGGTCCCCCGATTTCACGTTCTTCGCCATCTACAGCAGGCCCGCCATCGATCGGATCTCCGAATGCATTGAAAAAACGTCCGCACAGATCCTCTCCTACCTTCAGTGTAGGAGCTTTTCCCAGAAAAGTCACCTCAGCATTGGTCGGAATACCCTCGGTGCCGGAAAATACCTGCAACGTGATGTCTTCCCCCCAAATCTTCACAACCTGAGCCAAACGGCCATTCACAATCGCCAGTTCGTCATTTCCGACCCCCTGAGCTTTCAGTGAACAGGTAGCTTTGGTAATCTGGGTAATTTTGGTATATACCTTTTGAAAAGCAGTGTTCATACCTTAATTTATTTTGGATTTTTGAATTACGATTTACGATTGCAACGCATATTCAGCTCTGTTTCCCCTGGCGTCCTATCGTAACTCATAAATTACTTATTTTTTTCTTTCATTAATAATATCTTTCACTTCCGCTTCGAATTTCTTGAAATGGCCGGACTGAAATTCGGAATAGTTCATCTGTTTAAAAGCATTGATGATCCGTTTGAAGTAAGGATTTACTTCTTCGAAAGAATCGAAGTCAAAATCCGAACGTACAACATCCAAAACCATATTCAGCATATATTGCTGACGCGCCATCGAGGTCGATCCGTCAATATTATCGAAAGCATCCTGTTGCAGGATCACGAAGTCGATCAATTCCGATTTCCAGAATATCAGATGATAATCCAATGGAACACCATCATCTCCCAAAATATCGATTTGCTCAGCTGTTTCCCGGCCTCTGACCAGCATATTACGGGCTTCATTCACATCTTCTATCCACCGGTCCGAAATATTTTTCCGGGCATATTCGACAAATTCGGGGTATTCCAGATATTTCGAATAAGATTCCAGGGTATCGATCGCCGGATAACGTTTGGAGTCAGCACGAGCCTGTGACAATGCGTAGAAACAACGGGCCACTTTCTTGGTCGATTCGGTTACCGGTTCTTTCAGGTTACCACCGGCAGGATACCGTACCGATAAGCGTGACAGAACCTGTACTACCGTTATTCAGATATACCATCCCGGCCCGGGCATAGAAGTTGGAGATAATCGCAGACAAGTCCATCGGGAAAGCATCCTGCCCGGGAAGTTCCTCCATACGGTTCGACATCTCACGCAAAGCTTGCGCCCAACGAGAAGTAGAATCGGCCAATAACAGCACTTTCATTCCCATTGCCCGGTAATACTCCCCGAGCGTCATCGCCGTGGACAGCAACGGGCATATTCGACGTATTGGCAATAATGGTAGTACGTTCATAGAGGGAACGTCCTGACCGCGGGTCCTGCAATTCCGGGAATTCGGTAAATATTTCCACCACCTCATTGGCACGTTCACCGCAGGCAGCCATGATAATCACATCTGCATCCGCAAAACGGGCCAAAGCATGCTGCAACACCGTCTTTCCCGTACCGAACGGTCCCGGAATAAATCCGGTTCCCCCTTCCAGCATCGGGTTCATGGTATCGATGACCCGAACACCCGTTTCCATCTGCCGGAAAGGACGTGGTTTATCCACATAATTCCGGATAGCTACTTTTACCGGCCATTTCTGCACCATCGTGACATTGATTTCTTTCCCGGTACGATCTTTCAATACGGCAATCGTATCCAAAATCGTGTATTCCCCTGCCGGGACTACGGAAACCACCGTATATTCTCCCTCCAGCTTAAAAGGAACCATAATCTTATGATCCAGCCAGTTTTCCTTCACATTTCCGAGCCAATCGGCAGCTTTCACCTTATCCCCGGCTTTGGCCAACGGCGTAAAGCTCCATTTTTTATCGTCCTCCAAAGGATTTGTATATTCTCCTCTTTTCAAAAAAACACCTGTCATTTTATCCAGGTCATTCTGTAAGCCATCGAAGTTTTTCGACAACAGACCAGGTCCGAGACTCACTTCCAACATGTGATTCTGAAATTCAACAGGCATTCCGGGTTTCAAACCACGGGTGCTCTCAAATACCTGCACATAAGCAAGATCTCCCACCACCTTTATCACTTCGGCCATCAAACGTTCCCCGTTTTCCTCTATGAAACAAATCTCATTCTGGGAAACAGGCCCTTCGACTTTAACGAGTACAAGGTTAGAAATAATGCTATGGACTTTTCCTTGTGTTTTTGCCATAAACCTTATTTATTTTTGATTTTTGAATTACAAGAATCGACGATTTCTCTATATCCTTTGTAATTCATTCATCGTAAATTATTTAAATTGTTCTTCAAACTGAAAACTTTTCCGGAAACGGTCGACCATTTCCATAAACACCTTCCGCCCGGACTCTGAACTCATCTTGCTCCACCGTTCGACGATCATCAGACGAAGCATATAACTGATGACTCTTTCCAAAGAAAAATAATCAAAAGTCACCGCTTCATCCAAGAAATGCCAAATAATCAAATCGAGTCCCCGTTCGCGTTCTACTAAATTATCGTTATCCATCAAAGCAATCACTTTTTCGACATAAGGATAATCCAGGGTCAAACCGAAATCTTTCGCATTGGATGTCCGCAAAGCTACTGCAAACTCATTACTCCCGATCACCTCTTTTGCCACTTCCATCCCATATTTCCGGGCATTCAAAGCAGTGACCAGATTTTTCAGATTCATGGAAAACTCTGCATATCTCTTCACCAGTTGGTTGTCGGCTTTCATCATATAATCATAATACATCCAGCTCAACACATTCTCGGGCGAAACATCATAACGCAAATGCTCTTCCTTAAAATCAGCAATGAATTCCCTCAGGTAAGCCGGAATCGTTTTATCCGGTTCCTGTGTTTCATCTTCCAGCAATTTCACCGGATAAACAGTAGACAACGCCCCATCGGGTTCCTGTTTCCTCAACAAACGCAACACCTGGGCATTATCATTAGGTAAAAAGAATAAATCGATCAACCGTTCATCTCTACCACTGATATAATCTTTCAATTGTTCCCGAAATTCGGCCACTGTCAAAGACAATTTCCGATCATCCCAGTCAATTTCCGGCAAGCCTGCTATAAAAGCAATATAATCCATGTAAATTAAATCGTAAATTATTTATAGAGCAAGCTCTTGGTAAAGCTTCTCATATACTGATTGAAGAAAGTCTCGAACAACTTCTCGGAAAAAGCAACCTGATATCCTCCGTCCTTCGGTTGTATGACGAAAGCATCCGTATGATCTCCTACTTTTATTTCAAGGCCTTTATCCAACAATTCTTTGTATTTGGTCGCCACAAACTGTTGGAATTTTTCTTTCTCTTCCTCAGACAAAATCAATTCCAGGTTCAGGTTTCCGGAAGCTACGTCCCATTTTTTCAGAATAGCGACAATCATTTCCTGCACGAATGCTTCGTCTTTAAAACCTGCCTTAGCGATATTTCCTGCCACTTCACCGGATATCAGGGAAGTGATCGACTGTTTCAAAGCAGTAATCGCCTGACGTGCGCTCAAAGTCATCTCTGATTCAGCCTTTTTTTTCATATTTTCGACTTCGGTTGCTGCTCCGGCTTTTATTCCCTTTGCCTGTTCCTCAGCCTCTGCAATCAATTTTGCTGCTTTTTCCTTTGCTTGAGCGATTATTTTTTCAGCTTCCTGATTCGCCTTATCGACCCCCTCTTCATACAGCTTTTTAGTTAAGACATCTAATTTGTTTTCCATATATCTCATTTTTAGTTTCGGACATTCTTTCTAAGTACAAGTATTTCACCGACTTAACAATCATTTTATCAATAACACAAGCCTTATGCCAATTTTCAAATTTGATGGCTCCAAATTAATGTTTTTACATTTAATAACAAACAAATCATTCGAATTAAAACGATTTAAATTAACGATTACCACTTTTCTCCCTATTTTACTCTAAATTTTAAATCAATTTTTACGTCGTTCCGGATTCCTTTGTTTTAAAGAATTAATTTCTATTATTTTGCTTTCTATTAATTTTTATTCCTATGCTCGATCACAAATACAAAGTTTTTTATCATCTGGCTCAAACTCCCAACACCACAAAAGTAGCTGAAGAGTTATTACTATCCCAGCCAGCAATTTCTAAAAATATAAAAGAATTGGAAAAAGAACTGGGAATTACCCTCTTCAACCGGATAAAAGGTCGGATGCAGCTCACCGAAGCCGGACAGTATCTGTACTCGGAAATTGAAATTTTAGTTCGGAAGGAACGGGAAATAAATTTCAGAATCGATAAAATGAAACATACTTTTACAGGTACACTTCACATTGGAGCCAGTACCACTTTATCCCAATATGTCCTTCCGGAGACGTTGGTCCGATTCAAAAATGCCTCACCGCAAATGGCTATTTCTTTGATGAGCGGAAATACGGCACAGATCGAACAGGAAATTGTAACAGGTAATCTTCATGTCGCTTTTATAGAGGGGACCCCGACACAACCGGACCTCCATTATATATCTTTTCTCCGGGATGAGATTGTATTGGTCACCGGAGCAGAAACAAAAATCCCGGAACACATTTCTCCGGAACAATTCACCCAACTCCCATTCGTTTTGCGTGAACAGGGTTCCGGTACCTACCACGTCATCCGTAATCAGCTCGCACAGGCCGGAATAGCCATAAACACACTAAATTGTCAGCTCGTTTTAGGTAGTACGGAAGGAATCAAACATTATTTACTTCATTCAAACTGTTTTGCCCTGCTTTCGATTTATAGTATCCGTGAAGAAGTGGCCGCCGGGAAATTAAAAATCATCGATATCGACGAACTGAATATCAACCGGATGTTTTATATCATTCACCGGCAAGGTGAACCCGATCCCTATGCCAAACAATTCATCGAATTCTCTCTCCGGCAAAAATTTTAGCAAACATACCCCAGGAATAAAACAAAGCGTACCGATGTAGATATAATTAATTTTGACGGAAATAATTTTATTTGCATTTTTGAATAGAAATTCTGATGTGGTAAATCTTTAAGATCGGATCATGAAATACGATATTTTTATCAGTTACAGACGTAAAGGGGGATACGAAACAGCGAAACACCTCTATGATTTATTTTCTAAAGACGGCTATCGGGTGAGCTTCGATTTGGATACCCTTCGGAACGGAGATTTCGATCAGGCACTTCTGAAACGTATCGACCAGTGTTCCGATTTCATTTTAATACTGAGCAAAGGGGCTTTCGCCAGAACACTCGATCCGGCCTTTAATCCACGACAAGACTGGTTACGAATAGAGTTAGCTTACGCTTTGAAAAAACAGAAAAATATCATCCCCATCCTGCTCGAAGGGTTCGAGGGTTTTCCAGAAAATCTTCCGGCAGATATCAAAGATGTAGCAAAGAAAAACGGACCTCAATATAATCAATATTACTTCGACGAATTTTACAAAAAACTAAAAACCGATTTTTTAGAGACCCGTAAATCCCGCTTCTTTTCTTTAAAAACAATTTTGATCCTATCAGCTCTTATTTTATGTGCCGGAGGGATTTGGTGGTACCTGCAAGAGGTTTCCGGGAAACAGTGTATCCTCTCAAAAAATAACACGATAAATAAATCGGATACCCTTAAAACCGAATCACCGGATAGCCCCGCAACTCCTTTGACTTCGGGAAAAGAGAAAAAAGATCCAGCCACCCCGGAGCAAAACACAAAAA
>ENA-OOZQ01002104-OOZQ01002104.1-human-gut-metagenome-genome-assembly--contig:-NODE-2104-length-10805-cov-12.231070_pt1 | contig 10805 bp, 8 predicted proteins | sample MGYA00241188_ERZ501399 | MGnify/ENA primary metagenome ERZ501399 (study PRJEB25962, sample SAMEA2042658) | human gut metagenome | biome: human gut; feature: human-associated habitat; material: faeces... | reverse complement strand
CATCAACGGCGGCGAGATTCCGCACGAGGGGGAGCTGGTCGCGTCCTTGAAAGCGGCGGGGGCGGTCAGCGTCATTTTGAACGAAAACCGCGAGCGCACGAATGTCATCATGGGTCGGCACTTCCGCACCCTCTACGGCTGTGACACGCTGACGGATGAGTTGTGCGGCCTGCGCTTTGAAATCAGCCCGGCGGCGTTTTTTCAGGTCAATCCGGCGCAGACGGAAGTGCTGTACCAGACGGCGCTGGATTTTGCCGAGCTGACGGGCGACGAGCGCCTATGCGACGTGTATTGCGGCGCGGGCACGATTACGCTGATGATGGCGCGCCACTGCCGGGAAGCGCTGGGCATCGAGATTGTTCCGCAGGCGATTGAAAACGCGAAGGAGAACGCCGTCCGCAACGGCATCGGGAACGTGAATTTCCGCTGCGGCGCGGCGGAGGCGCTGCTGCCGAAGCTGGTGGCGGAGGGCTTGCGCCCGGACGTGATTGTGATTGACCCACCGCGTAAGGGCGTTGAACCCGCCGTGATTGACGCGATTGCACAAGCCGCCCCGAAGCGCGTGGTGTATGTGAGCTGCAACGTCGCGACGCAGGCACGCGACGCGGCGCTGTTTGTGGAGAAGGGGTACAGGGTGCAGAAGGTGCAGAGCGTCGATATGTTCTGCTGGACGAGCGGGGTGGAAACTGTTATGTCATTGGTCCAACAAAATCCGGATGATATCGTCAAGGTCGGCATCGACGCAGACGAGCTCGCCGTCACCAAGGCCGAAAGCAAGGCGACCTATGGCGAGATTCAGGCGCGCGTGAAGGAACAGACCGGCCTGAACGTCACGCCGCTGTACATCGCGCAGGTGAAAAGAAAGCATGGGATTATCGAGCGCGAATGCTACAACAAAGCAAAGTCCGAGAGCGCAAAGATGCTGATCTGCCCGACAGATAAGGAAAAGGCGATTGAAGATGCGCTGAGGTTCTTTGGGATGATTGCGTAAAGATTTCAAACCGGATCGGTCGGGGAATACTACCCGCTCGATCCGGTTTAATAAATTGAACCGATGTAAATCTGAGCCAGAAACGAATCCGATGGATTGATAGGACGTCGTTCTATGTCATTTTTTCATCGTGACAAATTTCTTGTTGACAAAATGGAGATTTCATGTTATACTGCCATCAGCGAAAAGGATTTTAAAGGTCCATACCTGTTATTTATCGTCCATGACAAATAGAGGTGAACCCATGAAGTTAGGCGAACTGGCAACCGTCCGAAGCGGGCTGGTTTTATCCAGAAAACAGGCGTGCAAAGGCGTCCCCGTCAAGATGCGGTATCCCCTACTGAGCTTTCGCGCCATCCACCCAAACGGATACATCGACATGGAACAGCTGGATGGTTTTGACGCTGCGGAGCAGTTATCACCGGAGTACCTGACACAGATCGGCGACGTCATCATCCGCCTGACCTCGCCGTACACCGCTGTTCTCATCGACGAAGCATCCGCCGGCATGGTCGTTTCATCAAACTTCGTCATCATCCGTGTTGATCGAAGCAGGCTCCTGCCCGGATATCTGGTCTGGCTGATCAACACGCCGAAGATCAGGAAAGCCATTTATGAAAACACCAGCAGCAACATGCTGGGCGCCATCAACGCCAGATTCTTTTCCGAATTTGAAATTCCCCCGCTGTCCATCCTCCAGCAGCAGAAAATCGCCGAACTGTATCTGCTGGCGAAAAAGGAGACGGCGCTGCTTCGCCAGTTGTCGGCAGAGAAGGAGCGCTACTACGATCTGCTGATCCGCAATGTACATTCGACCATGAAATGAGGTATGCACCATGACGACCCGCAACGATATCGAACGCGTTCTCTGGAAGGCCTGCGACAGCTTCCGGGGAAAAATCGACAGTTCCCGCTACAAGGACTACATCCTTTCCATGCTGTTCGTGAAATACCTGAGCGACGTCACCCTCGAAAGACGCGCCCTGTACATGGAGCAGTACGACGGTGACGAACGGCGCGTCGAGCGCGCCATGAGCCGGGAGCGGTTCTCCCTCGACAGGGAATCCACCTTCGATTATCTGTACGAAAACCGCACGGATACAGAGATCGGCCAGAAGATCAACGTCGCCCTTTCCCACATCGAGGATCATAACAGCGGAAAGCTGCGCAACGTGTTTCGCGCCATCGACTTCAACTCCCAGGTTGACTTCGGCGACGTCAAGGAAAAGAACGCGACACTCCGCAATCTGCTGGAAGACTTCCACGACCTCGATCTTCGTCCCGGTCAGCTCGGCTCCGCAGACATCATCGGCGACGCTTATGAGTACATGATCGCCAACTTTGCCTCCGACGCAGGCAAAAAAGGCGGTGAGTTCTTCACGCCGAGTCAGGTTTCCGAGCTGGTGGCCTCGCTCGTCAAGCCGCAGGAAAACGACCGCATCTACGACCCCACCTGCGGAAGCGGCGGCCTGCTGCTCAAAGCTTACAAAAAGGTGCCCAGCGGCAAGGTTGCCGTCTATGGTCAGGAGCTGAACGCCCAGACCTGGGCGCTCTGCACGATGAACATGTTCCTCCACGGCGTGGATGACGCCCGCATTTGGCAGGGCGACACGCTCTCCAATCCGCAGAACCTCGAGGACGACAAGCTCATGAAGTTCCAGGTGGTGGTCGCCAACCCTCCGTTCAGCCTGGACAAATGGGACAGCGGCTTCCTCTCGAAGGCCGGTCCGGATGAAAAAGGAAAGAAGCCGGAGAAAATGACCGCCTCTCTGGACGAGCATCATCGGTTTGACTGGGGCGTTCCGCCTTCCTCCAAGGGCGACTATGCCTTCGTGCTCCACATGCTTAACAGTCTGGATGCGGAGAACGGGCGCATGGCCGTCGTTCTGCCCCACGGCGTGCTCTTTCGCGGTGCCAGCGAGGGCAAGATTCGCAAGCAGCTGATTGAAATGAACCTGCTGGACGCGGTCATCGGCCTGCCCGCGAACCTGTTCTACGGCACGGGTATCCCCGCCTGCATTCTGGTGTTCAAAAAGGGCCGCACCCGCGACGACGTCTTGTTCATCGACGCCTCCGGCGAGGGCAATTACGAAAAGGGCAAGAACCAGAATCTCCTGCGGGACAGCGATATTGCCCGCATCGTCAGCACCTACGAGGCGCGCGAGGCCAAGGTGGACAAGTACAGCTACCGCGCCTCCCGCGCTGAGATCCGTGAGAACGACTACAACCTGAACATACCCCGGTATGTGGACACCTTTGAGGAGGAGGAGCTGGTGGACATCGACGAGGTGAAGCGAAATATCGCCAGCATTGAGGCGGAGCTTTCGCAGGTGCAGGCGCAGATGGCGAAGTATATGAAGGAGCTGGGGCTATGAGCAATGAGATTGAATCCGCGCAGGTGGCCGGCGTCGAGGCGGATCGGGATTTCGCCATTTTCCAGAACAAAGGATATCAGGGGCTGTACGGAGGGCTTGGCGTCAAGGAAATCCACGAGCGCAAGGGCCTGAAGAAGAACGAGAAAATCCTCGACCACATGGGCAGCACCGAGCTGGCTGCTAACCTGTTCCGCGCTACGCAGACAGACGAAAAGCTGCGCCGCGAAAATATTCGAGGCAAGGAAAAGGCTAATCAAACCCACTACGAGGTTGGCAGGAAGGTCAGACAGACCATCGCCGAGCTGGGCGGCACCATGCCGGAAGACCTGCCGACGCCGGAAAAGAGCATCAGGCAGATTGAGAGCGAGCAAAAGAAGCGCCTTAAAGGGTGAAAGAGTAAATATGTACTTGCGGTAATGCAAGCGTAAATAGTGTAATGAGCGAAAAAAATCGAACTGTAGGAGGATATGAAAATGACTTTTGAAGAGATTAAGATGAAGTTTGAGCAATGTGCTTCGGTATCCATTGTAAGCGTCAAAGAGATTCAATATGGGAAATGCATTTCCTTGAGCAACGGTGGAATGGTAAACTGTTTCAATTCCGGCAAATACTCAATTCAAGGAAAAGCGCAAGATGAAGTCAAGGCCATTATTGAAGGTACAGCAATGTCAACAAATCGGAAGATTTTTGTTGTATATGGTCACGATGAAACCGCAAAGCTTCAGCTCGAAGCGTTGCTGAGAAGATGGGATTTAACGCCGATCATCCTCGACCAACAAGCTTCTGCCGGTCAAACGATCATCGAAAAGCTTGAAGAGTATTCCAAAGATGTAGGATATGCAATTGTATTAGCGACACCGGATGACGAAGGCAAAGCAAAAACCGAATCCGCTTTGAAATCCAGAGTTCGGCAAAACGTCGTTCTGGAACTGGGCATGTTTCTTGCAAAGCTTGGCAGAGAACGCGTCGCTATTCTCTTGAAGGAGGCTCCCGACTTTGAGCGTCCATCTGATATTCAGGGTCTCCTCTACATTCCCTTCCAGAACAAAGTGGATGATGTTTCTCTGAGCTTAATTCGAGAATTGAGCAGGCAAGGGTATACAATTGACACCTCTCGAGTTTAAGCAGGTGATGTTATGACACCCGAAGTTAAAAAACGAATCGAACAAATCCGTCAAGGGATTGTGCCGGAGGGGTATAAGAAGGGTAAGATAGGAATCGTGCCTATCAAATGGAATGAGGTTCCTTTTTCAACCCTTTTTACCAGTACGAGTGAATATACCGATGATTTGAAACAATATCCTCTATACAGCCTGACCATTGAGGATGGAATAACCGCAAAGACAGAGCGATATGAGCGTAGCCACCTTGTAAAGAAGGAGAATTCCTACAAGGTGGTTCGTCCCAACGACTATGCGTATAACCCTATGAACATCCGGTTTGGAGCAGTTGCACGTCACAAAGGAGATATTCCCGTAGCTGTATCCGGTTATTATGACATTTTCACTACCGTCCATGAAAGTGACCTTGTTTTCATGGATAGCTTCTTGACCTATGGCCCGATGATTACCTACTACAACAAAGTCTCAACAGGTTCGTTGGTTGAAAAGCAGCGCGTTCATTTTTCTGATTTCCTAGAGTTTTCTCTTGCATTACCTCCGTTAGAGGAACGCAAAAAGATTGCCGAAATCCTCTCCACGCAGGACAAGGCAATCGAACTGCAAGGGCGCAAAATCGAGGAGCTGAAAAGGTTCAAAAAGGGCTGTCTGGAAAAGATGTTCCCGAAGAAGGGCCAGAAGGTGCCGGAAAAGAGGTTCCCCGGCTTTACGGACGATTGGGAACAGCGTAAGTTGACTGAGTTTGTTGAGTTCTTTTCAGGATTAACTTATACGCCTAATGATGTTCAGGAAAATGGAACCCTTGTGCTTCGTTCATCAAATGTAAGCAACGGCGAGGTTGTCGATGCAGATAATGTCTATGTGAATCCGCAAGTTGTTAATTCTGAGAATGTTAAAGTCGGCGATATAGTTGTTGTTGTTCGTAATGGCTCTCGTTCACTCATCGGAAAACACGCACAAATTAAGACTTTTATGCCCAACACGGTAATCGGAGCGTTTATGACTGGTATTCGTTCAGAATGTCCAAAGTTTACAAATGCTTTGCTCAATACTTCAAGATTTGAAGAAGAAATCGCAATGAATATGGGAGCAACAATCAACCAAATCACGGGATATATGTTTTCCAAAATGGAATTCAAAGTGCCATGTTTGGATGAACAAAAGGAAATAGGCGAATATTTTGAAAATCTCGACCACCTTATCACCCTTCATCAGCGTAAGCTGGATGAAATGAAAAAACAGAAAAAAGCCCTGATGCAGCTTCTGCTGACGGGGATTGTGAAAACGAAAGGAGAAGTACGATGAAAAAGCCGATCGTTGCCCTGATGTACGATTTTGACAAGACCCTTTGTACGAAAGACATGCAGGAATATGGATTCATTCCGTCCCTCGGCATGAGTTCTTCTGCATTTTGGGGAGAGGTTCGCCAGTTGACCGATAGTCAGGAAATGGACAATATTCTTGCATACATGTATAAAATGGTGGAAAAAGCAAAGGAGAAAAGAGAAACCATCACGAGGGAAACCTTTAAGGAACTCGGTGAAGGTGTGGAATACTTTGACGGAGTTGATTCATGGTTTGAGCGAATCAATGCATACGGGGAGAAAATGGGTGTTCGCATTGAGCATTATATTGTTTCTTCGGGTATTAAGGAAATCATTGAGGGGACGAAAATCGCTCATTATTTCAAGAAAATCTACGCCTGTGAATTTATGTATGATTACACCGGAACGATTCAGTGGCCCAAATATGCTGTCAATTACACCGCAAAGACACAATTCCTTTTCCGAATCAATAAAGGCGTTCTAACCATCGACAGCCAAAGTGCAGACAAGCTCAATCAATACACGCCTGAAAATGAGCGGAGAGTACCGTTCAGGAACATGATTTACATTGGTGACGGTCTGACCGACGTTCCATGTATGAAGCTTGTAAAGACAAATGGCGGTCAATCTATCGCTGTTTACGATCCGGAAAAAGGAAAAAGTGCAGCGGAAACCCTTCTTAGGGATAATCGCGTGAATTACGTTGTTCCTGCGGATTATAGTACGGGCAGTGACATCGAAACAATCGTTTTCGCTATTATCAAGAAGATGCAAGCAGAATCTGAGATGCTTTCCTATCGATGATGAGCTCAGATGGAGGTATTCCATGAATTCTGACCTTTATCTCGAAAAAAATATCAGTCAGCAACCTGCTATCGACTTATTGACTGCCATGGGCTACACCTACATTTCCCCGGCGGATTGCGACAAGCAGCGCGGCAGCCGGTATCATGTGCTGCTCCGGGACATCCTGCGCGGTCAGCTCCGCAGGCTCAACCGCTATGTCTATGCGGGCGCGGAAAACGAGTTCTCCGCCGCCAACATCGAGCGCGCCATGGAGGACCTCGACGAACCGCTGACCGATGGCCTCGTGCGCACCAGCGAAAAGATTTACGACGCGCTGCTGCTGGGCAAAAGCTATCCGGAGACCGTCGGCGACGGCAAAATGCTCAGCTTCAATCTCCGCTATATCGACTGGGACAACCCGCAGAACAACGTGTTCCACGTCACGGAGGAGTTCGCCGTGGACAGCCAGGACAGGCAGCACAACGCCCGCCCGGACATCGTGCTGTTCATCAATGGCATTCCCTTTGCCGTCATCGAGTGCAAGGCTCCGCATATCCCCGTGGAAGAGGCCGTCGGGCAGATGATCCGCAACCAGCAGGCGGCGTATATCCCGCAGCTCTTCAAATTTGCGCAGCTCGTCGTGGCGACCAACAAGAACGCCGTCAAATACGCGACAGCCGGCACACCCAAAAAATTCTGGAGCGTCTGGAAGGAGCAGGATGACGAATGGCTGCAAACCCGGCTGAAAGCGCTCGTCCCGGATCGAATGCCCACTGAACAGGACAGGAATATCGTCTCGCTGTTCAGCCCCGAGCGCGTGTACGAGCTGATTCGCTATTTCATTCTCTTCGACGCCAACGTGAAGAAGGTCTGCCGCTATCAGCAGTTCTTCGCCGTCCGGGAAATCATGAAGACCATCGCCGAAAACGACGAGCACGGCAACCGCCAGAGCGGCGTCATCTGGCATACGCAGGGCAGCGGCAAGAGCCTGACCATGGTCATGCTGGCGAAGTATATCCTGATGGAGCTGAAGGACTGCCATCCCCGCGTGGTCATCGTCACGGACCGCAAGGAGCTGGACGCGCAGATTGCCGCCACCTTCGCCCATACCCGGCTGACTCCCGCCCGCGCGACGAGCGGACGCCATCTGGTGGAGCTGGTAAACAGCGCCCGGGCGGACGTCATCACCAGTATCATCAACAAGTTCAACACCGTCGAGCGGCAGGAGGTCAAAAACCCCTCCCGCGACATCTTCGTGCTCGTGGACGAAAGCCACCGCTCCAACTACGGCCTCATGGCGACCCGGATGCGCAGCGTATTCCCCAGCGCCTGCTACATCGGCTTCACCGGCACGCCGCTGATGAAAAGCGAAAAGAACACCATGGCCCGGTTCGGCAGGCTGATTCACAAGTACACCATCCGGGACGGCGTGGAGGATGGCGCGATTGTCCCCCTGATCTATGAGGGGCGCTTTGTCGAGCAAAAGGTGGACGAAGAAAATATCGACCTCTGGTTTAAGCAAACCACCCGCCGCCTGACGGAGGCGCAGCGGGAGGATCTGCGCAGGAAGTGGAGCAGCATCCGCCGCCTGACCTCCACCGACGCGCGCATCAAGCGCATCGCGCTGGACATCAGCGAGCACTTCATCGAGGGCTATAAAGATACCGGTTTCAAGGCCATGCTCGCGACCAACTACAAGCGCGACGCGATCCGCTATCTGCAGTGCTTTGAGCAGTTCGGTGACCTGAGCTGCGCCGTCGTCATCTCGCCGCCCGACATGCGCGAAGGCGTCGACGACGCCGACGAGGGAGCGGACGATCTGGTCGTCTCCTTCTGGAACAAGATGATGCAGCAGTACGGGGATGCCGACCGCTACGAGGAAGCCATCAAGAACAGGTTCTGCGATGGTGAAATCGACATTCTGATCGTGTGCAGCAAGCTGCTCACCGGCTTCGACGCGCCGCTGTGTCAGGTGCTCTACATCGACAAGGAGCTCAAGGAGCACGGCCTTTTGCAGGCCATCGCGAGGACAAACCGCCTGCACGAGGGCAAGGACTACGGCCTGATAGTCGATTACCGCGGTCTGATTGAAAAGCTCGACACCGCCATGGACATGTACAGTGGCGCTGGTCTGGAGAACTTCGACGGCGGCGATCTGAAGGGCGTCGTGGTCGATGTGATGTCTGCCATCGGGAATCTCCGCAGCGCCTATACGCAGCTGGTAGAGCTCTTTGCCCCGGTGGGCAGCATCAGCGATGCGGAAGCCGTCGAGGTGTTCCTCGCCGATGACAATGTGCGTCAGGATTTCTACACCCTGCTTTGCGCTTTTGGCCGGGCGCTGCATCTGGTGCTGAACGCGGAGCAGGCATACAACGCGCTGGGCAAGGAGGAGCGGCAGAAGTATCAGGACACGTTCATCTTCTTTTCAAAGGTTCGCCGCAGCGTCAAGCTCCAGTACTGCGACGCCATCGACAACGCAGAGTATGAACCGCTGATGCAGAATCTGCTCGACACGCACCTGTCTGTCGCCGGGCTGAAGAAGATCACAAGCCCCATCGACATTCTGAACAAGGACGACTTTGAAAAGGAGCTTGAGGAGCTGGGCTCGCTGCGGTCAAAAGCTGATGCGATAGCCAGCCGGATGACCCGAAGCATCAGCGAGAAGCGCGACGAGAATCCCGCCTATTATGACAGCTTCTCCAAGCGGATCAGGGACGCCCTTGCGCTCTACAAGGAAAAGGTCATCTCCGAAGCCGAATACCTTGCCAAGATGCGCACCATCATGGGGGATTACCACGCCGGCAGGAGCACCGTCAGCTATCCGGAGCGCATCAAGAATAATGTTCACGCACAGGCCTTTTTCGGTGTGCTGACCGCACTCTTTGACGAGGTGGAGGACGAACGGATTACACCCGATTTCGTTGCAGAGGTTTCCGAGGAGATCACAAAAATCGTCGCCTCCCACAGTCAGGTGGACTGGACGAACAACAAGACCATCCACGACCGCATTTCACAGGACATCGACGATTTGTTCTACAAATACGAAAAGGAGCATGGTCTGAAGCTCTCGTTCGATCTCATCGACAAGATCATCGACAATGTCAAGACTGTTGCCCTGCGGAGGTTCTGAGCGATGGACATCACCTGCCAACGAACCATAACCGCCGATGGGTGCGAAATCCTATACAGTCTTGAAAGAAAGCAGGTCAAAAACCTCAATCTGCGGGTGCGGAAGGATGGCAGCGTGTGGGTTTCAGCAGATCCGGGCGTCCCCTGCGGGGAAATCGACGCCTTTGTTGTCAGCAAGGCCCCGTATATTCAAAAGGCCCTTGACCACTTCCATGAGATGGCGCAATACAGGCCTCAGCCGAAGCAGTACGTCAGTGGCGAGGCATTCAACATTCTGGGTCGAGGTCTGCGCCTGCAGGTCACACAGGCCGCAAAGGATTCCATTTCAGCGGACGGCGTCTACATCCATCTAGGTGTTCGGGATCTCCACGATATCGAAAGGAAGCGGCGCGTCGTCAACAGATTTCTGGGCCAGCAGTGCAGAACGGTATTTGGCGACGTGATGGATGCGCTGTATCCGTCGTTTCAAAAATACGGCGTGCAGAAGCCTTCTCTGAGAATCCGGGACATGGAAACGCGCTGGGGCTCCTGTCTGGCGAAGAAGGGAATCATCACACTGAACAAGCGTCTCCTCGAAGCACCAAGGCACTGCATTGAATATGTCGTCATGCACGAGCTTTGCCATCTGGTTCACCCCAACCACTCCAGGCAGTTTTATGCCTTTCTCACGATGCTGATGCCGGACTGGAAGGAACGGAAGCAGTATCTGGACAAGACCGCAGCCTATTGGCTCTGATCAAGCGCCAATGGGCTGCGGTCTTTTGCATATGCTACCTCACATACAGCCACACATTGTTGTATGCATACTCTCTCGCATCTTCTTCACTGGAGCGCGTAAAGTACTCTCGTTCTGCTTCGGACGATGTGAATTCTTCCCGCCACGCTCTCGCCGCCCGGTAATAATCATTCGTCAAGACCAGTTCACTGTCCCAGTCTATTATCTGCACCACATCATGCTGGAAGCAATGTTTCAGTTCATATTGTCAATGATTATTTTTAATTACAATACTGGTAAATCCGCTCAGATGAGTATTCCGCGCGAGATTGCGCAGCACGACCGCTCAAATTGAGCATCCATTCC
>ENA-OOZQ01002099-OOZQ01002099.1-human-gut-metagenome-genome-assembly--contig:-NODE-2099-length-10838-cov-1.771678_pt1 | contig 10838 bp, 8 predicted proteins | sample MGYA00241188_ERZ501399 | MGnify/ENA primary metagenome ERZ501399 (study PRJEB25962, sample SAMEA2042658) | human gut metagenome | biome: human gut; feature: human-associated habitat; material: faeces... | reverse complement strand
GATCCTGATCCACAAAATAAGTTGTCTATTTCTGTTTTTTTATAATTGCCCTTTAATTGTGTTGCATAAACATCTCTTGGTGTTTGATTTTTAGTTATATATTGGCAGTTCATACCATGCTTTCCAATCAGTTGTCCCATTAAATTTATCGCTATTACAGATTTTCCTGTACCCGGTCCGCCTTCTACTATATAGACTCTTTTCTTTCCATCTTTTTTAGAAAGTTTTGCTAATCTTTTAGCTTCTTCAAACACATCTTTTTGTAAATCAACCATTGAAAATTCTTCTTTTCCTTGTAACATACTTAATATGTTATCTTGTAATTGCTTTGAAGGCCTTATTCCACCATTTTCAAGTACGTATAATGTTTCTTTGTTATCTCCATATTTAATATATCTTGTTATGAAATCTTTTAGTTTATCATTCTCTCCATTCAAGAAAATTGGTGATTCTTCTAAAAGATTCTTATATTGATCATTTGTTATAGCGTCATTTTCTGTTTTTTCATATCTATGCAAACATGAACAAGGTTGTATTACCATATTTTCATTTTCGGCTGCAGCATAAAAATTTTTTATTATTTTTGTGTATGAAAGCGCTTGATATGATGGATGTTGTACTATTCCAAAAGCTTTTACTTCTACCATATCATCTCTATCTGTTACAACTTTTGCACTATCCCACCTTTTAAATTCTATTACTATCATAGTGTGTTTCTTTTCTGCATTTAGACCTGCTACTATAAAATCAACTCTTAATTTTGAATTATACAATTTCATTTCCATAGCAACAGATATATCATTTGGAAATCTATCATCTCTTAGTATTCTTTCCATATGATTTGCAGTATCAACCCATGACTCTTTTTCACTATTTCCTACATTTATCTCTAATTTTTGTAATATTCTCTTAACTATTTGATCGTTATAAACATCTTCTAAAAAAGATGTTTTTGTTGCTTCATATACTATCATAATAATTGCCCCCAATAATTATTACATCTTATAATTTATTATACTTAGTGCTAACTCCCTTAGCTTTTTCTACAGGATATTTTTTAGCAGATATATCCATCTTTTCTAAAATCACTTCCTTAGGATCAACACCTATTTGATGACACAACAATATACAATAATTCATTACATCGGCAATTTCATATTTTAATTCGTCTTTATTATAATTATTATTCCATTGAAAGCATTCTAAAAGTTCTCCCGCTTCAATTGAAATAGATTTTGCTAGGTTCTCAGGAGTATTAAATTGTAACCAATCTCTATCCTCTGCAAATTTTACAATTTTGTCCTCTAATTCTTTCATTTACAACACCTCAGTTTAAATATAATCACTCTAGTATATTTATATCATAAAACCCAAAATTTAACAATAAAATAGCCAATATTTTAGCCTATTTTGTCGAAATATTTTTTCATTTTTTGAATATCTTTACAAACTATTTCCACCTAACTTATTTAGTTTATTCCATATCATATTTAACTCATGTTTAGTATTACTTAAATCAACTGTATAAATTGCTCCACTATTAGCTAGATGTGTTAATTGATTTATATTATTTCCTATCCTTCTAAGTTCTGCTACGACTTCATTTAATCCATCAACTATAACTATCTCTTTATCTAAACCTTGTTCAATCAAATATTCTGATAAACTTAGTTTAGCAATTTCGCTTTTCTCAATCAATTTTTTCTTCTCTTTTTCACTAACTCTAATTGTTATAATTTTATCTTTCTTCAATTTATCATCTCCATTTCATAAAAGGGTTTGGGACTTTTCCAACTATCAATAACCCTTTGTGTACACAAAGGGGAATCTTGCTAAAAACCTTTCTCTTATTTTAGTTCTTTTTGCTCCAAAACAATATAAAAAGAAAAGTGACATTTTTATCTGCCACTAATCATTTCACATCTAAAGTAATTTAGCTTATACTCCAGTTATTTCAACTATTTCAGAGTGATTCCCTAATTAGGGAATCGCTCATTCTATGGTCATCATCCTTAATTTCAATACCACCAGACATTTCATATAATCTTGAAATTATTGAATCTACAATACTATAATTTTTATTTATACATAATCTTTCTCTTAATTGATTTCTGTTATAATTTGTGGTTATAACAATCGGCAAATAATTATTATATCTGTTATTCACTATCAAAAATAACTTTTCTAATACCCATTCTGTTGGCTTTTCTTTTCCTAAATCATCAATTATCAAAAGATCCACACTAGAATATAAATTCAAATAATCTTTATCAGAAACTTCTGAATCGCTATATGAATCTCTAATAAAATCTAACAATTGTATTAAAGTTCCAAATATTACTGATTTTTCGTTCTTAATAATTTCATTTGCAATGCATGATGCTAAATAAGTTTTACCTACACCATAAGCTCCTGTTATAAAAAGTCCTTTATTAGTTGTTCCTTTTATCAATTTATCTACATATTTTTTAACATTTTCATAAGCATTTTTATTCTTATTTGTTATTTTATAATTTTCAAATGTGCTATTTAATTGACGTTTTCCTAAATTATTATTTTTAAATAATTTGTTTATTTTACTTAAATTGATTCTTCTTATTTTGTCTTTTTCAATGTATTCATCATATTGTTGCCAAATCTTACTAGCCTCATTACAGGTACATCTTTCATATGCAGTTGCTATATCTTTATAAACAATATTGACATATAGTGCAGTATAATCATTTATATGTAATAACTTTCCACAAAATTTGCACTGCTTGTGCATTTTATTATCAGTATCTAAAACTATGTCAGAAATCAATTGTTTTGAATCCACTACCATTTTCACCTGCCTTTATATCATCTTCTAATCTATTATTTTCTATTTTATTCTTGTCTACTATATTCTCTTCTGCCACGTTACCTGACGTTTGTGTAACGTTACTTTCTTCTTTTTTCTTATCTCTAAATCTTTTTTGTCTTGCTCTATTTTGCTCTAAAATTTTCTCATATTTATCAATACTTTGATACTTATACCAGTTTTTAATTATATATGTATTTTCCTGATATATTAGCATCTCTAAATGGATTAATTTGTTCAATATATTTTCCATTTTTGCATCCGTTTTGTGAATGATTGTTGCAAGTTCATGCACTGTCATTGGATTATTTTCTGAAATCATTAACTTTCCTTCTTGCATACATTGTCCTGCTATTGTTAATAATTGAATCCATACTCTAAAAAATGTGTCCCCATCACGTTCTTTGAGTAATATTTTGATTTTTGGATTTGCAAATATATCTGTAAACACTTTAATCCATTGCATGTTTTACCTCCTTTACTTTTTTAATGATTCTTGTTCTTTATTCTTTAAGTATTCATCTAGTGCTTGTACTCTAAATAATACTCTTCCACCAACTCTTGCACATGGTATTTGTTTTCTTCTTACTAATTGGTTTACTAACCAATATGATATTCCTAAATACTCTGCTGTTTCTTTCATTGTTAGTGTTTTTCGTTCTACCTTTGGTAATTCTGGCATATAATCACCTCTCTTTTTCTTAAATTCTTTATGCAAAAATATGTATAAATATTTAATTTTATATATTCTTGCATTTACATTTGTATAATTTAGTTAACTAATTATTATTTATTATTTTAGATGTTTTATTTGCTCTAAAAAACCGTACAGATAATAATTCTAAAATTTATTTCTATTGTATGGCTATTTCTTTATTTTTAAAAAATTTGTAAAAAAATTTATGATTTTTGTTACATTTTCTATTTTTATTTCGCCTATTTATATAGAAAGACTAATAATTTAAAATTTTTTAAATTTTTTTTACAATTTTGGTCAGATTTTTCACTTTTTTCTCGCCTATGTATATAGAAAGATTAAAATTTTTTAAAAATTTTTATGATTTTGGTATATTTTCCAATATTATTTCGCCTATTTGCATATAGAGGGATTAAATCTTAAAAATTTTTTGTATTTTTACTAAGATTTTTGAGTCTTTCTTCGCCTATTTGTATATAGGAACATTAAAATTTTAAAATTCTTTATAAATTTTGTGAGATTTTTTAATTTTATTTCGCCTATTATATGTGAAGACATAAAAATAATTTTTTTAAAATTTTTTGGAATTTTAATACTTTCATTTCGCCTTTATATATAGAAAGGTTATAAATTTAATACAAGTTCAAGGAGGAAAATTATGAATTATGAATTAGAAATAACATTTGACTTCAAAAATTCAAAAGAGTATTTTGTAAGATACGAACCAATAGAACTAACAGACTCAGAGAAAATACCAGAAAAACTAAAGAATAAAAAATTATATGTTTTTGAAAAAGTTAAACCTAAAGCAAAAAATATTGGAACATTTCTGCTTGAATTTCTAAATTTAGATTTTTCAAATGCTTTACATTTGAACTATTTTTTAGTGCATTATTTTCTTGTTAATTTCATTGCTAGTAAAAAGAATTATCTAAATTTTGAATATTATAAAAGTATTGATTTAACATCTGAAATTATGGAGAATCCAAAAATAATATTAACAGAAGATGAATTTATTGATTATGCTGAAGGGACGAAATTACTTTATTTTAGTTTTATTGACTCTGCTCAATTTGTTTTTAGGAATATCGCAGAAAAAATATATTTCAAGACATTATTTGAATCGTCTACTGAAGAAGATTCAGATTATGAAAGTCTAAAGATTTTGAAAGATAATGAAACATATGAATCAATTTTGGATAATATATCTGAAAATTTTAAAGATATAAAAATGAATTTTGACTTAGATTCTTTCTTTTTAGGTTCTAACGCTAATAAGTCAAAAGATAATATTAGATATTACTATTCTTCTAATGACTTTACTTGTCTTTTGTTTATTTGCATGAAAGAATTTATGAACTATAAAAATAGTTTTAGGATCGTAAAATGTAAAAATTGTAATCACTATTTTATTCCTAAAACTGCACATAAAACATTGTATTGTGATAATATTTTTAAAGGTAGTCTAACTTGCAAGGAATTTGCTGATAAGGTTTCTTCTAGTAGAACATATGCTAATGATCCTATTTGTAAAAAGTATAGGAATAGATATAAAAATTTGAGTAAACAAGCTTCTATTAGTAATAATCCTGAAGTATTAGCTCTTTATGAAAGATATAAAGTTGATGGTGCTGTAATGCTTGATAAATATAAACATGGCAAAATCATTGCTAAAGAATTTGAAAATTGGATTAATAAACAAAAAGTAAAGAATAAGACTTAATATAGTCCTATTCTTTATTTTTATCAGAAAGATATTTATTTCTATTTTTAGTTACTTGAGCTTTATGAGATGGCTTCCATAATTTTTCAAGAACTATATAATAATATTCATCCTCTTCAATATATTTTATATATTTATCATCGCACATCAATTTTTGAAATTCCCAGCTATCTTTTTCCGTGTTCAAATGCCATATTTCTTTAAGATAACTTAAGAATTCATTTTCGTTTAATCTTTCAATTAAATATCTAACAAATTTTATAGGTTGTCTTAATTTATATAATGGTTTTAATTTTTCATTTAAATCTATATTTTTATATAAGTCATTATCTAATATATATTGCCAAAATTCCTGATTTTTCTTCATTTGTTCCAGTATAATATCTGTTGAATTATATATATTAATATAATTTTCTATTCCTATCTCATTCAACTCTAACTCTAATTTATTCTCCCATAATGTTTTAGATATAATATATTGTTCTATATATTTATTATCTAACAAACTTTTTGTTATTTTGCCATTAAATCCATATTGTAAATTCAAAACTGTTATTATTTTTATCGTCTCTTCTGTTGGATTATTTATCCTATTAACTAAATTAATATACTCATCCTTGCTTATATTTCCATTTTTTAAACCTAAATATATTTGTTTTTCAACACTTTCTATTAAGAAATTAATTCTATTTAAAAACTTTAATGCTTCTATTGAATTATTTAATTTTAAAGGTGTACTTAAAATTTTATATATATTTTCTTTTTCATCATATGTCAATTGATAAGTTATCTCTTCTTTCCATATAAAGTTTTCAAAGAATTTACTTATTATATTAATATCTACAATCCTTCCTTGAATAAATATATCAATAATTAAAATTAAATCATTTTTATCTTTGTAAATAGTATTAATTTTATTTACTATTATGTCTATATTGTTTATTGTAATTTTATTAAAATCTATTACCTTTATTAAGTCTTTTAATTCTTCAATCATATCTATTTCTGATAATGTGATAAAAGGAAATTCTCCCATAAATATATCTATATATTCATCTAATAACCTCTTCTCAACTATAACTTTTCTCAACTTTAATATATTATCTTTTAAAATATCTAATATATTTTTTATAATAACTAAATTTTGTTCTACGTTATTTTGTAAATCTAATTCATTGATTTTATCATACACTATTTTATTTATCCAATAAGTATTATTAAAATTATTTTCTTTTAATAAATCAAGTACATTATTATTTATTACAGAGTTCAATTTCATTTCATCTATCATTTGTAATAATTCTTTATCAAAAAAATTTATAGGTAATTTATTTATATATTTTCCTATATTTGCTTCATCAACGTTACTTCTATCATCTATAAATGAATTAAATAGTTTTGTAAATAATTTTTCATCATATTGATTGTTTATATACAAAAATTCTAAAATTATTCCGGGTAAACTTTCAAGTTCAATATTTTTATCAATTTCATAATAAATTTCCTTTGCTCTTTCAAATTCGTTTTTATTCAATTTTTCTGAATTTAATACTTTAGCTATATAATCAATAGATTCTTCATTAACAAATACTTCATTAATCATCTCCAATTGTATTTCTTTGTCTTTTATTATTTCCAATTCATTTTTCGTAATTAATGGCATTTTTTCATTTTTAAAAATTGATTTAAAGCATTTTATATATTTACCTGAAGTTTTTATAATCTCTATGCGAGCTTTTTCAATATCATTTTCAGTTAATTGTTGAATGTCAATATATAATTTTTCCGAATATTTCTCCAAAATTCCAGTCAGATCACAATTAAATTTACAAATATTTTCTAATATTTTACTTGATTCTGATATGCTTTCTATTTTCCATTTTATCTCTTTTTGCATTAATTCTAACAAATTATCTTCAAATTGTTTTAATGCAATATTAAACAATATTTCTGATTTAAAAATATTATTAGGCAACAAAAATTTTTCGTTTTTTCTTCTTACATAACATTTTTTTACTATATTAGGATCTATTTCTAATGCATTACTAATCATTTCTTCATTTATTTCTATTTGGTAATCTGGATATAATAATAAATCTTCCACGTATTTTTCAGACATTGTCTTAATTTTTTGTCCTTTAGGGTAATTATAAAAATACATCCTAAAATCATCATCAATCAATCCATTTGCAATAAAATTTGAAATTTCTTTAATAAACTCTACATTTTCTTTATTATCTATCAATTTTATTATATTAGACACTTTTTCACTTTCTGTTAGTTTTGTATCTTGTCTTATTGCATAAGACTTATTTACAATATTTGAAAATTCTTTATCCTCTAATATAAAATTTTTCATTTCTATAGGATATTCACTTTCTAAATATGCTGCGACAGCACATTTTATGTATTCTATTGAATTTTCGCTCTCGTCACTTTTAGATAATAAATTTTCATATAGTTCTATGCTTCTATTTAATCTATCTTTAATTTCTCTTATTGTTAAATTTTTTCCTTTAGTAATATAAAAAAATTCTTTTGGTAATTCTTCTTTTAGTTTAATATTGAAAGTTTTTTCTATGTCATTCTTTTTTTGTTTTAATAATTCCAGTAATACTTTATTATAGTCATTCTGATGAATTGGATTTAAAATTGTCTTATATGAAAAAATTTTTGAAAATATTTTTTCATTTTGTTCTGATTGTTCCTCATTATTTTCTCCTGCTTTTAATTCTTGCAAACTTTCTTCAGATTTTATAGCTATTATATAGATAATTTTTTCTTTTAATTTTTCTGGTAACACATTATTAAATTTGTATATTTCTCTTATAAAGTTTTTTACATCCTCTTTATTGTTAATTCTGTCTAAATCTTCTATAACTATTAATACTTTATCTTTTCTTTTATTTTTATCCTTATTTTTAATTTTTTTATTACAAATTTCATTTGCTACTTCCAAATATACTCCATATATATCATTACAATCTTCCTTTTTTTCTCCCTTAGTTGCTCCTGTTGAAATAACAGCCATAACATTTTTATATAATATTCTAGCTAAAAAAGCAAAAGATATTAATAAAAATAAATATCTAAAATCTATACATAAACCATAAATAAATTTAATAATATTTGTTATAAATTCACTTTTGATTAAATCGACTATGCCATTATTGCTTAATGTTTTATATAAACATGTATCATAAATATTAGTAGGCAAATTTGAAAATGTTTTATATAAAAAATATGATAATACTGTAGATAGAGCACTTTTCCAATATCTTAAAGTTGAAATAGATACCGATAAAATATTAAAATTTTTACTCAATTTTTTGTTAATATATTGTGCAAATTGTTCACTTTTTCCAATTGCCATTTGAAAAATAAAATTTTTTGTTAATTCTAAAGCATTTTCAGGTTTAGTATTTACACTATTCCACATATTAATATTAATTACATTTAAAAACTTATTCTTTAGTATTTCAATTAGGCTTGATTTTCCTGTTCCATAATCACCAATTATTCCAATAATATTAGCTCCTCCATCTATTGCATTTTCAATTCTATTTGCTTCATTGTTAATACCTAATAAGTCTTTATCTTTATCTTTTATCGGAATATTAGTAAAAACTATAGGTTTTCTTTCTTCTTTCATATTTAATCTCATTCCTTCCTTGAAGACACCTAAATCAGAGTAAATAAATTCCTAAATTTAAAATGTTATTTTACTTTTTTTCTAAATAGAAAAAGTGAATCAGAGCTCTCTAATTCACTTTTCTTTTGTATAACTAATTGTCATTATAACATACTTTGTATCAAAATTCCATATTTCTCCTAAAAAGTCCTACATCTCCACAAATTTCCCACTCATATCCCCTGTCGGGTTTTATTTTCCCATCAAAAAATGTTACAATAAAAACATAGTAATACAAACAATTACTAAAAACAACAGAAAGGAGGCAAAAAAGTGACAGGTAGTATTGAAAAACGAGGAAAAAACAGTTACAGGCTAGTAGTATTTAAAGGATACGACTTAGACGGCAAACCAATAAGACATCAAAAAACAATACACTGCAAGAAAAAATCAGAAGCACAAATAGAACTTGCAAAATTTCTAACAGAAGTAGAAAGTGAACTAATAGTAGACGGAAACATCCCAACATTTGCACAATATGTGGAAATATGGACAAAAGATTATGCATTAAAAGAACTAGCACCATCAACTTACTACAGATACAAACGCATGCTAGAAACAAGGATTACTCCATATTTTGGACATTATAAACTAAATAAAATCAAGCCAACAGACATTATGAGATTTTATGATTTGCTTGAAGAAGATACTCAAATTATTAGAAGAAAAAACAACAATGGAAAGAAAACAAGAAAACCACTATCTCAAAAGACAATATTAGAACATCATCGTTTGCTATCAGCAATGCTTCATAAAGCAGTATATTGGCAACTTATTGTAAGCAATCCTGCTGAACGTGTTCAACCACCGAAAACATCTAAGCCGTTAAGACGTCATTATGATGAAGATCAAACTAAAATTCTTGTTGATAATTTGCAAAAGTTAAAAGGCAATCAAATTAAATATCGTACTGCAATTTTACTTGATATTTTTACTGGTGCAAGGCTTGGTGAACTTGTTGGACTTGAATGGAGTGATATTGATTTTAAAAATGGTATTATCAATATTAATAAATCTAGTCAATATCTTTCTGAAAAAGGAGTTTTTACTAAGGCACCTAAAACAGAAAGTTCAATAAGAGATGTTGCAATACCTGATTTTATTGTTTCTTTACTTGAGGAATATAAGTTATGGTATGATGAACAAAAATCGATCGTAGGCGATTTCTGGCACGAATCTAATAGGTTATTTGTTCAAGATGATGGTAAACCTATTCATCCATCTACAATTAGCAAATGGTTTGAACAGTTTGTTAAAAAGATTGGATTGCCTGTAATTAATTTTCATGGTTTAAGACATACAAATGCAACTCTTCTTATTTCTCAGCAAGTTGATGTTGCAACAGTATCTGCAAGGCTTGGTCATGCACAAATTACTACTACATACAATTTCTATGTTCACCCACTAAAATCTCATGATAGGACTGCTGGAAATGTATTAGAGAATTTGTTAATTTCAAGCAAGGCAGATTAGTAATTCAATATTATCTAAAAATCTTTTTTGTAACTCTCATATTTATATTTTTTTGATTTACTTTGTTGTAAAAATGACTTTAAGAATTTTTATGAAATGAGATTTTCTTAGAGGTTCTATGTCAATTGGGAAGTTGATCCCCAATTTCTCCCCAGTTTGACATAATAGTGCTATTTTAAAGCATTATAGCAACCAATTTTTAGACAGTAAAAAATCGCTACAACTACTAAGGCTGTAACGATTAAATCAAAATTGTAAAATAAAATTATTTCAAACTCACCTTAGAGTTATGAGCCGCAAACTTCCTCAAATCCAATTCACTCTTCACATCAATCAACCTATCCCACTACGCCTTCAAATCATCATTTATCCAATGCACTGGAAACTTCCCCTCTCTCAAAATCTCCTTAAC
>ENA-OOZQ01002092-OOZQ01002092.1-human-gut-metagenome-genome-assembly--contig:-NODE-2092-length-10852-cov-4.298972_pt1 | contig 10852 bp, 19 predicted proteins | sample MGYA00241188_ERZ501399 | MGnify/ENA primary metagenome ERZ501399 (study PRJEB25962, sample SAMEA2042658) | human gut metagenome | biome: human gut; feature: human-associated habitat; material: faeces... | reverse complement strand
TCCTGGAACATCATATCCACTGGATTCTGGTAAGTTTCATCCTCTTCACGGGTTTCGCTTTCATTCAAAAGATCCAGAAGAGTATTCAGATTCTTTTCCTCTTCATCACCTTCATACCAGATAAAAGCAATCAGTGCTGTATACAGCAATTTCTCTGCTTTCACCCAAAAATCTTCGGAAGCTTTTTCCCCTTCGCCTTTGGTATTAACAATGATTGTTGTAACCAGCTTCAGGATATCTTTTTCAGACCGTATATAAGCAAATGGATTGTAATGAAGCGATTTGGAAAAATTGATGGTATTCAGAACCTTAATCACATATGGCTCATGTACCACTTTTCCAGATTTATCTTTCATGATATTTCCATTCTTATCTTTCTTAGGTGGTCCCTTTGCTAACATCTTCCCACACTCTTCAATCAAAGTGCCTTTCGGATCTGTAATGACCATGGAACAGTTCATCTGCATGACCGATGGTTTTACGAAAAAACGTGTCTTACCGGAACCACTGCCGCCGATGACCACTATATTTTTATTTCTTGCATACTTCGGCTGCTTCGGTCTGCTCTCCATGGTCAGTGCTTCTGTTGCTGTCAATGGAATGTTCATCCATGGATCTTCCGACATATAAGGCTTGATATCCTCTGCGGTTCCCCATCTGGCTGAACCATACTCGATGCCTTTCCGTAATTTCTTTGCGTCTGCCTGTTTCTGCCAAACCAACACTTTCAGAACGACTGCAACAACAATACCTGCTAGCAGATCTTTCCAGTTATTGCTTAACACAAAACCAGCAAAAATCCGGTCTGCGTGTTCCATTGCATATAAAAATTTGTTCCCCATATCTTCTCCCGGACTGTTCCGGTAAAGAAAAAATGCCCGGTCTGCATAGAAAGCAGCCAGAGCATAAGGGATATTTGTAAGAACCAGTTTCTTTTTATCCAGGGCGGACAGCTTACCCCCGATTTTATTCTTCCACTTCTGCATCAGAGTTTTGCCGCTTTTCTTTTTCATCGACTCTGCTCCTGATGCCGGTTCTTTACTTTGTCCTTCGTCTTCTTTGGCATCATTGCCCGGTAAGCTGCAAGACGCTTATGAATGGAAGGCTTATTCGCTTTTTGAATCTGTTTCTGGGAAAACTCACGGAAAGCAGCATTGAGGGCATCCTGATCACGTCCCTTGAAAAATACCAGATAAACCGGAGGATCTTTGCTCTTGTCTTTTTTCAGAGCATAATTGATCCCGTATTTTCTGGCATACCGTTCAAAGGACTTGATATTTTTGTCCGTGATCTCGATATTGACCATCCCGGCATTCTGTTTTGCCAGCTCTTTTACCGTGACCTTTCCCTGTTTCGGCTGATTTTTCTGTGCTTTCTTCTCTACTGATTTCTGCTTCTGATGTCGCAGATACGCAACAAGAACCTTTTTCAACAGGTCTGCTGTAATCTTAGTTGCCCGAATACAGAACGTGACCGTTTTCTGAGTTACCTCTTCCTGCATGACTTTTCCCTCCTTTCAGCGATTCAACTGCTGTCCAGATCTGTAATCATGGCAATCACCCCCTTTAATGAAAAAAGACAGATTAACCGGTAATCAGGTTCTGCACCTGTACGAGTTTTTCTGTCCCTTCTTCTTTTCTCTTATCGTCTCCACCACAATAGATGGGAACACACATTTCAAGTATTCTACTGTAAATACGCTGATGGGCAGTATCCAAATCTGTGGATTTCATTTCATTCAGTCCCAGATTCGTTGTTACGATCAGCGGAAGCATTTTACAATAACGGCTGTCTATCACATTATAGACCTGCTCCAAAGCAAACTCGGAATTTCGTTCTATGCCTAAATCATCAATAATCAGCAGCGGATAATCCACAAGATTTTGTATAATCTGGTTCTTATCTGCCTGATAGCTGGTCATTTCATTTAAGATCCTGGAAAAATTTGTCATCATGACACGTTCTCCCTGTTCCAAAAGTGCATTTGCAATACAGCCTGCAAAGAAACTTTTCCCAGTTCCAACTGGTCCCATCAGAAGCAATCCTACATTTTTTCTCTTCATATCTGTCCAGTTTTCTACATACTGCCTGGCAATTAGTATCTTCTGGTTGCTTCCATTGTCATTTTCAAATTTCCATTCCCAGAATCTTCTTTCCCGAAGTCCGACGGATTTTCTCTGATAAAGCTGCCGCTGTGTTTCTTCCCGCTGCATCTTCTCATCAAGTTCCTGTCTGGCTTTTACCTCGCATTCACACAAACAGGACACTACATGCTCAAATCCCATCAGACTAACTTTCATCTGTTTTCTTTTTCCACAGATACCACAATGAAGACATCCCTCTTCATCCAGATAATCTGCTGTTACTTTATTTTCCATCACAGGCTTTCTCCTTCCTGAAACTCATATTTATCCATTCCTGCCCTGGCGCCATCCCGTTCTGCCCAAAGACAGATTGTTGCAAAATGATTCTGATACTCTTTTCCACTGGATTTCATATAAACAGAAAGATGATCAATCCGTTTCTGATAATCCCATGGAAATATTGTCATCAACTCCTGCAGTTCAGCTTCCGACAGAACAACATTTTTAAATCTACCATACTGACTGAATTTTTCTTCCAAAGCGGGAGTATTGCCCTTACTCTTATCAGTATGATTCTTTTCAGTCTTATTTATCTTAGTATTACTTCCATCCAGATTCTTGCAGTCCGGACTTCTATTTTTTTGTGTTCCGGACTTCCAGTTTCTTGCAATCCGGATTTCCAATTCCTTGCAGTCTGGATTTCCAGTTTCTGGCGTTCCAGAAGCAAAGTATCTTACGGGCTTTCCTCTAATCCGTTTCACAAAATTTTTCACGTATATGACAGAGGGACGATTATTCCCCTGCCGATACCGTTCAATCAATCCAATCCCATGCACACTGTCAAGCTCATAAAGAAGCTTTGTCACTGTCGTATGCGACATTCGCAACAGCTCCTGCAATTCTGCAATCGTGTAAATGATATAGACATAACCATCACCGTCAATCCAGCCATTTTTCTTGGATAGGCTGATTCGATCAAGCAGAATTCCGTAAAGGAGTTTTGCGTCTGTGGACAGGCTTGCAAACTCTTTTTCTGTGAACAGAGCTTTTGGTATCCGAAAAAAAGAAAACTGGTCAGATTCTTCTGCTCTGAAATATTCAAAATCTGCCATAATATTTTCCTACTCTTCTACATCGAAATCACAATTTGCCGCACTGCCTGTACCATGACACATCTCATTAAACACAAAGTTGAAACACATCATTAACTCACTCAGATAATAATTCCTTGCTTCTTTATTGCAGGCATACATATCCTCGATATAAACCTCCTCGTTTCCATTCATTCGTGCGATTGTTTCCAGAACTTTCATAAACTTCTTATTAGAGCAGCACTCATACTGCTCATTTACATATTTCTGAATTTCCAGCACACGTTCAGGCTTTCCTTCATAAACAGATAACACGCCAAATGCCAGATCCATGCCAAACTAAAAGCTATCGGCCGCTACGGCATCAATATCAAGATTACCTTCTTCATCGTAATAGCCTCGCTCTTCCATAGGAGTCAGTGGTGTCTCATATTCATTCAGATATCCCATATCTGCAATTGTTCCCAGAATATCTCTGGATGCTGCCACCATCTTGTCCATGATAATTTCTCTTTCTTCCATCTGCATATTTGCCATAATTCTGTCTAATGTCATCATTGATTCTTCCTCCATCTCATTTTCATAAATATCATTGATATAAAAGTGGTTCGCCTTTCCATCGTTTTGAACAATACGCACCAGCTTTCCAATCTTAACAAGTTCCTGTACTGCCTGATCTACGCCATATCGAGTCGTATTCAGATCTTTCTTCATTTCGCTTTTTGGATAGATAACAAACAGATCTCCATTATGATCTACCCAGCCATTCTGCACCGCAAATTTCAAACGATCCAGAAATAAGCTGTATAAAATTTTTGCTGTATTTGATAGATTTTTGAATTCTTCCACCTGGAACAGCATCTTTGGCACCTGCAAACAATCTACCGGCATATACTCCATCTTACTCATTGATTATTTCCTCCTTCTGTTTGTACAGCACTTCGGCTGAATTAATATTGATTTCCAGCATCCCTACAAATACCTGATAGTACAGCAGGCATATCTGTTCATCCTCTCTTGCCAGATACAATCCTTCCAGTTCATCGGACGGATGTTTCATTCCATATACCGCCTGACAGATATCATGGATTTTCTCACATTCCACACTTCTAAGATGCATCTCCAAAGTGTGATTAAATCTCTGCCAGTCCTCTAGTTTCTGGTTTACTGACATCATGCACTGGAACAGTTCCGCTGCTTCACATGCTGCTGACAGCACTACATTTTTGTTATTGATACTTCCATCGGCATTTTTCATATGCCCTACCATATACGCCTGATCTACTGAAACCATCTTTTATCCTCCTCTATCTAAACGGCATTTCTTCTTCCATGCCCTCTGGGATCTCTAAGAACCCTTCCGCATCTTCTGGAAACGGTGGTCTGTCAACCATTTTTGCACCTGCGAATTCAATCCGGTTAGCATACACTTCGGTGGTATAGATCTTTTTCCCGGTATCCTTATCTTCATAATTACCTGTGACAATCTCGCCTTCCACCATGACCTTCGTTCCCTGCATCAGATAATCTCTGGCAAATTCTGCTTTCTTTGCAAAAGCCTTTACCGGAATGAAACTGACTTCATCGGAATAATTTCTTCTGACTGCAAGAACAAACTTGGCAATCTTATGAAGTCCTTTTTCATTCTCCACTTCGTTGTATCCGGGATTTCTTACCAATCGCCCGGAAATAACTGTTGTATTCATTGGCTTAACCCTCCTATGCTTTCATTGATTTGTAACAGATACCGATACATGGTCCACATTTTCCATAGGCACATCCGTAACATTCATCTTTTTCCAACTCTTCCTGCTTCATTTCATCGGCAAACATTCCTAACAGCGTTGTGTAAATCTTTTTCATTGCCAGGAACTTCTCTTCTGCTTTTTCCATCTTCTCTTTGTAAAATGGAATCAGTCCACGAAGAACTGGATGGAAACGTTCATTTTCATCATCCCAGGCACAGGTTTTCATCATACAGCGTGGCTGTTTCTCATAATTGCCCAGATAATACGGACAGAACGTACAGCCTCTTTCTTTAACAATTTCCACTGGAATCACTGGCATCTGACTTTTGATTTCTTTTGTTACATGCTTACTTTCAATTCGCTCTCTCATCTTAAAAATCCTCCAAGTATATATATTTGCAAAAGGGATTTCCCCTGAATTGCCTGATTTTGGGTACAAAAAAAGAGGCAAGCTTACGATTTTATTTTCGCAAGCCTGCCTCTTATCAAATATTCAGTTATTTTCCGATGATATATCGTAAAATAACGTATACCGCACGGATTACATACACTGGAATCATGATACATCCAATCAAAGCTCCAATGATGACACTTAATGCAGCCATTCCAAGTGTTGCTGTGGTATCCATTCCTCTAGGGATTAGAATCAGCCGCATTTTATGTATTCCAAATGGTAATCCGGCAATAAATATCCACCAGAACCAATCTGTCTGACCACTGACTTTCATAATTGTTTTTGTCATCCAAAACCAGAATACCATAAATGCCAGCGGCAGAATTGATTTTTTAATTACGTCATCAATCGTCATCTTTTTTCTCCCTCTGTCTGATTCCTTCCGCCACCTCCCGATTAAGGTTTGCCAATATTTCTCTAACCACAGGAGAATCCAATCGAAAGGTTTCCAGATCTTTCTCCGTAAGCTCCCTTCCGTTCGCATCATATCTTCGTACAATTTTTAAAGCCATACTTTCACTTCCTTCCTGCTGATAATCCTAATGTTTTCAACAAATGTTTAAACTTCTCTCTTTTTATCCGTTTAACACGTATCTTTTCTATCTTTTTCAGATAAACTTGTATTCTACTTGCCATATCTTCATTGCTCATTCTTTACCCTCTCTTTCTGCCCACGATGCCAGAAGCATAAATATAATTTCTTCCATCTGAGTCTTTGTATATGTCTCTGGAAAATATTGTTTCAATTTCTTCGCCGGAATCTGCACCTGAACTTTTTCAGTACTTTCATTCATGCAAATCTGATCAATCTCTGAATACGTCAACATTCGCTCTTTTGAAATCTGTTTCAATTCCTTTGCCTGCTTCATGGACGGTACCATATTGTGATTACTCATATACTGAAGCAATATCTGTTGTTCTTCACTTCTCAAATATGAAACTTCAACAGCTGTATTAAAGGGAAGCTTCTTCTCGTCTGCCAGTTCTAAAAGCTCTGTGATTAACTCTGTCAGATGAATATATCGAAGAATCTGTCTGGAACTATCTCCTGTATTCTGACTGACTTCTTCTGCCGCCAACTTCTTGCCAACTTGGCAAGAAGTTAAATCAGACCGTTTCCCCTGACGCTTTAACGCCTCATATTTCATTTTATAAGCAAATGCCTTTTCGCTGATCAGCAGCTCTTCTCGTTGAATGTTGGAATCTACCATGATCACCGTCGCTTCATCATCTGTAAGATCTTTGATGATAACAGGCATTTTCTCTAATCCCGCAAGTTCACATGCTCGTTTTCGCCTATGACCAGCTACCAGCTCATAACCACCGGACTCTCTCAACCGCACAATACCAGGAACCAACACGCCATATTGTGTAATGCTTTCTGATAATTCTTCCATTTTCTTATCATCTTTTACTTGAAACGGGTGATTTGGAAATGGATAAAGGCTTCCTATTTCTATCTCGCAAATTCCATTGTTTGTTTCTTCGTTTGTTCCAAACAACGCATCAAGTGGCTGTAAGGAAATGGGAGTTGCTCTTTTTTTAGATGGCATCTTTTAGCACCTCCTCCGTCACTCTCCGATAAGCTTCTGTAGCTTTGCCTTTCGGATCATAAGAGAAAATACTCTGTCCTTCTCTGACTGCTTCCTTCATTCTTACAGAAAATGGAATATAATTATCAAAGATATGAATTTGACTTCCATATACATTTCTGAGAAGTTCCATATTATTTCTGGCATCATTTGTATGCGCATCGACCATCGTGAACAGAATCCCACCGACTTGCAACTTCGGATTAATCTGCTTACGAACCTTACCGATCGTTTTTAACAACTGCTGCAAGCCTTTGATTGGCAGGTAGGACGCTTCAACTGGAATGAGGACTTCATCTGATGCAGCCAGCGCATTGATCGTAATCATTCCCAATGATGGCATACAGTCAATAATGACTGCATCATATTGATCCTTGATACCATATAAAATCTGTTTCAATACATATTCCCTGCTCATTGCATTTACCAACTGTACTTCCGTACCTGCCAGTCCAATGTTAGAACAGATAATGTCTATTCCCTCTGCCTGATGTCTGATATAACAGTCTGAAGGAATATCTTCATCTTTCATTACTGCATCCATAAGAGCTGTAAGTGTTTCATTACTGTCATCACAATCACGATATCCAAATCCTGCGGATACATCAGACTGGGGATCGGCATCTACAATCAACACTTTCATATTCTTTTGTGCTAATCCTACTGCTAAATTAGCTGTACATGCGGATTTTCCCGTTCCCCCTTTTTGGTTTACAATAGAAATAATTCTAGCCATTTTTCATCACCTTTCATCGTCGTCAATCAAAAAGAGGACTGAATTAGACAACCGGAATCTATATTCCGTACGAGCTAATTCAGTCCTATAATTACAATAATTCTGTTGTTTTTACTCTTGTCTTACACAAATCCATTTCCAGTCTGGATCTGTAATAATTCATATTCTGGAATGACAGCGCTGCCTTATTTTTCCCTTTTTCAGGGAGTTAAAAATAAGGACTAAATTAGTGCAACCCCTTGTATTTACTGGAGTTTTCTAACTTGTCCTTATTATAACTCGACCATGGCAGGAGAATCTTGGAATCATAACAGGTTCTCTCTTCTCCTTTTTAGCAGCCACCTCTTCTTCTGAATTATGTGTATCCACAATTCTCTTGATTGCCCGGTTTACTGCTGCTGGGTTATGTGGCATCCCAAATCGGTTTGTAAATACAAAATTGGTCATTCCATCCACATTCTCAACACAAAAGCCTTCCTGCTTCTGTCTCTCATATTCTTCCTGAAGCACATCATATACCTGCTGCATCATAGGTATTCTACGATTACCAGCTTCCGTCTTTGGCAAAGATACTCTAAACTCACATTTATATGAATCATCCGCTCTCTGGTAATAGGTTAAGCTATGATTGATATCAATGATTCGATTCTCCAAATCAATATCATCCCAGCGTATCCCAATTGCTTCTCCTATTCTGCATCCAGTTCCTAACAAAAATACAAAGAATGGATACCAGTGATAAAAGAACGGATTCTTTGCTACATACTCCATGAATTTTCTCTGCTGATCCACAGTTAACGCTCGCCTTGTTTTTCTGGCACCACCATTACGCTTTTTTACTTCACAGTATGCTCCGTCTACCGGATTCTTCCTTATGATATCATCTCTGACAGCAAGCTGAAATGTAGGTCTTAATACTGTGTTAATTGTCTCAAGCGTATTAATCTGTAATCCCTGATTATTAATCAAGTCTGTATAAAAGAACAACACGTCTGAGTATTTCACATCTCTTACTTTCTTCTTGCCAAATGTATCACGAATAAAATGATTCCATGTGTACAAATAATTACTGTAAGTAGTGCTGCGCAATTCTGTTTTAGTTGATATGTACCTGTCAAACAAAAAGTTTACATCAGCCTTTCCTGCGACATAGATATCAAGTCCATCCAACTGGTCTTTTTGTAACTGTTCTTCTCTTTCTCGAAGCTTTACCAAAGACTTTGCATAAATGGTCCTTTTCTTACCTAATGGATCAATATATACATATGAGTATCTTCCGTCGCCTTTTCTGTAACCCTCACCCTTTCTTAATACTCTGCCTTTACCATCTTTTCTACAAGCCATTATTCTCTCCTTTCCGGAGAAAAGAGCCTGTTCTACTGATTAGCCTGTTGCTTCATTTGTAATTCAACACCCATTCTAATCAATTGCGAAATGGATAGATTATGAGTCTCAGCATACTCAACCATTATCTGGTATTCCTCTTCTTTGAATTTAACAGTCACCTTATGATCAAAAGGTTTATCTGCTTTTGGTCTTCCAGTTCTAGCCATCTGTATGCCTCCTTCATATCTTAATCATATTATACTTTTGGTCTGACCGAAAGTCAATACATTTTTTCTCTCTTGGCTCATTTTTCTCCATACTTGTTTGTATTTCTTCTATATTAATGCGTCATTTCTCATAATTACTTATAAAACTCGTCATCTACAATGTGGAAAGTTTCAAGATATTCGTCAATAATATCCAGATTAACCAACACCAGCTGATTCACTTTATAACATGCCTTTGCATCCTTCGCTAACTGCATAAATTTTGACACACTCATTGAATACATCTCTGCCCCTTCTGAATATCTGACAAATCTTTTATTATTAGTCTTTTTAGTTCTGCTGTCCATTTGCCAACTCCTCCATTACCATTTTGCGAGCTACAGGTAACAGATCAAACTGTCGTATCAATGCTCTGTCTATTTCTTCTCTCACGCCTGAATCCTCAATGACAGTTCCACTTTTTGCTCTAATGCAACCTTTTGAAATTGTCTGTGCATCTTCAGGCATAAAATCAGAGATCTTACTTAATCCAAATCCACTCACATCCTTCGGATTTAAAATTACATGTACCGGGATATCCTTTAACTTACTGCTCAAAGGGACTACTGACACCTGCGGTGCGCCATCATGATTGCTTGCATCACATGAAATAATTATTCCTGGTCTGATTCCGCCCTGAATGCCATGTGGATTTTTTCCAAAATCCGCATACACGACATCAAATTTATTATATTTACCATATCTTCTTTTTTCTGTTCGTCTACTCATATCTATGCTCCCTTCTTGATGTGCATATCCAATCTGCCCTCATCTACAGTCACCACAATGCCGCCTGCTTCAATAACCAATCCTACCTTAAAATAAGCATCTGCAACACTGCTGGATATAGCTGCCATATTCGCAACAACTACTCCACTGATTTGCTTTTTACGGATCATATTCACAATCTGATTCCACTGGCGATCAACATCTCTCTGCGAAAAGCCATTGCGTCTTATCTTTCCCACGATTGAATATTCTTTTCTCTTTACAAATTCATGTATATATTTGCTCTGCTTGTCTTCAAGCATATTTACTTTTTCCAATGGAGCCTGCACTGAAAGATATTCTATGCAATCCATCTTTTTAATCTTTCTTCTCATTCTCTGCCTCCTATGCTGACTTCAAAGCCTGCTCTATCATAAAATCAAATGTCTTTTTCAAATAATCCTGCTTATCTGCAGGTAACCGCTTTAGTCTCGAATCTAACGAATCCGGTGTACAGTCTATTGCAAGTAAGCTATTTGCGTCTGTTTCATAAACTTCCATAAGCATATACAAATTTTTCATGCTCAGGTTTCTTCCTCCTTGCTCCACCTGTCCAAGTGTCGAAACACTTATTCCAGTTTTAGTAGCAACCTCTTCAATGAGAAGTCCCTTGTCCTTACGGATATCACGAATCACCGGACCAATTTTATATCCTTCATATTTCATCGTCGTACCCTCCAATGTCCTGTGCCATTTCTCTAATCATCTCTACAGCTGCATCTTCTGTCTCGTACTGACCAAGCCACTTCCCACTTGAATCATGTACTACTGTTCCGAATGCAGTCTG
>ENA-OOZQ01002076-OOZQ01002076.1-human-gut-metagenome-genome-assembly--contig:-NODE-2076-length-10928-cov-4.329624_pt1 | contig 10928 bp, 10 predicted proteins | sample MGYA00241188_ERZ501399 | MGnify/ENA primary metagenome ERZ501399 (study PRJEB25962, sample SAMEA2042658) | human gut metagenome | biome: human gut; feature: human-associated habitat; material: faeces... | reverse complement strand
TTGCCTGCCGATTTTCAAGGAAACAAGATAATATATTTTTAAAATTTATTACATCGTAACACAAAAGATTTTTCTATTATTAAAACAACAAAGAGGTTAAGCAATTTTTTCCAATGCTTAACCTCTTTTTTTATTTTGTTGATTACAAAGCATTCCCATACCATAACTACCCTCTTCGGGGTCTGTATCTTTTCATATAAATACCTTCTTTAATATGTTTATATTATAACATATATCATAACTAAGTTAAATACTTTCTTTAGTATAATATTTATTTTTTAGCATAGAAAAAGAGGGTTCATAAAGGACCCTCTCTTCCCGATATTTAAGGATTTATACTTGCTATCGAATTTAATTATCTGTACTCCCAGTGACCGCCGTCTTTGACTTTCTCGTCGTAAGCTTCTTTCCAATAGCCGTCTTCTACTGTTTTAGTGCCAACCTTAATCTTCTGTTTCTCAGCGTGATATGAACCTCTACCACCGTGATCTGCCTCCCATTCCAAATGATCTAATAAAGTATTAGAATCAGGCAACTGTTTACCACAATCATTGCAAACATTTACCCAATCATAATCATATACATCTTCTTCGTGAGTACCTGTTACAATCCATTTTCTTTCGTGGTGAACTGTTTTATAATCATCTACCCATACCTTCTGCTTTGGCTTTGCTGTAGGTGTTTCAGTCTTTGAAGATTCTGGCTTAGATGCTGGCTTCTGAGCTGGCTTTGTGTCGTTCTTTGAAGAGTTGCTTGGCTTAGACGCTGGCTTATTGTCATTCTTAGAAGTGTCAACCTTTGATGTATTTGTCTTTGAAGAGTTGTCTTTCTTTGAAGATGTATTTGACTTAGTATCTTCTTTCTTTTCGGTGTTACCCTTGTTGCTGTTGTTTTTGTTAGATACTGTAGTTTTTACATCGTCAACCTTAACTGTAACTGTCTTACCGTCATCGGTTTTTACTTCTACCTTACCGTCTTTTACTTCGACTTTCTTACCATTCTTATCAGTGATGTTGCCGTCTTTGTCGACCTTGATTTCACCCTTGTCTACCAAATCTTTAACTGCCTTTGGTACTGTAGTCTTAGGTACAGTTGTTGGAACAGTTGATGCTTGTACGGTTGAAGATATTACTGACGGTTCTGTCGGTTCTTTCTCAGCGTTACAGCCTGCAAGAATGCTTATGCCGACTGCTGATGTGCCTGCAAGTATTGTAGCACCGCAGACAACGGCAATTACCTTGGTTTTTACTGTCGCAGTTGCTGTTGCCTTTACGATAGATGAAACTGTTGACTTTGCACCTGTTGCAATGCCTTTTGTTGCAGAGGTTGCAAGTGTCTGTCCGTTCGGGAGCTTGATTGTAATGTTCGGTACTGCAAGGCTCTTTGCTTCTTCCTTGAAAATAGTTGTAAAGAAAGGTACAACAACAACACCGTGAAGCTTGTCACCGCTCTTTTTTTCATAATCTTCAATTGCAGTTTTCATCTTTGCTCTTGAAGAGTTAAGGCGAGATTTTACCGTTCCCTCTGAAATTTCAAGTCCCTGTGCAATTTCAGAAATTGACATTTCATCAAAATAAAACATTAAAACAGTCTGATACTGATTGAATGAAAGTGTGTCTTCCATAATCTGTAACAGCACTTTTCTTTTTTCGGCTTTGGTTATGTACTCCTCGGGGAGCATTAACTCGTCTGTTTCTGCTTCTGTAATCAGAACTTCATCATCTATCTGATATTCCACCTTTCCTTTCAATTTGTTTTTGCATTTGTTTACGGCTATTGATGTAATCCAACCGCAAAACTTTTGTTCATCATTGAGTGTGTCAAGCTTCAAAAAAGCTGTAATGTAGGTTTCCTGCATTATGTCTTTTGCGTTTTCTTCATCTTTGAGCAAAGAAAGGCAGTTGTACCACACATCATTATGTGTAATCTCATACAGCTTATCAAATGACTTTTTGTTACCGCTTTTTGCACTTGATACAAGCTCTTTAATTGCTTTCATAATATTTCCTCCTTTATAATTTTTTTGCGTTTCTATATATTAGACAATTGAAATGTCAAAAAGGTTCATTTTTTGCGAGAAAAAATTAAATTTTATTAAAACTTTTTATTTTTCATTAAAAAAAGGGTACATAGACAAGCTACGCACCCGAAAAACACATAGCCCTTTTGTCGCCAAACAAAAATTTCAATAGTCACCTTAAGTGTATCAAAATAAGAGCCTGTATTTTTACCGAAATAAAAATACACACTTAGGTGAACTTGAAATTAAATTTTTGTTTGGCATTTTTATTTTAGCATACAATATGTGAAAATTCAATATTTTTGTAAAATAACTTTCAAAAATTATATGAATGAAACTATAAAATTTGAAGTAATTTCAATTTTAGGGGGAACAACTTTTTAGCTGTTCCCCTTTTTTGTCAACTGTGTAATGTTGGAGTTTTGTTTTCGCTTTGATTATACTTTTCAGAACCGAACATATCACGGATTTCATCAAGCGTTAATTCTCGTTTGCTTCTCTTGCGGTACGGCTCTGTGTGGTAATACCAAGCCTGTTTTTTGTGAGCGTATCGGAATTTTAATTCTTTCAACATTTCTTTGTGTGCTTTGGTATTTCCTGATACCCAAATCCAAGTACCGCAAATTTCAACCTCAATGTCCGAAAGGCTTGTAAGCACATTGATTATATTTATAAATTCCTGCGGTGTTTCCGTTGTTTCTTTGGTGTAGGTTTCGCCCTCTGAATTTGTATGTATATTTTTCAGGCGTTCCCACAAAATCTCATATTCGTTTTGCATTACCTTAAATTCTTCTGTATCACCGCCTAAATCGGGGTGAAGCTGTTTAGCTAATCTTCTGTATTCCTTTTTGAGGTCTTCTGCTGTGTTACAGTTTGTAAAGTATTTCATAATGGTTTCTCCTTTGAAAGTTAATTTCAATTAAAATTTATATTCGGTAATTCTGAATTGGTGGGCTTTTAATAAGTCCGATTTAGATATTCATGCTGTATTTTTCACTCCTTTCTGATTTTTTTATATTCGTTTAAATCGTCATCGTATGGGCTTTACGGGCATTGCAAGCGTAGGAAGCATTTTAAAGTCAAGAAGCAAGTTTTACGATACGCCGTCAGGGCAATTCTTTACTTAAAAATAGCGACCATAGCAAAATGTGAAGGTAAAGCCTATGGTGACGATTTGAATATAGAAATAGTTAAGGCTTGTGAGCGTGAATATCGGCAAAAATCGGACAAAAAAATAACGCTATGGCTTTAACCATAGCGAACCTTATAAAAATAAACCGCAGAAAATATAAAATTCCCTGCGGTTTCGTTATAATCAGCTGTTTTTCTCTGCTTGCAATTCTTCAAGGACGGAAAGAAGCGTGTCAAAATCTTCTGGGTGAATCAGATTTTCGTACATTAACTCATAATCAAAATATTCTTCTCCGTCTTTTTCATGGGTAAATACGCAAAAGTCCTCTTCACAAAAAAATTCAGGATTTTCAGAAATCATTTTATTTAAATCATTTTCAGATGGATTTATAAATGTTCTTATTCTATCGTATATACGCTCTTTAGTTTTTAACGACGGTCTTTTATGTGATGAAATTTTAGTTTTTTCAATTTCTTTCATATCGTCAGAGGTTAATAATGCGTCTTGGAATTTTTCATTTTTATTTTCATTAATTGCATTTTTCCAATTTCCGTATATTTTACCTGTTCCACATCTTAATACATCTTCTGACACTAATAATATATTTAATAGTTCCTGTAAATGCAATTTTGCCTTTGGGGGTAACTCTGTTGAATTATCTTTTATTTTATGCCAATTTTCTATTTCCGACTTTTTATTAGGGGCTTTATATAATATTTTAGCAATATCTGTATCTGTTATCCCTTGCTTTTTCATTAAGAGATCAAGTGTTTTCTTTTGATTTTTTTCAGCCTTTTCTAAATATCTGCACATGACAGATTTTAAGATATTTGATTTATGATTCAATATCCCATTAATTCTATTCATTTTTGTTTGCTTTTGTAACTCTTCCTTAAATGGTTCATTTAATCTATCTATGCAATTCGTAAATTCATCAATTGATTTATCGCTCAACAATGAATTACCTTTATATACTTCATCACAACAGTCGTATTTTGATATGTTAGAGTGTGGCGTAACATAATCATCTATCAAATCAGAAAATTTGTAATACGTATCTTCAGCAACATCTTCGTTTTCATATATAAGATTCATAAAATCATCTGACCAACTTCTTTCATCTTTTGTTAATGGATTTTTGGGGACGATATTATTCTTTTTTAAAAATTCTTCAAGTTTGACGAATAATTTAATATCATCTTTATCAAAGAGCAGTAAATCCTTTACCAGTGATTCACTATTTTCAGATATTGTATCAAAGCAATCAATAATAGAAGTAATACAATTTATACAACACATTTTTGAAAGAATATTCGTTGTAGTTCCCATTTCAAATTCAGATTTCCTTTTCATAATGTAGGCAATTATACTGGACATATTTTTTAATTTTATGCCTAGCAATTGTGATAGTTTTTTTACAGAAATTTCAATTTTTATTTTATATTCTTTTTTATCGTTTTTACTTATTGTTTTTTTTTCCTCTTTAGTGTAATTTTTAATCTTTCTGTATTCAGATATAAAAATGTGTGCAATCGGGCAGGATATACACATTTCAAGATTATTTTTTTCCATAATTAACCTCTTTCTTAAAAATCTTGTCAAAAGTAGTATTAGAAACAACTACTTTTGCAAAAAAAAAGTTGCTTACGTACAATGTAATTGTCAAAAGAAAATTGACACCTGATTTTACAAAAACATCAGGTAACAAACAGGTTGCATACCGCTGAACATATTGGAGGTGAAAATTATGGTACGCAATAAGTCACCGTGTTTTATTTTCTGAATTTCGAATTTTTAAATTAAAAGTTAGGAGGAACTCACATGAAAAATTATGTGAAACCACGAATTGTAGCTATATTGCTTTCGGATTACTACCGTGAAGCAGGCAGTGCTGATATACAAGGTAAACTTGTTGAATGGTCTGACGGTTACATCCTTACTGTAATGCAGTATGGCGGTAAAAGAGCCAGTGATATTCGCAAATATACTGTTGATGTTTCTGCAGAAAAGGAAATTTCCGAACAGCTTGCCAGTGTTAGTTGGGGAGCATTGCTTGATATTCGACTTGATAATAACAAAGTAGTTGCAGTCAGTGTTATTTCAGATTGGTCTGAGAATATTGTCGCAGACTGATAAATGAACATCGCTGTGGGCTTTTTGCCCACAGCAAGATGTTCATTTTGGTAGAATGCAGAATAGTCGCTGTTTTTCAGCTACTGATTGGACTTACCGCCCGATTGGGCTTGTCCATCGGGCGGTAGAATGGTAGAACAAGAATAAAATATGTATCCAAATAAGTTTTTTGATGTATCAAGCACTTATTGGAAAACATAAGTATTTATTAGTATATTATTTGATTTGGGAGGTCATTTTATGAAAATGCCAAAAATTGACACACGTACGTTGCGTGCTTCTTTTATTATAGCAGGTATGCTTTCATTCGCAATAACAATATTGGTTATAACAAATCATACGTCAGATATATTCAGCTCGTACAAGTTAGACCTTATTTATTATCTTTCTATGTTTAGTATTTGTCTTATCGGTGTAATTCCATTAGGTACAATTGTGTACATACTCTTTTTGTTTTTCGATAATCCTTCGTATCAGACTGCAATTCATATATTTGCACGCAAGAAGTGTGAACAAAGGGCAAATAAGAACGCTCCATATATTGCGTCATATTTGAGCTGTTTTTTGTATGAAGTCATTAAGAAAAATGATATTGTCGATATACCTGTTTCTGATACTTCAATCAACTATAGCGGTTATGCTATACGAAAAAACAGTGTGATTTACAGATTCACTATTCCATTAGCAGATATGCCTGATGTTGATGAATACAATTTGCAAAAAATACTGCAAAATACTGTGATAGGGCAGTTAAACCACTATGGTATTACAGGTCTTTCAAGTGTATATCAAGATACAACTACTATAGTTCCTTCTGTTTATATTGACCGAATTCTTTATTCTGAGGAAAAGCACTTAGTAGCAGTAGATGTTTTGTATATATGTACATCCAAAGATTTACTTTACTATCAAAACGCTGTTCGTGAAAGCAATAATAAAAATAAAGCTGAAAGGACTGTTTACGATGATGAAGTTTGATACAAGTGTTTATGTTGGAGTAAACCAAACGGCACTATCAAAAGGGGTTTTAGTACCCTTGATAATCGACTTTAAAAACACGCCTCACATGATTTTGGTTGCCCCTTCTGGAGGAGGAAAAACTTACACGCTTAAGTATATACTAAAGCAATTAGCTGAGGCTGATTCCTTGATATACCTCTGTGATTTTAAAGCTATTGATTTCTACGCTATGAGTGACTGTTCCAACTATTTCAGTCATATGGATGTAGGCAAGGGTCTGGATACTGTTTTTGATTTAATGCAAAATCGTATAAAGAACAACGCCAATTGTAAACAGCCTTGTTATCTTGTCTTTGATGAGTGGGCAGGATTTCTGTCATCCTTACCAAAGAAGCAACAGGATGAGTACAAACAGAAATTATCAGGTATCTTAATGCTCGGCAGAGGACTGAATATCTTTGTAATACTTTCATTACAGAGAGCTGATTCAAGTAATTTTATGTCAGGTGCAAGAGATAACTTTGGTGTCGCTCTCGGATTAGGTCGATTATCTTCTGAATCTTCGAGAATGTTATTTCCCGATTCAAAAGATTTACAGCCAAAAGGAAGAGGCAAGGGATACCTAAGGGTAGATGGTAAACCATTGGCTGAGGTATCAATACCCAAAATCAGAGATATGACTAAAACTGATTTGATAATAAGGAGGGCGTTACTGCCCTCCAAATGGGGAGGTGATTAAGTTGCCGTCAGTACGTGCGTGTGAGATAGTTTCAAGGCTTAATAATGATGACGGAGAGGTATTATTTGATATGGATAAACTCTCTGAAATATTAAAAGCTAAATCCCATGTCATTAACAATTATGCTTATATAATACACGATAAAGACTTATACACTAAAGCAGATGAGAGCAGAAATCCTAAACATAAAGCAGGAGAATTTAAGCCTGCACATATTCATTTAGTGCTTAAGTTTGAACGGTCACAGCCACAGAAAACTAAGTATATTTGCAAGTGGTTCAATCTTGCAGAAAACTTCGTTTCAAAGATAAATGGTAGTTTTGAGGACGCTGTTTTATATCTGGCACATATCAATGCCCCTGATAAAGCACAATATGATGTTAAAAATATTACAGCTAATTTTGATGTTCAATCAGTTATAGCTAATGCTGACAGCAAGGATAAACTGAGTAGTATTGTTGACCGTATTTTGAGTGGTGAAATTAGGGAGTATAACAAAACTACAGAGATTGATACGAAGTTATTGGTTTACCCTGATTCATTAAGAGTGATTGAAAATGCGTTCAAAGTAAGAGCTGAGTATTTACAAAATACTCAATCCGAACGAAAAACAACCTGCATTTATATTTGCGGACAAGCTGGTGCAGGAAAAACAACACTAGCAAAAAAGATAGCTGATACACATAATATGGACTATTTTGTGTCTTCGGGTAGCAATGATGTATTGGACGGTTACTGTCAACAGCCTTGCTTAATATTGGATGACATAAGACCGTCAGCGTTGGGGCTTTCCGACTTATTAAAGCTGTTAGACCCGCATACAGCTTGTTCTATTAAAAGCCGTTATAAAAACAAATATGTTAATTGCAGTTTGATTATACTCACTTCTGTTTTAAAAATTGATGAGTTTTATCATAATGTTTTTGAACACGAGGACGAACCCATCAATCAGTTGAAACGTCGGTGTAAGTTTTATATTAAGATGGATTATGATTTTATTAAAATCAGAGAATGGAATGACTTTTCTATGGAGTACGGAAAAGAAAGAGTGTATATCAATGATATTTTACTTCCTTTTCTGCTTAATAATAATTCTATAGATAATAATAACACAATTGAAGACGTATTTCCATTTCTTTCTGGCAATGAACTTGAACCAAATTCAAAGTCGAAAGAATTTGTAAAGGAAGGTGATAGCACAAACGATAAATACAATCAGATAGTGTCTGATGAAGAATTTGAACGCTCGTTCTATTCAAAGGATATGGAGTAAAACATTTAAAACCGAGAAACCTATTTCCTAAAAACTAACTAATTCAAATAAATATAAAACCGAGAAACCGAAATACTTAAATATTTTAACTCAATATTCTTTTTATATTTATAATTCAGAAAGGAGTTTTCACTATGTATGGAAATTTAAGTGAAAAGTGGCATAGAAGCCACAAAGTGAAAGTATGTGTATACTCTTTTTATTACAATAGCGTGGTACACAAAAGTTTGAAGTTATCAGAGAAAGCGTTAAGCCACATATTATACTTAGCCTTTTTCGGTAACGCACAGCATTGGGTAGAAGCAACTCAGTATGTGGGTGATGCCAAAGGCACTGACGATATATTATTTCCGATTGCCGAGGGCGGATATGTCTATATTTATACCCGAAACGGAGAGCAATATGCCTTAGATTTAGAGCGCTTTTTAAGAGGTATTTATATTGCATTTGCAAATAAGATAGCTTTTCGTCAAGAATATGACTTCGATAATTTTATTATTAACCCAGTTGTTGCAGACGAGATTTTGCAATATGCCCTCTTTGAAGGTATTAAGTATCCTCATTGCGAAGTGGAAGGTGATGTATATGATTGAAGAAAAGAATATGTGTGATGAAGATGATTCAGATGAAATTCTCGAATATACAGGCGGTAGCGAGCTCAGCGATTTAACCTTTATCACGACATATGATTATTATTCCAGTTGGCGTATTAAGGAAGTGTTTCGAGAAGCTGGGTATGAATTAAAGCCGGTGTTCTTGGGTTATAAGGAATTACGGTACAGAGCGTGTCAGAGATATTGGATAATCGACATGAGTAACGGTCAAAAAATGGGTACATCTTATAACGGCTACAGTTTTGAAGACTTGCGATACTTTTTAGGTAAATTAGGAATACCTCTTCACGGAGATAACTACCGCTCTAAAAGACCTTCAAAAGATGAAAACGGCAGGCGCACTTCTTGTAAGGAGTTTCTTGAGCTTGTAGAAAGCCTTGAAAATCCTGCTGATTAGAGGGGGTGTGTGAGTATGTTGGAAAGTTATTCTGATGTGCTTACTGCCGAGGATTTAATGGTTATTTTGCATATCGGCAGAAGTAAGGTGTATGAATTATTAAGAGAAAATACAATTCCAAATTTGAGAATAGGGAAGAAATATATTATTCCTAAACAATTGTTGATTGATTTTTTAATCAATAATCAGGCAAATACTTAATAAACACTTGCAACAGCTATTAATTCAATTTATAATATAGTTGAGTTGATAGTTGTTGCTTTTGAAAGGAGTTTTTTAAGTGGCAACAACAAGAGGTAGTTTACAGGTTAAAGACGGAAAATATTATGCTGTTTTGAGCTTTAAGACTGATGAAATTCAGGCTAACGGAAAGCCTAAATACAAGACAAAATGGTTTTGTACAGGCTATACGGTAAAAGGCAACAAAAAGCGAGCTGAACATTTCCTTGAAGAGAAACGAAATGAGTATGACAGGAAAAATCTGAATTATTCCGACTTGTATTTTGCTGATTATATCGAATTATGGCTTAAAAATATTAAGCCTGAATTAAGACCGTCAACATACAGAGGTTATTCGGGCAATATTAATAATCATATTATTCCTTATTTTAATAGCAGAAGAACAAAGTTACAGGACTTGACACCGTGTATGTTAGAGGACTTTTATAATTATCTCTTTACAGATAAAAGCAAGACTGACGGTAGTGAACATTTATCGGCAACAACGATAAAACACATTCACCGAACAATCAGCAAGGCTTTGAATGACGGAGTAAGACGAGGAATACTATATTATAATGTAGCTTCAACAGCAAAGACTCCGAAAGCAGAAAAGCACAAGAGCGAATTTCTTAACGAGGAACAAGTCAAAGAGCTGTTAAGTTTGTTCAAAGGCTCAGTAATTGAAATTCCTGTTGTGTTGTGTGCGTTGTTTGGTTTTCGCCGTGGTGAGGTTCTCGGCTTAAAGTGGCACAGTATAGATATGGTAAAGCGAACAATAACCGTTTCAGAAACTTTGCAACAGAATATAGGTGGTTCTATAACAGTTCCGCCGAAAACAGAAAGCAGTTACAGAACGCTTCCTATTCCTGAAAATGTATATAATCTTCTTAAAAAGCATAAGCAGGAACAGGAGAAAATGAAAGAGCTTTTAAAAGACGGTTACATAAAATCAGATTATGTATGTACTTGGAAAGACGGACGAGTTATAGAGCCGAATTATCTTACAAGAACATTCCATAAAATGATTTCAAAAAGCGATTTACCGACAATCAGACTTCACGATTTAAGGCACAGTGTAGCAAGTAATCTTTTAAATATGGGATTTACTGTTGTTCAGGTTGCGGAATGGTTAGGACACAGTTCTTCAACAACTACATTAAATTACTATGCACACACGGATAAGACAAGTAAAATAAGTATATCTAACTCCATTAACAATATTTTTTCAGCGTGAATTTTTTAGAATTACTTAGAAAGTTTTAGAAAATGGATTTCGAGCATTTTTAGAAAATTTTTAGAAAAGCGGTTTTTAACAAAGTTTTTCAACCTCTGACTAAAAAGAAAAAATCCTCAAAAACGGCTTGTTTAAGCCATTTTCAAGGACTTGTGTTTGGCAGGGGCAGAAGGACTTGAACCCTCGGCACGCGGTTTTGGAGAC
>ENA-OOZQ01002069-OOZQ01002069.1-human-gut-metagenome-genome-assembly--contig:-NODE-2069-length-10967-cov-2.555352_pt1 | contig 10967 bp, 9 predicted proteins | sample MGYA00241188_ERZ501399 | MGnify/ENA primary metagenome ERZ501399 (study PRJEB25962, sample SAMEA2042658) | human gut metagenome | biome: human gut; feature: human-associated habitat; material: faeces... | reverse complement strand
GGCAGATCCGATACCCCGGATACCGACATCCGGTTCTACCGCAATAGAATATAATTCAGCATATCTTCCGTCATCCTTCTGCTCTCCCGTTTTTCTAAAATTATTCTTCAACTGAACGATAGCTTTCGGTTTATAAAAAAGGAGTTTCACCCCTTCCCATAGAAAAGGAAACAAACTAGTCCGGACCAATCTTTTATTATATCCTTTAGCCAGGGAAGCCCCAACCCCAAAACCCACTAATTTTTGATCGATATAAGCTCCGGCTAAAATAGAATCCTTAGTTTTCAATACAGATTTATAGTAAGTCTTCAGAAAAGAATTGCCCAAAGTAGTTAAAAAAAAACCTTCAAAAGCATGCATGTGAATGCTTACAATATCCGATAAATCACCCTGTTTTAACAATCGCACCTGAACGCATTCTCCCATTACAATAATGCTATTAATTTATCCGTCAAATTTTTATAATCAAATTCAATCGCTGCTTCCCGGGCTCTTTTGCAAATCGCATTATATTCATCCGGTTCCAAATCGAGCAGTTTTAATATAGCTTCTGCATATTCCTGAGATGAATCGAATTCCCTGGCAATACCCAGCTTATATTTATTAATCAGGCAATACATCATTTTCAAATTAGAGCAAATCGGTCTTCCACTGGCCATGTACTGAAACATTTTACTTTGGCTTCCCCCATATTTACCAAAATTTCCCGGCATATAATTCAGAATATTTACAGTCGCTTTAGACAATACATAGGGAACATATTGAGGGTCGATCCATTTTTCTTTAAAAACAACATTATCGATATGCTGTTCCTTACAGTATTTTTCTAACTCTTTTCGGTCGTCACCATCTCCATACAAAAAGAATACGACATCTTTATGCTCTTTCAGCAAAGCGGCTGCATCGATCAGTTTTTTTAAATTGTTCGCCAGCCGGATAGAACCCAAATAAATCACTTTCTTTACAGATTTATCCTCTAACGAAGCATCCTGCAACTTAAACTGTTCTTTAAAGTGATTGAAATCAGCCAGATCAACGCCATTGTTGATATAAAATACCTTTTTTAAATCGATTGGCCCTCCATGATCGGTATCCCACTTTTTATCGATAATATAATCCCGCCCACCTTCCATAGAAAATACTACCTGATCAGCTTTCGTATATAACCATTTTTCAGATTTATACAACAAGGGAACAATGGGATTCTTTTTATTCAATATGCCTAAATCCACAAAAGTCTCCGGCCACAGATCCAGGACTTCAACAATATATTTTGCTTTTACTTTTCTAGCATACCGATAAATGATATTTCCGAAAGGTACTGTCGCCGTTTGGATAATACAGTCCGGAGCCGGAAATTTTCCAGCAATTTTTAAAAATCTACGGGGAAATTGGATTAATCCGATCACTCTTTTCAGGCCATTCCCCTTATACTTTGCTGTCTTAATATGTACAAAATTCAAATCACCATACTGACGTTCGATATAAAGAGAATCATCCTCAATCAAATCGATGTCCATATTATGCATAATGCTTGAAGCAAAAATCGTCACTTCATACCCTGCTTTTTGCAAATAATGTGCAAACTTAATAGTCCTTAAACGCGACTCAAGTCGGGGAGGCATGGCATACTGATTTACCAGCCATATTCTTTTTCCCGTTTTTTCTTCCATCATTTCCATTGATTCAAAACCTCAACAACTGTTTTCACCTCTTCTTCCATCATTACAGGACTGATAGGTAAACTTAATTCCTCCTGATGTATTTGTTCTGTCACCGGAAAACACTGCTCGTTCCAAGCTTTATAGCATGCTTGCTTATGCGGTGGAATCGGATAATGGATAATGGTCTGAATTTTTTGGTCGTTCAAATATTTCTGCAATTCTTCTCTTTCTTTGCAACGAACAGGAAATAAATGAAAGACATGGGATTGCCAATTTTTAATTACAGGTAAAACAATCCGGGAATTTTTTATATGTTGTATATAATATCCGGCGACTTTTCTCCGTAAAGCAATATCCTGGTCCAGATATTTCAATTTCACATTCAAAACAGCTGCCTGAATTTCATCTAACCGGCTATTTCGTCCGGTGTACTTAAATACATATTTCTGAGTAGAGCCATAATTTGCCAGTGCTCTCACTGTTTCCGCCAACTCGCTGTCATTTGTCGTCACAGCACCGGCATCACCCAAAGCCCCTAAATTCTTTCCCGGATAAAAACTATGTCCGGCAGCGTCTCCGATGGAACCGGTTCTCTGTCCATGAAAAAGACAACCATGAGCCTGTGCGTTATCTTCTATTAATTTCAAATTATATTTCTTACAAAGTTCTCCGATTTTTTCTGTATAAGCACATTGTCCGTATAAATGTACAATTAAAATTCCCCGGGTTCGTTCAGTAATTGCAGCCTCAATCCGTTCATCATCAATTTGATAAGTCTCTAATTTCGGTTCAACCAAAACCGGCTTCAACCCATTCTCTGTAATCGCCAAAATAGAAGCGATATAAGTATTCGCCGGTACGATAACTTCATCCCCGGGTTTCATCACTCCCATCTCCACATAAGCCCGTAAAATCCAAATCAGCGCATCCAAACCATTGGCACAACCGATTGTATGCTTTACCCCGATATAGTGACTGTAGTTTTCTTCAAATTTCTCATTTTCTTTTCCTTGTAAATACCACCCAGAATCAACGACTCTATTCACCGCATTATGGATTTCGTCTGCATATTTTGCAGTAACTTTCTGTAAATCTAAAAACTTTATCATATTATTATTAATAAGTTTGATGTCCATATTTGTCCACCCAAAAATTAAATTCAGCGACTATCATTTTTAAAGGCCCACTAACTAATTCTTGATTATTCAATACATACTCTTCGATTTCTTTTTCATAAGCTTCAAAACCGAATTTTTTAATAGCATAATAGTTTACACTTAATGGTTTGCCTGGAATATATCTAGAGAAAGGTTTTACATTTTTCATACAGGCTGCATTGGTTGCCACTATCGAATATTGTCCGATGACAGTATATTGATTAATTGTACAAGCCATCGCAATATTAGCACCTTCCAAAACTTTTACAATACCAGCAAGAACCGAAGTGTTTGTAATAACAACTTTATCTTGCAAACATACGTCATGTGAAATATGAACTCCTTGCATTAAAAAAACATCATTTCCAACGATTGTTTTTTCTTCATAACAAGGTTGCTCTATCAAAGAGAATTCACGTATAATATTATTATTTCCTATAATTACCCGAGGATCTTCATGAATACAATTCGTATGTTTAGTATCCGTTGCTGGACAACCTATTATGACATGAGGACCAATTACATTATTATTGCCAATAGTAACCGGCCCTTCTATAATAGTATAAGGTAGTATTTCGTTCCCATCCCCAAGTATAACGTCTTTTCCAATAATAACAGTAGGATGAATTTTATTCATATTTTTTATAGTTTATAAAATGATCATACTCCCGGATGTAATCCTTTTCATCATAAGGCAAAGATGCCATAACCAAACATACTGCACCAGAAGAAAAATTATTTAACTCACGCCAAATACCAGGAACCACCAATAGTCCTTGATAAGGTCTGTTCAATGTAAATGTTCTTTTTACATTTCCGTCATCCAAGGTAACCTCAAAACTTCCACTCGCTGCGATAATCAGTTGTTTCAATTCTTTGTGTGCATGAGCACCCCGGGATTCACCCCCGGGTATATCATACAGATAATACACTCTTTTCACATCGAATGGTATAGTTTTACCATTTTCAATTACTGTTATATTACCCGTTTCATGGTGATGTTTATCCATCTCCACCATGGAACAATCATAAACTGTCGTCTTTTTCATCTTTTCAATTCTTCTTGAAACAAAGAAAAATTTCGTATATAATCATTTTCATCATACTCAATAGAAGAAACAACCAAAGCCAATGAGTTGGTTGAAAAGTTCCGCATAGACCGCCAAATCATCCGGGGGACATACAACCCATAATAGGAGCGATTTAAATGGTAAATTTTCTCTTCTTTTCCATCATTTAATACAACATCAAAACTTCCGGAAAGGGCGATCATAAATTCATCATTTTTCCGATAAGCATGACCTCCGCGTTCTGCACCTCCTGGCACATCGTAAATCCAATAGCTTCTCTTTATTTCAAAAGGAATATGCTTTAATTCTTCTACAAAAGATAAATTTCCCCTTTGATCTAAAATTTTAGGAAGATTAATTATTTGTATCATAAACTGTTATATAAAGTAACTAACTTTTTTTCCTCACTGGACCAACAATATTTTTCAAGTACAGCTTTCCTCCCATTTTCTCCCATTCGGGTTGCAATCTCAGGATTATCCAACAAATATCTAATAGCAGAGGCTAATCCTTCAGAATCATAAGGAGCTACACAAATCCCACATTCTTCTTCCTCTATAATCTTTTTCCAAACGCGAAAATCAGTACAAATGATCGGTAAACCTGCAGCCATAAACTCGAAATTTTTTAATATACCCAGGCTACCTTCTTTTCCACCCACATTAGGTGTGTAATCATGGATTGCAACACCTATCTTAGCCTTCTGATATAAGTGTAAAACTTCTATATAAGGAAGTACTCCATAATAATCAACTTTTTTCCATCCCGGATGTTGTTTTAATTTTTCCAAATACTTATTATGACAGGGACCAGCCAAACTATATCTGATATCTTCAATCCCATTTATCACCTCAATAACCCGATGATGTAAATAATTTTCAGTAATGGCTCCGGCAAAACATATGTAATTTTCCTTTCTTATTCCACTATTACCCGATGGTATTATCTCCGGATAATTAGCAATTACAACGGAATGAATATTAGATTTTTTTAATTTTTCTGCAATGCTATCGTTTACCGAGATCGTCGCATCTAACTTAGCCACAATCCGACTCTCATATTTTGCATAAATACGTGAGATTAAAAATCGAAATGGTTTAGGAATATATGTTTTATTCAATATTTGCTGAGGAACATCTTCATGCGAATCAAAAATCACCTTCTTGCCTTTCTTTTTCAATTTTAACCCTACACTCAACAATTCAGGATCATGAAAATGATAAATATCTGCATTTAACTCTAAAGCTTTTTGAAAAATCAACTTCGTATAAAAAAAAATCCTATATAAACGATTATCATTTGCAACAGGTACTCCAATAATTTGCACATCGTGAATTACTTCAGAAACAGCATTTGGAGCAACAATAAACACCTTAAATCCCAATTTTGCTAAAGAACAGCATTCTTTACTAAAAATCCGCCTATCTTTAGCATCATGAACACTTGTGAAATGACAAACTTTCAACATATTACCTTGACATACTTCCATGAGTTAACAATCCTATATGCTCTATTATTCTTTTATAAATAATAGCATGGTTTTGATATTCATATCTATAGAAATGATCATTGTGCCACAAAAAGACAAATTCGCCATTATAGCGATAGACAATATCTATTAGATCCAATATTTCCTGTTCGATTAAATCCAACGACTTTTCTTTATCATATTGCAATAAAGCCCCTTCCATCACAATCAAAGGCCGTATCTTTAATTTAAGTTCTTTCTTTTCCAAAACATTAAAAAAAGGATAGGGATAACATATTCCACAACGAAATCCTCCTCGAAATGCGAATCCAAGTCCGGCATCATATAACAAACCATTATCCTCCCAGGCATGTAATGTTATTGGTAAATCATATAATAAAAAATGCTGTCGCCCCCCCGAAATACCCGGATAAATCTTATTTAAGCGTGTGACTTCCCGGTTAAATTGATTCAAATTGTGAAAAGTATTTTTAGAAGGATGTATACCAACTTCATGTCCACGCCGAATTATTTTATCTATAATCAATTTCACTTTTTTATCCCGGATATCATAAGTCGAATCGTATTCGCCTTTTACAGTCGGTTTAAAATAAAATGCATCTTTAAAACCAAATTTTTCACTTAAATCCATTAATTCATCAAATGTATCAAAAGGATCTCCGATTATTCCTAACCGATATCGTAGATAATTTTTACACGTCTGAAAAAAAATTTTCAAACTCTTTCGATGAAGGATATCTCCAGCCAAATTCTGACAAAGATTCCTCACTGAAGCATAACGGAACAAATAGTCAATATCGTGAGTAATAAAAGGATGGAATCGATATGTACTTTCTTTAATGGGAATTCCCAAACGAAATAATAAATACCGGAATAACCTGATATATTCATTGACGATTGGCCGGGTATATAATCTATGTTTTACCACAAACATTTCACTCTCATCACATCGTCCAAACCGATCGCGAGGTAAAAACAGTTCTTCCCAACGGGTAAGCATAAAAAAAGACGAAGCAAAAATGTCCAACCCACAATAAATATAATCTTCTTCAAAAATCATTTTATTTTCACCATATAGTCCAGGAATCTTTTCTTTCTCAGACTGGGGATCATCTATCCAAATGACTTCATCAGGTATATTCTCTCTTTTCAAATAAGAATCTGAAGCCGGAATACGTGAAAAGAAAGAATCATTAATTTCTAATACTTTATTTTCATAACGAAACTTATAATTTTTGTCTAATCCGACTTCTTCAGGTACATCCAGCTGCAAATTATTGAATAATAATTTGATAATATATTGTTTTTCAATTGTAAAATCCATAAACGCTTATGAAAGAAATAATAGGATCAGGCGATATTACGTCGGGGAAGAAAATACAGCATTATCATCATCAATATAATACCATTATTAAGCAAAGCTATTGTGAATGTTGTACTAAGTAAAGTCACCCCAACGGAAAAAACGACAACAAACATCATCCCCTCTTTTATACCTTTAGAAACAGATTCAATCAATCTTAATATAAATACCAAAATCAAAGGAAATAAAATAATGCCCATAATGCCCATATTATAATATGCATCAGTAAATAATCCATTATTACCTCTAATCTCATAATTACCATAATACATCCCCCCAATCATAAAAGCGATATTGTCTTTATACGGAGATTCTATATTAAACCATCTCAAAAAACTTTGCCGAAAGAAATCCAGTTCATTATTTTTAAAAAAATCATAATAATGATAATTTAGCAGAGCAGGAAGAAACAAAAGTCTATAGCTTATAATTGCCCCAATGAAATTTGTTTTTACAACAATAAATTCAAGGAAACCGATTAAATTTATAACAGCAAAGAAGCTAAATACAAATACAGTACGGCGATATTTATAAAAATAAAAACCAACTACAGTCAATACCAAAGAAAACAATACAGATTTATGTCCCCCAATACCAAAATTGAGTAAAATTATCGTCATTAATAAGAAAGATGCAATCTTATTTCTATTTAAAATAAAATATATCAATATTATAGGCAAAAGTACTCCAGCTGCATTATGCAAATATTGCAATAGAATATTAATATTCAATTCCCGTTCCTCAAAACGAAGATCATATACATCTACTATATTCCAATGAAATCTGAAACCAGTATATTTTCCGGAAATATAAACAACGGTAAAACACAGAAGGAAACAAATACCATAAAATAATTTCTTAGTTTTGAAACTATTCTTAATCTTTATTTGTGGGAATAGAGCATTATAGACATAAAAACAAAACCAATAGATATAATTTAGGATTACAAATTTTGCTTCTAAGTTCATATATGCAATTAATGTTGTAGTAGGAATCATAGATATCGCTGTAAAAATCAACAGGACACTATTGGAAAAAGAATGATTCTTATTTAATTGCCAGATAAAAGGAATCAAACTCAACAAAAATAGCCATGAAATAACATAATTTGTAATTGTATAGAAATTTATCAAGCCATTTGAAGAATATAATGGCGAAACTATACTTACATAAGAATAATCCAGTACTATCCTATAAATTACAATAACAATAGAAACAATAAAATTACTATAAATAATTTTTTCCCCACTATTGGCCATCATTATTATATTTTCAGATATATCTCAAATTTTTTTTAGAATATAACGATTTAATAATCATCTATATACAATAAAACCTCGTATTTTCTATAGATCTACTATATTTACTGATTCCATTATATTTTCTCATCATATATACTATTTCGATAATTTTATCTGACAACAAAAAAGTAAAATAATAAATTTCGTCGCAGTTCTAATTTTTTGCAAAATGATAGCTTAAAAACATATTTACAATATACGCACAAGCGCGACATATCATAAACAGATATAAAAGCAGGTAAATATTTTTACAATATCCTCCAATGAACAAAGGAATCAACGTCATTACAAAATAAAAAATCTGCCAATATAGCACATACTTCATTTTTTCAGCAACAATAAATGTAGCGCCCAGTACATCGGAAATAAATGAAATGGCCACTACAGGTATTAAAATTCTAGCATATATTCCAGCTTCCATCCACGGCTCACCCAATACAAATTTGAATAATACGGGAGCCATAAAATATAAAATGAGAAAACCGACACATGACATCACGCTCAATGGCAACAACGTTTTAAGGTAAACCATTTTACAATTTCCCTTTTTGATAAAATCATCGTTTGCTTTCTGTCTAAATACATCACGCATAGCCAGGCTGATAACAGATGCCGGCAAAAGGATCACCATATTGGCCATAGAAAAAAAGCCAACTTCTTGTTGAGAAAAAAATGCCCCAATAACGAATACAGGCATCGCCACACCCAAGGTATTCAATAACTGTCCGGGCATCACATATTTCGGACAATCTATATAGCGCTTAGCATACAATAACATTCGTTTCAGAGAAACGTACCTAATCAGATTTCCGTCTTTCTTCAGTCCATGATATAAACAACTGAAAGCTGAAATAAGCCTTCCAACTAAATCTCCTACGATTAATCCACCCCCTCCCAATACTTTTGTTAACCCCATAATCGTTTCTATAGCTGAGACGGAAGAAGAATTAACAATTTTATTGAATGATAAATTCTTAAAATATTTATTTCGCACACACCATTCATTATAAGACTGATAAATAATTATTGCAAAAGCGGAAATAAAAGGGATATAGAAGTAGTGTACAATACCTGGATTATTCAATAATCTCGCAAAGAAGTCTACAAAAATATAAAATATACACAATTGAACGGATAAAAGTAGTATAGACAAAGACATCACTAAGCCCCATATATTACTTGCTGCTCCGTCAGACTTAGCAATCAATATACCTGTCTCATATTTTCCGGTTGCGATTGTTGCTACGATAGTAGCAATTGAATTTATTGCTGCTAAAATACCAAAATCAGCAGGCGTAAATAATCGCGAAACAATAGGATAAAATATAACAGGAACCAATTGAGCTAGGAATGTTCCTGATGAAAGCAACAGGAAATTTCTAACATAGCTACTGGTAAGGTATTTATCTAATTTCAACATACAAGAAAATCAAAATTCAGATCTTAGATCAAAGTTATTTATTCCACAATCTTTACTTTGAGTCGGTTTTCTCACTAATTCTTTTCTGATTGTTCAGAAGCCCTAAAGTAAAACCGAACATCCGGAAAGAACCATCAGGTAATTCCATAACTGTTTTATGCATATAAAACTTTATCTACTACAAATAAATATTTATATTCAGGCAATACCTGTCCAGCTTAATCTGTAATTATCCATTCTTGATTCCGGTAGAAATATATTAATGAACAGGTTTTTAATTTATCGGAAATAAGATAGATAGCATTATAAGAATATCACAGCTCTAAAATTATCATTATCTTCCTTCAGGATATCGCCCAGCTTGTTTATTTCAATAACTGATATTAATTTCTGCCCTATTTTTTCCAACCACAATAAACAGTTCCCAGCAAAAGCGAATCCTTTGATATAAACATTTTCAAACTATTGCTATAATCTCCCTTTATTATTGAGTAACCTTAATTCATATTACATTTTAAAACAACTTGAAAATTATTTACATAAAAAGGTAAAGTTCAATATCTTAAAATGATACATACCTCCTGAAAGAAAATGACGAGCATGATATAAACGGAGCCCTTGCAATAAATTTAAATAAAATAAATATTAAAAAATCATTACAAATATAATCAAATACATTCCTAAAAATCAGTGATAAAAAGCAATATTTGTTATGATTAAAAGAATAATGCCAAATGTCTAGTTTCCCCTTATTATATTTCCAATTTTTCTATATTTTTCCTAAAAAGCATTCAAAAAGGTTCCCTCTTTTTAGATACAGGTAAAGTTAAACCAGCGGACCTGCTAATGTATTCCATCTTATTAATCGGTCTATTAAAATGATACCATCCCACGGCATCTCAAAATTTAGCATCCGCCCAATAGAAGGGCATCTGGCAGCCCCCATTGCAGTCGCCTGGGTAGCATATTCTTTCGCTCTTTCAAGCGAGGCTGCCAATCCTATAGTCTGGATATTTTCATCCACATGCTTCAAACTATCCCGGATATCATCTATCGCATGTACCATGATAACCCTTGAATAGACGGGCTTGGATAATTCATTTTCTTCAGCATATAAAATTGTCCAGGACAAATTCTCATCTCCCCATACTTTCCCTTTAAAATCATATATTCCTCTGGCGGAATGCACAGAAGCTATTTGTTCCGGAGACACTCGGGGTTTGGGAATCTGTAATTCTGTTTTAGGCATAACCTCAGCCAAAATCTCACAAAACTGTTCTGGTGAAATAAACCCTTTTTTTTCTATAAATAAATTATGCGGGGAGGCACACCCCGTTTGATCAAAAACAGAAATATCCACCGACACTCTTCGAGCCAATTTTTTAGCCTCTTGCCATGAAGACAATTCTTCTTTTGCTACAACAGCAAAAGATAATTTCGGACCGAAGACCACAGTCTCACTATCAAAAGGAGCCGGATAGCCAGCCACGGTCTCCACAGCCT
>ENA-OOZQ01002067-OOZQ01002067.1-human-gut-metagenome-genome-assembly--contig:-NODE-2067-length-10970-cov-2.181035_pt1 | contig 10970 bp, 16 predicted proteins | sample MGYA00241188_ERZ501399 | MGnify/ENA primary metagenome ERZ501399 (study PRJEB25962, sample SAMEA2042658) | human gut metagenome | biome: human gut; feature: human-associated habitat; material: faeces... | reverse complement strand
CGAGCTGCCAGCGGTACATCAGCCTGTCATGGGACGAAAACACACCCCTCACTCCGCCGGCAGAAGAACTGAAAAATTATTTCATTAAAAACTTTAAACGTTTCGCCGAGCAATATGCCGGTGTAAACAGTTCTATATAACCATCTGCCATAAAGGAGCTTTCCATGAAAAAATTTTTCGCCGCCATCTTAACTGTCTTTCTTTCCCTCGGACTCCTTACCGCCTGTGGAGGAGGACAGCAGCATGGCGCCTCTTCCGCGCCGGTTGTTCAAAGCGTTGAAAGATCAGATACAGGAAGTGCAGATAAATCAAAAAGCTGCATCAGGCAGAATAAAATCTACACGGATTCCGATGCTGTTCAGAGCAGTGAAAATGCTGACAAAGGGAGCACGAACAAAGAAAAAATCAGTCGACAAAGTTACACAGGCTCCACGTCAGTTTCCCAAAGCGGTGAACAATTCAGCGCAAAAAGTCCGGGCAACGCGGAAATCCGTGTGGAACGGGATCAGGCCTACACCGATAAAGATCATGTAGCAGCATATATCCATATCTACAGGAAACTGCCGCCCAACTATATCACCAAGGCGGAAGCCAGAAGCTTAGGATGGAAAGATAAAGGGACACTTGATCAAGTCGCTCCCGGGAAAAGTATCGGCGGCGCCCGCTTCAGCAATTATGAAAAAATCCTCCCTGACGCTCCGGGGCGCAGCTGGAAAGAATGCGACATTGACTACGTCAGGGGGAACAGGAACGCGAAACGTATCTGTTTCTCCAACGATGGCCTTATCTACTACACCTCATCCCACTATCAGGATTTTGAAAAAATATATTAAGAGATTGTCCTATGCAGATCAGACTTGCTCCTGAAAACTTCAAAACAAGAGAAACAGCCCACACCTACCTGAAGGAAATACTTCATCTCCCGGACTATTACGGCAGGAACTTAGATGCCCTCTACGACTGTCTCTGTGAAATCATTACGAAAACCACGATTACCGTTCCCCGCGTAATCGCTTCGGACGGCTACCTTGGGGAATATGGAAAAACAATGATTGCCGTTTTTCATGACGCTGCTAAAGAAAACAAAAAATTACAAGTACACTTCGAGTAATCTTTTTCTACATCCGGCACTGCCCCTGCCGGATATTTTTTTGTGAAATACTTTTAAGCAGCAGGAGATATTCCGTCCCATATGGATGATGGAAACCGGTTTTATATTGGGAAATATGTTTTGCTAAAAACAGTTCCCCCTTCCGCCTATCCATGATATGATTGACTTATATTCTGATAGATGGGAGTTTGCTATGTCACAGAATCCTGATTTTGAAGAGACTTCTCTCTTTGATCTTTTCCCGGCAGAAGAAAAGAAAACTGACAAAAAAGAACAAAAGAATGAAAAAACGGAAGATGCCGCACCGAAGGACAGAAGAGGGAAAGAATCGGCGGTAACGGCTGTAAAAGCAATCAAACCTGAAACGGCGCCCGGAAAAGAAGAAATACCGGTTCCGCAGCTGAAAGACTGTCCCGTTTCAGCAACACCCGCATGGACGGAAAAATTCTGGGAGTATGATATTACAAAACCGTCACAATGGATCCGTGACGATATGAAAGAGCACATGGTGGCAGAAGGGTTCACCAAAAGAGAAGCCAACCACATCTTCAAGGGTCTTGTATTTAAAGAAAAAATCTTCAATACCAAAAACCAGGCTCTTGCTTATTTGAAAACGGTTCCTACCACGTATGCGGTCAAGTATAAAATCGGAATCGAACCGTCTCCCCGGATGGTGTCTTTAAAAAAACGGCTGGACGACAAAAAGGCACGCCTTGAAGAATATAAAAACGATCAGGCCATGCGGAAGTTTCGTACGGAATTTGTTTCCTGTCCCGTATGTCGTTCAAAAATCAACAGCAGATATTTTACACCGCCCGCCTGTCCGGTCTGCTGCTGTGACATGCGTGCCGAATCAGTCATCCATACTTTGGAATCGCTGGAAAAGGCTGTCGCCGATTTGAATAAAAAATACGAATACGCTGCAGAAAAGCATAATTCCAGATTTACCGGCGGCGAAAAATGGATTATCCGCACGGTAAATACCCCTTCTCAAGAGAAAAAAGGATAGCTTCCTATTATCCCAAAAGTAAAAACCTGTTACCCGAAATAAAAAGGGTAACAGGTTTTTACTTTTATGAGAAATTACCAGTTGCGGAATTTTGCCGGCGGATTATAGAGTCCCCCGGACCAATCCACAAGGTCTTTCATATTCTTCGCGGCAAGAAGTTCCCTTGTCGCCGTTGAACGGTCAATGCCCAAATCTTCCGGCAGCTTCACAATGCCCTCTTTCCTGAGACGCAGTGTCTCAGCAGGATCTTCCAGCATGCCCACTTCCGTCTTGCCGGCTATGGCGCGGATAGCATTCATCCGTTCTTCCATGTTGCGGCACTTATGGAGATACGCGATGCCGATTTCGGAAACAATATGGGTCAGGTCGTCAGAGTAAATCATAACCGGTTCCAGATCCAATCCAGCATTCTTCTTCAACTGGATCGCATCCAGTTCCTGCACGAAGCCGGGGAACCCTTTTTCAGATATGGTCGTAATCACCTGTACGACAAGTTTCTTGCCGCGGAGACATTCACCCGTAAGTTCGGCGCGATTTGCCACCTCATTGCCGCACTTGAACCATGCTTCTGTCACATGGCGCCGGCCCTTGGCATCACACCCCATGTTCGGAGCGCCGCCGAAACCTGCCACATTGTTCTTTGTTGCTGTGGAAGAATTGCCGTAACGGTCAATCTGCATGGTGGAGCCGATAAACATATCTGCCGCATAGTGGCCTGCCGCCTGGCAGAAAGCCCTGTTAGAACGCATCGTTCCGTCCGGTCCGACGGCAAAAACATCAGGTCTTGCTTTAATATATTCTTCCATGCCTACTTCAGAGCCAAAAGAGTAAAGATTTTCCGCCCATCCTGTTTCAATCGCCGGGATCATGGTGGGGTGCGGATTCAGTACCCAGTGTCTGCAGATCTTTCCCCAAAGTCCAAGGCTTTCCCCATAGGTCGGAAGAATAAGTTCAATGGCACTTGTATCAAAACCGACTCCGTGGTTCAGTACCTGGACGCCATATTCGCCATAAATTCCCTTTATAGCCATCATGGCTTTTAATATTCTTTCATCGCTGATTTTCGCCGGATCACGGGTAAAAAGCGGATTCAGCATGTACGGCGTTGGACTTTCAATCACAAAATCGACCCAGTCTGCCGGAATATCCACGCGGGATACTTTATCCACCAGTTTATTCACCTGCACAATGACGATCCCCTGATTGAATTTTGTCGCTTCCGCAATCGCCGGTGTATCTTCCGTGGAACAGCCGGAATAAATATTTCCCTCCCTGTCCGCTTCATCAGCTACAAGAAGAGACACTCTCGGAATCAGGTCGATAAAGTAGCGGCTGTACATTTCCAGATAGGTATGAATCGCGCCCAGTTCGATGCTTCCGTCCTGTACCATTTGCGCCAGGCGTTTGCCCTGGCTCCCTGCATACGCGAAATCCAATTTCTTTGCAATCCCTTTTTCAAACACATCCAAATGTTCAGGGATAGACAACGTGGATTGGATCATGTGGAGATCATGGACACGGGACGGATCGACCTTGCAAAGTTCACCCGCCAGGAAATCCGCCTGCTTTTGATTATCCCCCTCTATATTGACATTGTCACCAGGATGCAGGACCGCTTCTAAAAGAGCAACCGTATCTTTCGCATCAACAATCTTTCCTTTTGCTAAACAGGCAGCGGCATCCAGTCTTGCTTTGGTATCATCACCTCTGGTATGCCAGTTCTTATTGTTCGGTCTGATTTCCAACATCATTATGCTCCTCTTTTTAATGAAACATCTTATTTAGCAATATTTCCCGGTTAGTAAAAATAAGTCAGAAAAATGAAGAAGCCGCCTATGATACAATTTGAGTGTCTGAATCAAAAAGAAAGGAATATCACCGACGGCTTTCCACACACATCTTACCACAGATAAACAAGTTTCCACACTTTCATAGACCGTTTTCCCCAATAGGTCTCAATTTGTCTATAATTGACTGCTCATTCCTGCCTTGCCCAGCAGCACTTTTAATACGCCATAAACACCGCCATTCATTTTTTCTACTTTGTCATCCAATGGCATACAAATACAGTCTATTTTTTCCTACTTCCATCATACCCGCAGAGATTCTGCTTAAAAAAAGATGCCTGCCGTGAATATTCCACACTGACAGACATCTTTTTCTCTTTTCGCTCCTATTTATTCACCTAGAACCGTAACGACCGCTTTCCGGCAAAGTTCCACCGCTTTGTCCAAATCCGTTTTTTCTATATTCAGCGGCGGATTAAAATAAATAATGTCTCCCATCGGTCGAAGAACCAGTCCCATATCCATAGCTCTCCGGAAGATATGCCAGCCGATACGCTTTTTCGGATCAAAAGCTTCTTTCGTTTCTTTGTTTTCCACCAGTTCGATGGCGTTAATTAATCCGATATGGCGGATTTCTCCCACATGTCTGTGATCTCCCAGTGCTTTCATGAGCTTGTCATGGAGATAGATTCCATTTTCATTGACTTTCTCCAGAATATGATCCCGTTTCATTATTTTCAGTACGGTCAACGCGATGGCGCAGCCCATAGGATTGCCTGCGTAGGTATGGCTGTGGACGAAAGCCTTATGCGTGCCGTAATCATCATAGAAAGCATCGTACACTTTGTCCGTGGTGATGGCAAGAGACATGGGCATGTACCCTGCCGTCAGCCCTTTTGACGTACAAAGGATATCCGGAGAAATACCGGCATGTTCTATAGCAAAAAGTTTCCCCGTCCTGCCAAAACCGGCGGCAATTTCATCATCAATCATAAGCACACCGTACTCATCGCAGAGCTTACGGAGCTTCCTTAAATATTCGGCAGGATAGATACGCATGCCTGCCGCCCCCTGAAGGATCGGCTCCCCACGCCCCGCCGCCGTTTCTTTTCCGTACTGTTTAAATGCTTTTTCCGCGCTTTCAAAGCATTCCACGCCGCAATGATTCCGCGTTTTTCCATAAGGGCAGCGGTAGCAGTCCAGACCGTCAAAATGAATATTGTCCATAAGCATAGGATGGAATATCTTCGCATAAAAGTCCATCGATCCGACGGACAGCGCGCCGATCGTTTCTCCATGATATGACTCGGGAAGGCACATGAACCGCGTCCGTTCAGGATGGCCGGTCTGGTAGTGGTACTGGAAAGCCATCTTGAGCGCCGCCTCTACGCAGGACGAACCGTTGTCATGAAAGGTAAAGCGGGAGAGTCCTTCCGGCAGTACCTTTTCCAGTTCCTGCGCCAGTTTAACAGCAGGCTTATGGGAAAAGTTTGTAAAAATCACATGCTCTAGTTCATCGACCTGCTTTTTCAGGGCCTCATTGATTTCTTCATTGCAATGCCCAAGGAGATTGCACCACCACGATGAAATAATATCCAGATATTCTTTCCCGTCCGTCCCGTACAGGTAAGATCCTTTCGCATGGTCTATAACGACCGGCGGAAAGACTTCATTGTCCTTCATCTGCATGGCAGGATGCCATATATATTTTTTATCTTCCGCTTCCCAATAATTCTGTCCCATTTAAGCTCCCAACTTCCCTAATTTTAAATACTCCCTCATTCATACAGCGATATAATCGTTTCCGGATCGATATCCAATGCCGTATCTCCTTTTTTCACCCTTGCCAGGACTTTCACGCCGGTGATTTCTTCAATCATTTCCACATTGTCTTCTTCCATCACACCGCCTTTCCAATGATTCAGGATAATTCCTTTGACAGAAATATTCCTGTGGCGGATATATTCACAGGTGGTTACCACACGGTTGATCGTCCCCAGTCCCGCATCGGCGACGACAAGGACGGGCAGGCAGAGCCATCGGATAATATCTTCCAGATAATACACCGCTTTTTCATCATGGCGGATAGGGCACATGATTCCTCCGCTGCCTTCCATAGTCACATAGGGGTACGCCGCTGTCACACGTTCCCAGGCACTCATAATGACATCCTTCTCCACGGGATTCCCTTCAATTCTTGCTGCCAGATGGGGCGATACGGCATTCTGGTACAAGTACGAAAGGAGCATATCCTCAGGCTCACGGATCTGCGCGAAACGATTTACAAATCCCGCATCGCTTTCCTCCACCGTCATCGCCCCGCTGATGGCCGCCTTGTAATAGCCCACATCATACCCTGCACTTCTCAAAGTTTTTACCAGGAGTGCCGTCACATAGGTCTTGCCGACATCCGTATCTGTTCCTGTGATAAAAAGCCCCCTGCCCATCCTATTCCTTCTTTCCTTACCAAATAAAAATGGAAATGGCTCTCTGCACCGCCGATTTTCCCATTTCCTTACCACGCATGTCCTGCGCGGTATAACTTTTTCCCCAGCACTGCCGCCAGAACGCAGAGGCAAATATCGCCCGGCACGGCCAGAAGGAAACAATAAAGCACCACAGGCCAGATACCGATAGGCGTATTCAGGTAATAATTATTTATGATGTATACATAAACCATTCCAAAAAGGTAGACCACAAGAAGTCCTGCCAGGTTCGCAAATAAAATGCGGACAAATGACAGTTTTTCCATATGCTCCGACAATTTCCCCGTAAGCCAGGCTCCCGCGATGAACCCCAAAAGATAACCGAAAGTAGGCTGGAAAATATATCCCGGCCCTCCGCCCTGCGTAAAAACGGGAACCCCCGACAGACCGAGAGCTACATAAACTGCCACGGAGGCCGCTCCTTTCCTGCTCCCTAAAATGAGCCCTGAAAGGGTCGTGAATAAAAGCTGCAGCGTGAACGGGCAAAGCGGTACAGGCACACGGATAAATGCACCAATCGCCGTAAGCGCCGTAAATAAAGAAAACAATACCAGTTCTTTTACCTTTCCCTGATTTCCTGCGGATATCTCTTCCCTTTCCACATCATCGCCTCCATTGTTCACCTTTTTATACATCCAAATTTACATTATATAAATAATATAACAACTCAGCGCTTAATTCAAGGTTCACAATGCACCGTTTTATTTATGGTTTCCCTGTATCGGATACGCCCTCCCCTTATGCAAAGCAGCCGGATAAGTTTCATATTTTCTATTTCCACCCTTTCATTTTCCCGACATGCTTTTCATAGATTTCTATCGATATTTCCATTCTTTTCCCATGCATGCTATAATGCACAAATGATATTATTTCGTAAACTTGGAGGTTCTTTATGACACAGATAAAATGGAAAGCAGCTTTCCTTACATTCCTGCTTGCATCGTCCCTATACGGCACGCATACAGTGTATGCAGAAAAAGGCGTCACTACTGCTACACGCATCCAGCGCCACGAGTCCAGCACGACAATTTCCACAGAAACGGTGAAAACGGAAAGCAAGTCTTCTACAACCACAAAGGGCGTTTCCATCACACCGCCTTCCATCGGAATCCTCGTCTTTCCGGATGAAGAAGACGCCCTTTTTATCAATCAGCACCGTCCCAAAGCACTTGCTTCCTATACAGAAGCCAAGGCGAAGCGGGATGAAAGTTTCTACCGCCACGGTATCCTTGCCATGATAAAGGAAGGGAAAAAATGGGGACTCATCGGCACAGACGGGACAGTTCTTTTACCACCCACCTATAAATTCCTGATTCCGGAAAAGGACGGGCTTTTCAAAGCCGGCGATAAGAAAAAAGATTTACGGCTGATTGATAAAAAAGGAAATCCCGCCACAGCGGTAAAAACGATTCCCTCAAACCCTTTCAGTTACTCTGAAAAAGGTCTGTACGGATTTAAGAATCCTGACGGCAGTGTGCTTATCGCTCCCCGCTACAAAGCGGTACTTGCCGGATTCAGTGAAGGGATCGCTTTTGTAAAAACCATGCAGGGGGAAAAAATCGCCATTGACGAGAATGGCAGGGCTCTCTTTAAACTTCCTTATGACAGTATCTGCCCCTATAAGTACGGCGTTGCGGAATACAGACGACAGGTAAATACATTCAATGGCAAGTCGTTCCTCGGCATTCTTGTAGCCGATGCCATCAACCCGCAAAAGGTGGAAGACTTTGATGATTATCACACGGCTTACAAGGGCATCAAAAGAGGATATATTGATCAAGAAGGTCATATCGTCATAGACAGCCGGAATGATGAAGTCTATCCCATGACCCCTTATGGAACGATTGTCAAAAAAGATGGACTCACAGCCTTTGTTTCTCCCGAGGGCCGCATACTGATTCCGCCTTCCCATTACACTGTGGGTTCTATTGATATCGAGGACGCCTGTCTTGTACTCAAAAGCGGCTATTCCGGAAAATGCGGACTTTTTGATCTGTCAGACGGGAATCAGCTTATCGATTTCCGTTACGACGATATAACGCTTCTCGGATTTAACAGGGCATTGGGGAAAGGACGGCAGCCGCCGTTATCTGCTCAATGCTTCTACGGGAGATATCATCGCTTCCCTCCCGCCCAATATCGGGGCCGCCCATTTCAATGAGACGCCTGTCACATGGATCTTCAGATCCAAAAGCTATTACGGCATTATTGATGAAGAAGGAAATATTCTGTACGAAGACACAAAAGATCCGCTTACGGGTGTTACAAAATTCCGCCATGGTTTCAGCGGAGGACAAAAGGATAACAAAAAGTGGGGCATCCTTAAGAGTGACGGCACCTGGCTTGTGCATCCCACTTACGATTACATAAAACTGCTGTAAACAATAAAATGACGATTCCCTCAAATTTTCGGATCGTCATTTTATTTATGTCGAATTCATGTATACATTTAATGGACACTGCCTGCGGATAAACAGTCGCGATCCCGCAGAGCCACCCTTTCATTCTCCATAAGTGCATTATCAAAAGCATGTAAAAGACATTTCCCTCTCTTCTTTTACTCTCCTTTTTACCACACAATGCAACATATGCCGATAAAAGAAACAACGATCCCCAGTGCCTGACGGCGGGACAGTTTTTCCCTGTACAAAACCGCTCCCGTCAAAATAAGACAAAGTGTAATGAGGGCATTCGTCACGATAAAGGATGCATTCATCGTCCACCCTGCCTTATAAATGAAAATTGTCCCTATTTCAATAAACGCAATGGAAAGGCCCAAGACAAGAGCAGCAGGGCGGAAACTCATAATTTCTTTCCATTTCTCTCCCTTTTTTCCGGTAAGCGCATAGATAAGAAAAGATGTAAGCGATGCCACAAGGTATGTTACTACAAGTGCCGCCAACGGATCCGCGCCGCCTGCCACTTCTTTTGCCGACACCTGGTATCCGACACCTGACAGAACCACGAGCCCGACAGGCCACCAAAAAGAAAAATTCATGCGCCCCTCACAATCATGTACATCCCTGACGATGTAAGAATAATCCCTGCCATAGCGGTAAATGAAACGGCTTCATTGTAAAATACCGCCCCCACAGCAAGGAGAGCCACCACAATCATCGCTGTATAAAGAATGAACCCCACATTCATCGCCCATCCTTCTTTATACATACACACACAGCCCACTTCAAGCCCTGTCACTGCAAAGCCTATTCTGCCGCTGCCAGCCCGGCATGGGACATATCGGCAAACAGATTCATTCCGCCCATCCCATAGTAAAGACCGACGCAAACTGCGGCACTTACAAGATAAGTCACCCCCAGTGCAGCCAGAGGATCCGCCCCGGAAGATATTTTCTTCGCGCACACCTGGTAAATGACATCCGCCAGCACCACACAGGCTACGGGCCACCACATCTGAAATAAATTGTCCATGCTCTTCCTTTCAAAAAACGTTTTGCACTATTCTTTCGGCCGGCGCCGCACCTGCGGGATATTTCCACTTGTACACCTTCCCGTCCGGCGGCAGAAAAAGAGTCCTGTATTTGTAGGATTAAGATCATCAGGAAACGGGTTCTTCCTGCCAACCTTTGCACACATCCACCCATCCTTTCGCGCCCGCGTATTTTTCCAGCTCTTCAGGCGTGAGTTTTACCGCGCTGTGGTCTGTCCCTGCCGCGGGATAAATCACATCAAACCGTTTTAATGATATATCAAGATAAACATCCACCGTGGGCGGAAGACAAAACGGACAAACCCCGCCGGGCCGATGGCCGATATACTTTTCGCATTCCTCCCCGGGAATCATTTTCGGTTTCTTATGGAAAAGCATCTTATACTTACGATTATCAATCCGCGCATCCCCTGCCGTCACGATAACCACAGGCACTTCTTCCACCAAAAAAGAAAGCGTCTTTGCAATGCGCGCCTCCTCCGTACCAAGAGCAAGCGCCGCGAGCGCCACTGTCGCACTGGACTCCTTCAAATCCATACAGCGGTCTGCCATACCGAACCGTTCAAAATAAGCCCGTACCGTTTCAAAAGACATTATAACCTCCTTTTTCCACTATACCATGAAACATCGGTAAATAACAGGATATATTTGTTTCACCGGTGCCTTTTGCTGTATAGTATAAATATATCACTATATGTAAATCAAAGGAGGCTCTTATGAAAACCATACATACCAAACACGCACCCGCCGCCATCGGCCCCTACTCGCAGGCAAAACAGGCGGGGGGGGCGGATTTGTATTTCTTTCCGGACAAATCGGTATCGACCCGACTGCAGGAAAAATCATCACCTCCGACATCACCGGACAAACAGAGCAGGTCTGCAAAAACATAAAAGCCATTTTGAAAAAATCGGAAACTCCCATGGACAATGTAGTAAAAACGACCTGCTTCCTTAGAGACATGAAAGACTTTGCCGCCTTCAACAAAGTCTATGCAAAACACTTCCCGGGCAAACCGGCAAGAAGCTGCTTCGCCGTCAAGGATCTTCCCGCTGGCGCACTTTGCGAAATCGAAGTCATTGCCGCTAAATGAGGCCTGTGCCATGGACTTCCATACACTCTGCATC
>ENA-OOZQ01002056-OOZQ01002056.1-human-gut-metagenome-genome-assembly--contig:-NODE-2056-length-11001-cov-2.426640_pt1 | contig 11001 bp, 10 predicted proteins | sample MGYA00241188_ERZ501399 | MGnify/ENA primary metagenome ERZ501399 (study PRJEB25962, sample SAMEA2042658) | human gut metagenome | biome: human gut; feature: human-associated habitat; material: faeces... | reverse complement strand
AAAAGCCGACGGGCGAAATTATCATAGGCACAAATAAATGGAATGAATTCTTAAACGAGCTTACCTTTGGCATATTCTTCAAGGATACACAGGAGGTAACTATAAATGCCGTAGATAACAGCGGAGTTGTGTTTGTATCCTATTTGGTAACAGATAAGGAGCTTTCCGAGTCTGAACTAAACTCTCTTGTATTCCGTGCGTATGAAGAACTGTTTTGCATAGACCCCAACGGAGAATATATTGTTTATGTAATGCTTGTTGATGAAAATATTAATATAACATACCTTCGCTCCGACCGTATAACGCTTGATAATATTCAGCCTGTAATCAGCGGTATTGAGAACGGCAAGATCTATTGTGAGGCACAAACCGTTACTGTTGATGAGAAGTATGTTGATACCGTTACTGTAAACGGCACGGCGGTTACGCTTGATGCAGACGGAGGTTTTGTTCTCCCACCGACAAACGGTGAGCAGAAGATAGTTGTCACCGACAAAGCGGGCAATAATGCAGAGATGACCGTAACAGTCAACAACGGTCATACCTTTGGTGAATGGGTATCTGACAATGACGGTAAGCATACCCGAAAATGTACCGTGGACGGATGCGATGCGTTTGAAAGCGAAAATTGCTCAGGCGGCAATGCCACCTGTACCGAAAAGGCGGTATGTGATGTCTGCGGGAAAGCCCACGGAGAATTTGACGGAACAAACCACGAGGGCGGTGTACAGGAGTGGACGACAAGAACCGCTTTTAATCACGAACAAAAATGGAACTGCTGTGGTGCTGTGATTGTGGCAAGTGAAGCGCACGAGTGGAAAGACGGTGTGTGCCGAGAATGCGGATATGTATGTCTGCATAATGACGCAGATAAAGACCATATCTGCGATTATTGCAAAAAGACAATCTCTGAGCATGTAGATAAGGATAAAAACCATATCTGCGATTATTGCAAAAAGACAATCTCTGCTCATGAAGATGCGCCAACCAAAGAAATCAAAAAGGCTGACACCGTAACGACTAAATTGCCTGATGATTCAAAGTCCCCTCAGACAGGCGACAACAGCAACCTTGTTTTGTGGATTGCATTGCTGATTATCAGCGGCGGCGTTATGAAAGGAGTAACGGCATTCGGTAAGAGTAAAAAACATTCTGCCAAAATTAAAGATAAGTAATATTTTACGCTCTGTCATGGAAATATAGTGAATACGGCACAGTAGGTATAGAAACCGCTGTGCCGTATTTCTTTCAGGATGACTGCTTTTGAAAAACAGGCACTTTCTCGGTCATCATACGATAAGCAAAGACAAAGAATAAATGCGAAATCCGGAATTTAATGCCAATACTTCCGAAAATCGGCAGACAAGTTTGTCAATAAATTCGTATAGTTGCATTTGTTTTTATTTATGATACAATTAAAAGCAACAAACTTAACAGATTCTTATGCAGATAAAATTGCGGTAAAATTCGGAAAATATGTCGATAGCCTTGCACGGAAAAGTAAAATTGTTTCAAATTGCTATTGCACTTTTGTGATTTTTTCTTATATCTCTTTTATAATAAATCAAAATGTGATACAATATGAATGATAATCTGAAAACGGAGTTGATTAAATGAATTTCATCAACAGAAATGAAATTGCAAACGGTGTTTACTTTACAAACATTAAGGACAGCCGTTTTAAAACTATGAAAATCAGCGTGAATATTGTTGTTCCGCTTTCTGTCGAAACAGCGTCGGAAAATGCGCTTGTGGGCGGATTGCTTGTTCGTTCATGCAAAAAATATCCCGATTTTACTGTTCTCAGCAAAAAACTCAGCTCACTTTACGGTGCAGACCTCACTTCTTCGCTTTCAAAACATGGTGAAAGCCAGGTAATTAAAATTTCCGTATCAGGTCTTGATGACAGATATTCTCTTGATGATGTCAGCATTGCCAAAGAACTTTCGGAGCTTTTGTGCAGCGTAATTTTTGAGCCGAATGTCAAGAACAACGCTTTTATTGAAAGTGAACTTGAACAGGAACGCAGACAACTTCTTGATGTGATTGATTCGGAATTCAACGAAAAGCGAATCTATGCAATGGGACAGCTTATAAAGCATATGTGCAAGGATGAGGTTTTCGGAATCAAGCGTTACGGCACAGCCGAAAAAATCAAGGCCGCAACTGCCGAATCACTCTGCAAGGCATGGCAGAATCTTCTCAAAACCGCAAAATTTGAGATTCTCTATATAGGCGACAGCCCTGCCGATAAGGCGAAGGAGGTTTTTGCGAAAGCCTTTGCAAATATCGAAAGAAATGTTGTGACTTCATCTACTGATGTTGTTAAGAATGTTTCAAAAGAAAAACATATTACAGAGGAAATGGAGCTCTCACAGTCAAAACTTGTCATGGGATTCAGAACACAGATTTCCGCAGGTGATGAAGAGGCGGTTGCCGAAAGACTTATGTGTGCTGTTCTCGGCGGTACTGCAAGCTCAAAACTCTTTAACAATGTTCGTGAAAAGCAGAGCCTTTGCTATTACTGCTCGTCCTCCTATGATTCAATCAAGGGTATAATGTATATCAACAGCGGTGTTGAGGGCGAAAATCTTGAAAAAGCCGAAAAAGCTATTCTCATAGAAATTGAGGACATGAAGAACGGCGAAATTACAGATTTTGAAATTGAGGCAACAAAGCTTGCTGTTGTTAATTCATTCAAGTCAAGCAGCGACAGCGTAAGCGGTATTGAAAACTGGTACACAGGAAGAATCTTTAACGGTGACCTTGAAACTGTTGAAGAAGTTTCTGCTGAGGTTAATGCCGTTACAAAAGAGCAGATTGTAAATGCCGCAAACAAGCTCTTGCTCGATACGGTTTATGTTCTCAAAAATAAGTAAGGGAGGCGGACAGAATGAATATTACAGAAATTAAATCGGAAATTGCAGGCGACAGCTATTATAAAGTTGAACATCCATCGGGACTTACAATTTTTGTTTATCCAAAAGAGGGTTACACTTCTTCATATGCAATTTTCGGCACACGCTACGGCAGTATCAACACAAAGTTTTCCGTTAACGGTGGTGATATAATTACAGTTCCCGACGGTATCGCCCATTACCTTGAACACAAGCTTTTTGAAAGTGAAGATGGTGATGCGTTTGTAAGATACGCAAAAACAGGTGCAAATGCAAACGCATATACAAGCTTTGAAAAAACCTGCTATCTTTTCTCATGTACGGACAAGTTTGACGAAAGTCTTGAAATTCTTCTTGATTTTGTTCAGGATCCCTACTTTACGGCTCAGACAGTTGCAAAGGAACAGGGCATTATCGGTCAGGAAATCAAAATGTACGACGACTCTCCCGATTGGCGAGTAATGTTTAATATGCTTGAGGGTATGTACCACAATCACCCTGTAAAAATTGATATTGCAGGTACGGTTGAAACAATTGCGGAAATTACAGCCGAAAAGCTTTATGAAGTTTACAATGTGTTCTACAACCTCAATAATATGATTCTCTGCGTTGCGGGTAATGTAACGGTTGACGGTGTGCTTAAAGTTGCCGACAAAATGCTCAAGCCTTGTGAGAAAAAGGAAATCAAAAACTATTTTGAAACAGAGCCTTATGAAATCAAAGAACCTTATGTTGAGCAGACTTTCCCTGTTTCAATGCCTTTGTTCAATCTCGGCTTCAAAGAGAAAGCAGACAAGCCTCTTAACGAAAAGCAGCTTGCATGCACAGATATTCTTCTTTCGGCACTTGCATCAAACACGAGCATGCTCTACAGAAATCTTATGGATTCAAACCTCATCAATTCAAGCTTTTCTTATGAACTCTTTGAAGGTCCGGGTTATTGCTCGGTAATCTTCGGCGGTGAATCAAGAGCACCGAAACAGGCTGCTGAGATGATTAAGCAGTATATCTCGGATATTAAGAAAAACGGTATTGACAAAGAGGACTTTGAAATCGCAAGAAAGTCTGTTTACGGCGATTCGGTTTCATCGCTCAACTCAGTAAGCGCAATTTCAAATTCAATCATCGACTACGCAATGCAGGGTAACGAAATTTTTGCCTACATTGATGCGGTTGCAAATGCAAAGCTTGAGGATATCAACGCAAGGCTTGCCGAGATGCTCGATGTTGACAACTGTACTTTGTCTGTTGTAAAACAGCCTGAAGAGGTGTAATTATGCCGTATCATGTGCAGTTTCCCGGATTTGGCTGGGAATTTGATATTAACCCGATTGCATTTTCAATCGGTGATTACAAGGTCTATTGGTACGGAATAATCATCGCCTGCGGACTTTTGCTTGCCGTACTTTATGCGTGGAAAAGCGCTCCCCGTTACAAGGTTGACGGTTCAAAGCTTGTCAACTGTGTTTTTGCAGGAATGATTACGGGAATTATCGGTGCAAGACTGTACTTCTGTTTCTTCAAATGGGATTATTACGGACAGAACCCGATTGAAATTCTCTATATCAATAACGGCGGACTTGCTATTTACGGCGGAATAATCGGTGCGTTGCTCGGCGGTCTGACTGTTGCCAAAATACAGAAAATGGAAATTATGCCTGTTCTTGATATTGCAATGGTCGGTTTCCTTATCGGACAGGGAATAGGCAGATGGGGCAATTTTATGAATCAGGAGGCATACGGCTCTCCTACGGATTTGCCCTGGAGAATGATGAGCGAGGGAACAGACAACATAGGAGTTCACCCGTGTTTCTTCTATGAATCAATGTGGTGTCTGCTCGGATTTGTACTTCTCCATTTCTACGGAAAATACAAGCAGAAATATTCGGGACAGATTTTCTTTATGTACCTTGTGTGGTACGGATTTGAAAGAACAGTTGTTGAAGGACTAAGAACAGACAGCCTTTATCTTCCGTTCCAAGTTTTCGGAGCAGACATAAGGGTGTCACAGGTTCTTTCGGCAGTAATTTTTATAACAGGTATTGTATTCTTAATTATAAACAGAAAAAAGGAGGATTCTTTCTATGCAGATTATCGACGGAAAAAAGGTATCGGCACAGGTAAAGGAAGAGGTAAAGAGGCAGACGCTTGAGTTAAAGGAAACTCACAAAATAACCCCCGGTCTTGCGGTAGTAATCGTAGGTGACGATCCGGCATCAAGAGTATATGTAAACAACAAGAAAAAGGCTTGTGAATTTGTAGGCTTTAAGTCTGAGGAGTACGCACTTCCTGCCGAAACAACACAGGAAGAACTTTTAAACCTTGTTGAAACTCTCAACAATAAGAAGGATATCAACGGTATTCTTGTTCAGCTTCCGTTGCCGAAACACCTTGATGATAAGGCTGTTATTGAGGCAATCAGCCCGCTTAAAGATGTTGACGCATTCCATGCCGTAAATGTCGGCAAAATTATGCTCGGCGAGTATGATTTTCTTCCATGCACGCCTGCAGGCGTAATGGAGATGCTCCATTCCTACAACATTGAAGTAAGCGGTAAAAACTGCGTTGTAATCGGCAGAAGTAATATCGTAGGCAAGCCTATGGCAATGCTTTTGCTCCACGAAAACGGCACGGTAACAATCTGTCACAGCAGAACAAAGAATCTTGCTGAAATCTGTTCACAGGCAGATATACTCGTAGCAGCAGTCGGCAGACCGAAGTTTGTTACTGCCGATATGGTAAAAGAGGGTGCGGTTGTGATTGATGTCGGTATGGACAGGGATGAAAACGGCAAGCTCTGCGGTGATGTTGATTTTGAAAATGTCAAGGATAAATGCTCGTTTATCACACCCGTACCGGGCGGTGTAGGTCCTATGACAATTTCAACTCTTATGAAAAATACTCTCAAGGCTTGCAAAATACAGAATAACATTTGATATACTCAAAAAATATCGGGAAAATTGTTGACAGAAAGTTTTCTTTGTGGTATAGTATATAAGCCGCATATTGTGGGTTTTAAGTGATTCGTTCCACCTGCACATAGCGAGCCCAATGTAAAGGATGGTACTAAAATGTACGCAGTTATTCAGACAGGCGGCAAGCAGTACAAGGTAACTAACGATGAGGTTATCTTCATCGAGAAGCTTGACGCAGAAGCAAACGACACAGTAACATTTGATGTTGTGGCAGTTGGCACAGACGACGGCATCAAGGTTGGCACACCGCTCGTTGAGGGTGCTAAGGTTACAGGTGAAGTTGTAAAGAACGGTAAAGGCAAAAAAATCAGAGTTTGCACTTACAAGCCTAAGAAGGGCGAAAAGAGAGCAAAAGGTCACAGACAGCCTTACACACAGGTTAAGATTACTTCAATCGAAGCCTAAAAATGACTACGGTAACATTTTTTAAATCAGATGATATAATTTGCGGTTTTGAAATATCGGGGCACTCCGACTTTGCCGAAGAGGGCAGCGATATTGTATGTGCGGCAATCAGTTCTGCCGCATATATGACTGCAAACACTGTCACCGAGATTTTGCATATTAATGCACAGGTTACCGAGGATGACGGTCTTATGAAAGTAAGAATGTCACCGAATGACGCTTTAAAGGCTTGTGATATACTCTCAGGCTTAAAGCTTCACTTAACTGCTCTTTCGGAGCAATACAAAAATTTTATTAAAGTTAAATTTTCGGAGGTGTAAGGTAATGCTTAAAATAAACATTCAGTTATTCGCTCATAAAAAAGGTATGGGTTCTACAAAGAACGGCCGTGACAGTGAATCAAAGCGTCTTGGCGTTAAGCGTGCAGACGGTCAGAAGGTTCTCGCAGGCAACATCCTTGTAAAGCAGAGAGGCACACATATTCACCCTGGTGAAAATGTAGGCAAAGGCTCTGACGATACACTGTTCGCAAAGATTGACGGTGTTGTAAGATTTGAGCGTGTCGGCAAAGACAGAAAGCGTGCAAGCGTTTATCCTGTTGAGCAGTAATCTCAAAATTTATGAGGGTGGATTTTATATCCACCCTTATTTTTTACATTTCTGTTTATACTAATAACAAACAGGTCTGAGATTCTTTACATTTGTACTGATAATTAAACAGCAAAACTGTTACGGAGAAAAATATGTTTGTAGATACAGCGAAAATTAAAATAAAAGCAGGAGACGGCGGTGACGGTGCCGTTTCGTTTCACCGTGAAAAATATGTTGCGTCCGGCGGACCGGACGGCGGTCCCGACGGTGGTGACGGCGGCAGAGGCGGCAACATTGTTTTTGTTGCCGATTCCAACCTTTCAACACTTGCCGATTTCCGTTATAAAAGAAAATATGCCGCGAAAAAAGGCGAAAACGGCAGAGGCGGCAGATGCCGTGGTAAAAATGCCGAAGACCTTGTTATCCGTGTTCCTGTCGGAACTGTTGTAAAAGAGGAGAACAGCGGAAGAATCCTTGCCGATGTTTCGGGTGATGAACCTTATATCGTTGCAAAAGGCGGTAAAGGCGGGGCAATCCACATTTTGCAACTCCTGTCCGTCAGGTTCCCCGTTTTGCAAAACCGGGACTTCCGGGTGAAGAGTTTGATGTGGTTCTTGAACTCAAGCTTCTTGCCGATGTAGGTCTTGTAGGTTTCCCGAATGTCGGAAAAAGTACCCTTGTTTCCGTAGTTTCACAGGCAAAACCTGAGATTGCGAACTACCACTTCACAACGATAACGCCCGTTCTCGGAGTTGTGTCAATGGGCGAGGGCTCATCATTTGTTATGGCTGATATCCCCGGACTTATCGAGGGTGCATGGCAGGGTACAGGTCTTGGACATCAGTTCCTCCGCCATGTTGAGCGTTGCCGTATGCTCGTTCACATTGTCGATGTTTCGGGCAGTGAGGGCAGAGATCCGAAAGAGGATTTCATAACAATCAACAATGAGCTTGCAAAGTTCAATCCCGAGCTTGCAGAGCGTCCAATGGTTGTTGCAGGCAACAAGTGCGATATGGCAACCGATGAGCAAATTGCAGACTTCAAGAAGTTTGTCGAAGATCAAGGCTATGATTTCTTCCCGATTATGGCGGCAATCCGCTATGATGTTGATCCGCTCCTCAAAAAGATTCAGGAAATGCTTTCAAAACTTCCTCCAATCACTCACTACGAGGCAGAGCCTGCTCCGATTGTGACCGTTGATGATTTTGATGACCATTCTGTTATAATCAAGAATGTTAACGGAATCTATACCGTTGAGGCTGACTGGCTGTTGCAGGTCATGAAGGGTATCAATTTTGACGATTACGAAAGCCTTAACTATTTCCAGAAAGTTCTCATAAACGGCGCACTCCGAAAAAAAGGCTGTTCGGACGGTGACACGGTTTCAATTTATGAGCTTGAATTTGACTTTATGGATTAATATTGCGTGATACGGAGTTAATATGGAAAATACATCTGTTCATTCATTAGCCGATGAAATTTCTCCGCTTACACTTGCCTTTGTGGGTGACGGCGTCTATGACCTGCTTGTGCGTGAATACCTTGTTCGCAAGGCTAACCGCAGTGTCGGAGAACTCAATAAAATAAAGGTTTCGCTTGTAAACTGCAAAAGTCAGGCTGAATTTGCAAAAATTCTTATGCCGACTTTAACTGAAAAGGAGCTTGCTGTTTATAAGCGAGGCAGAAATGCCGCACCGAAATGTACTCCAAAAAACGGTTCTGTTGCCGATTATCACAGTGCAACGGGACTTGAAGCACTTTTCGGATACTTGCAGATTAATAAAGAATTTGACAGAATAAATCAGCTTTTTGAAATAATTATACATACTCGTTTCGGGGAGTGATTTTATGCAAACGAATTTGAAACCGAATTCCCGTCTTGCAAAGGCAGGAACACTATTTTTTGATTATCTTGTAATTTTCGCCGGAGCAGTTCTTTACGGCATATCGGTAGCAATGTTTACATCACCTAACAATGTTGCCCCGGGCGGACTTACGGGTGTTGCCACAATGCTCAACTATATGTTCTCGTTGCCGATAGGTATTATGATTTTTGTGATGAACATTCCGCTTTTCATCTGGGGATTTATCGAGAACGGAAAGGGCTTTCTTACAAGAACCCTTGTTGCAACGGCACTTGTTTCGGTTATGATTGATGTTCTTACACCGATTTTGCCTGCATATACGGGCGATACAATTCTTGCCGCAGGATTCGGCGGAGTGCTTAACGGTCTCGGACTCGGTCTTATCTTTTACCGAGGCGGTTCAACAGGCGGTACAGACATCATCGCACTGAATCTTCACAAGCATTTTCCGTTCATTTCAACGGGTACGATAATCCTTGTGTCCGATATTCTTGTGCTATTAATGGTGTTCTTTGTTTATCACAGCATTGAAAATGTACTCTATGCTTTGCTTGTAATTTTTATCAGCATAAAGGTAATTGATGCTGTAAGCTACGGTACTTCAAGAGGTAACGGCAAGCTCATGTTTGTAATTTCGGATAATTATGAAGAAGTGAGTGCCAATATTATGAAAAACCTAAAGAGAGGTGTAACATACCTCAACGGCGAGGGTGCATACAGCGGTAAGGATAAGAAAGTTATTATGTGCGCAGTCCGTCCTCAAGAGGCTTACAAAATCACATCGGGAATCAAAAATGTTGATCCCAATGCCTTTATTATCGTAACGACTGCAGGCGCAATAAAGGGCAGAGGTTTTGTAAATATTGACAGCAACTGAAAATTATACAAAAATAACGGTGACATTTTCGTGTCACCGTTTTCGTTTGCTTTATTTTCTTTTGCTTCCGGGAGTTCTTTTAAGTCTGTTGCTGTCCTTGAAAACCCATATTCTCTGCATTTTGTAATTGACCGTCCACAACAAAAGATCGACAATCGCCTTTGTGAGTGTAACGGGAATCGGCAGGAACCAAAGTGCCGATACAATAAGTGAGCTTGCACACATTATGCAGAAAAACAGAATAAAAAATCTGAGAGCCTGTTTTGCTCCGTTATCCGTATTGCCGAAGATGACTTTTCTGTTGATGAGAAAATTAATTCCGCCCGAAACAACTCGTGCCATAAGCGTTGCCAGCATAATGTTAAAGAACATATGTGACGGCAGAATATACGCAAAAATCGTGAACAAAACAAGGTCGATTATCGTACAGCCGATTGATGCTGTCGCAAATCTCAACGGAGTTCTGTAGATAAGGTAGGTGTCCTTAATAAGACGAAAATTGCTGCTGCAGTTTGAGCAATCGGCTATAATGTTCACAAAGTAAAACGGGACTCTCATGTCGGCACATTTTGTGAGAAAATTCATTTCAAAATCAAAACGACTGCCCTTTGTTTTCATCACCGTGTCATACAGAAATGCAGGAATACCTCGCAGTCCTGTTTGAGTGTCCCTGCAGCTTTTGCCCGTAATAACCTTGAAATATGCCGAGGACAGTCTGTTTCCGATTCGTATATTAATCGGCATTTTAGACTTTTTGTAATCTCTTTTGCCAAGAATCAGACTGCCGTTTCTAAGGTCAAGCATACGGCTGATTTTCATAACATCATTTGCAGTATGTTGCCCGTCAGCGTCACAGGTAATGTAGCCCGTGATATTATAAAGGTTATCGTGAGCGTATTTGATGCCTGCTTTAAGGCTTGCACCTTTGCCGTTGTTATTTTTCAGGTGAACAAGATGACAGCCAATACTTGTCAATTCGTTAAAATATTCCGATTCGGGATTAAGACCGTCATTGACAACAACAATATGCTCAGCTCCAAAATTCTGTAATTCATTGCAGAGGTTGATTGTGTTTCTATTTTCACAATAAATAGGAATAATTATCGCGTGACTCATGCAGCTGTTCCTTTCATTTTTATATTTTTAGTATACAACAATTTTTCTTTTGTGACAATATTCAATTTTTTTCTATTGTAAACATCGTAACTATTTTTTGCTCAAAAACATAGTTTGTGTCATTATTGGCGTTTTAATAAAAAAATATGGCAAAAATGCCAAAAACTATTTAAAAATCATATCATTTATGTTATACTGTATCTCAAGTAAGTTAAAAACAGAAAGACGGTGAAATATGTTTAAAAAAATATCAGCAGGAATTCTTTCGGCTCTTA
>ENA-OOZQ01002039-OOZQ01002039.1-human-gut-metagenome-genome-assembly--contig:-NODE-2039-length-11076-cov-2.008348_pt1 | contig 11076 bp, 8 predicted proteins | sample MGYA00241188_ERZ501399 | MGnify/ENA primary metagenome ERZ501399 (study PRJEB25962, sample SAMEA2042658) | human gut metagenome | biome: human gut; feature: human-associated habitat; material: faeces... | reverse complement strand
TGGTAAGTGTGCGGCAGTTGCTCTGGTCTTTGGTCTGGTAGCCGGAGGTGTATTTACCGGAGTCAGCTATGTAGGAACCAAAGCGCTGGGAGTTTCCGGACAGAATGTAAGCAGTTCAAAGAGTTCTTCTTCCGCAAAAGTCAGCCAGACGAGTACCGGCAATGCAGCGGATCTTTCCGATGTTTCCGCAATCGCAAAAGAGGCAATGCCGAGTATTGTGGCAATTACAAATACCGGAACAGTATCCTATCAGACATTCTGGGGGACACAGCAGCAGCAGAGTGAGAGTGCAGGGTCCGGTATTATTATCAAACAGGACAGTAAATATCTTTACATTGCAACAAACAACCACGTAGTCGCAGATGCCGATTCACTGAAAGTGCAGTTTGTGGATAACGAAACCGTAGAATGCAAGGTACAGGGCACCGATGCTTCGGATGATCTGGCAGTGGTTAAAGTACCGCTGAGTGATATTAAAGATTCTACATTAAAAGAGATCAAGGTAGCTTCGGCAAACGAGGATTCCGAAACTCTGGAGGTTGGTCAGGGCGTTATCGCCATCGGCAATGCACTTGGTTACGGACAGTCCGTTACCAACGGTATTATCAGTGCGTTAGGAAGAACCGTTACCGTGCAGGATGAACAGACCGGAGAGACGGTGGTCAATAACAACATGATCCAGACCAATGCAGCAATTAACCCTGGCAACAGCGGTGGTGCGCTGCTGAATGCAAGCGGAGAGGTCGTTGGTATCAACTCTGCAAAATATTCCGATACGAGTGTAGAAGGATTTGGTTATGCAATCCCGATGTCAGATGCCATGCCGATCATTGAACAGCTGATTGAAAAAGGACAGGTAGATCAGTCCAAGGCTGCATTCCTCGGTATTCAGGGACAGGATATTTCCTCCAGTGTTGCCAGTGCTTATAACATGCCGCAGGGGGTATATGTATATCAGGTTGTTTCCGGATCACCGGCAGAAAAAGCAGGACTTCGTCAGGGCGATATTATTACAGAATTTGACGGTCAGACGATTACCGGTATGACCCAGCTGAAACAGCTGATCGCATCCCACAAATCAGGGGATGAAGTAAAAATGACAATGGAACGGCTGGGAAATGGCTACAAGGAAAAATCCATTACCGTGACACTTGCAGCACAGTCCGATTTTGTATCCGAGAGCAGTTCCGATAATTCCAATGATTCTCAGAACTCACAGGATTCCGGTAACTCCGGCGATTCCAGAAACTCGGAAAATTCCGATAATTCCGGCAACTCCAGTTTCTTCGATGGATTTGGTGGATCAAATAATTAATGACAAATTGCATAAGATGCGCTATAATAGATTGTCCGAACATAATTCGGGCAATCTATTTTGTATTTTAAAGCAACACTGCCTGTGGCAGCAGACAATGCTATGGGGTAGTTGCAGTTTTAGAAACAGGAGTCAGACAAAAATGAATAGGATAAAAGATCTGGTCATTCAGTTCTGTAAGTTTGGTGCGGTCGGTGGATTGTGCTTTGGCATTGATTATGGACTGATGATCTTTTTGACAGAGACACATATCATGCATTATTTTGCATCCAGTGCCGTGTCGTTTACCGTATCCGTTATTGTGAATTATATCCTGAGCATGCGTTTTGTTTTTATTGGAAAGGAAGACATGACGAAGGCACAGGAGATGGTTATTTTTGTGGCACTCAGTATGATCGGGCTTGTGATGAACCAGATGATCATGTGGTTTGCCGTAGAACATTTAGGAATGTTTTATGCAGTAGCAAAAATATTCTCCACCATGTTAGTTACTACGTATAATTTTATCTCCAGAAAAAGATTCCTGGAAGCATAAGCCGGGGTTGGAGAGTTAGGAGGATGTATGAAAAAGAAAAGAATTGTAATCGCATTGGGACATGAAGCTCTTGGAAGTACACTGCCGGAACAGCAGAAGGCAGCCGCGCGTACTGCAAAAGCAGTTGCGGATTTTATCCGCGAAGATTATCAGGTGGTTATTACACACAGCAATGGACCGCAGGTTGGCATGATCCATACGGCAATGAACGAATTCTGCCGTCTGTATCCGGAATATACAGCAACTCCGACATCTGTCTGCTCTGCGATGAGCCAGGGATATATCGGATATGATCTGCAGAATGCCATTCGTACCGAGTTATTAAACCGCGGAATCTATAAGACAGTTTCTACGGTTCTGACACAGGTTGTCGTTGATCCGTATGATGAGGCATTTTATCATCCAACCAAAGTGATTGGTCGTGTGATGACAAAAGAAGAAGCAGAGGAAGAAGAAAAGAAGGGGAATCATGTGACAGAGGTGGAAGGCGGATACCGCCGTATTGTGGCATCTCCAAAGCCAATGGATATCGTGGAAATTGATGCAATTTCCGCACTGTCCGATGCCGATCAGGTTGTCATTGCCTGTGGTGGAGGTGGAATCCCGGTTCTGGCACAGAACAACCGTCTGCAGGGAGCCAGTGCTGTCATTGAGAAGGATCTTGCAGCCGGAAAGCTTGCAGAACTTCTGGATGCGGATATGCTGGTGATCCTTACGAGTGTAGATAAGGTTTGCCTGAATTATGGCAAAGAAGACGAGGTAAAGCTGGATACCCTTTCTCTTGCCGATGCAAAGAAATATCTTGCGGCAGGAGAATTCGGAGAAGGAACCATGGCACCTAAGATTGAAGCTGCAATTGACTTCATTGGAGAGTCTGCGATCCGCTCTGTTCTTGTAACCAAATTAAATAAAGAAGCAGGAGAGATTACCGGTGGTATGGGAACTCTGATCAAGAAATAGTAGTTTTTTGCAGGAGGCACAAAATGAATCGAATTAAGAGTTTTACAATCAATCACAATCTTCTGATGCCGGGATTTTATATTTCCCGTGAAGATGGGGATGTGATTACCTATGATCTGCGTACGCGCAAGCCGAACGCAGGAGATTATATGGACAATGCAACCATGCATTCTCTGGAGCATATGTTTGCTACCTATATTCGCAATTCCAGGATGGGAAATGAAGTTGTCTATTTTGGACCGATGGGATGTCAGACCGGATTTTATCTGCTGGTTCGTAACAGCAGAAGTCCGAAAGAAGTGTTTGCTATGACAAAAGAGGTTTTGAGACAGATTTATGATCATAAAGGAGAGGTATTCGGTAAGTCTGCAATTGAGTGCGGACATTATGAAAATTTATCTCTCGCAGCGGCAAAGGCAGAAGCGGCAACCTATCTTGCTGTGCTGGAAGAACAGACAAATATGGATTTTACATATCCGGAATAAAACAGATTGCAGGAGGAAAAGATACATGAGAATCGGAGTAATTGGTGCGATGCAGATTGAGGTGGATAACCTGAAAGCATCCATGAGTGATATCAGCACGAAAGAATACAGTGGTGTCACCTATGTGTGTGGAACCATTGGGGACAAAGAAGTGGTTGCAGCAGTGTGTGGAATCGGCAAGGTGTTTGCCGCGATCTGTGCGGAGGCAATGATTCTGGAGTTTCATGTGGATTATGTGATCAATATCGGTGTGGGTGGTACGCTTTGCAAAGAACTTGGCGTAATGGATGTTGCTGTGGCAGATAAGGTAGTGCAGCACGATATGAATACGACACCTCTGGGAGATCCGGTTGGACTTCTTTCCGGTATCAACGAAGTGTATCTGCCGACAGATGAAAAAATGTGCAGACTGCTGGGCAGCTGCCTGGCAGAAAAAGGAATTCACTATCATGTCGGAACGATTGCCACAGGGGATCTGTTTGTCAGCACACCGGAGCAGAAGACAAAGATTCATGAGCGGTTTGATGCGATTGCCTGTGAGATGGAGGGCGGAAGTATCGGTCATGTGTGCTATGTAAATAAAGTTCCGTTTGCAATTTTACGTTCCATTTCGGATGGAGAGGGTGCTTCTATGGATTATGCAACATTTGCAGAGAAAGCAGCACTGCAGTCAATTCTTGTGGTGATTGATTTCATTCAGAGAGCGGATGAGCTGCAGGCATAAATTGCGTCTAAATTTTTGGAATGGTACATATACTCTACAAAGACATTTGATGGAGTTATTATGTTCAAAAAAATACATCGTGAATTAAAAAAAGAGTCATGCAGGAAGATCGGAAACGGTTTTCTTGTCATGGCTCTTATTTGCTGTCTGATGTTTGTCTCGTATCAGGCGACATCTGCAGTGATTACAAGTGCTAAGGTCGGGGATCGTGAACTTCCGATTTACTGTGTAGACACAACAGAAAAGAAAGTAGCACTCAGCTTCGATGCTGCATGGGGAGCAGAAGATTTTCCACGTATCATGGATGTTTTGGATAAACATAAAGTAAAGGTGACATTTTTTATGACCGGAGGCTGGGTAGAAGATAACCCGGATTGTGTGAAAGAGCTGGTAAAAAGAGGGCATGATCTGGGAAACCACAGTGAGCATCATTATGACATGACGACAATTTCCCAGGAGGAAAAAGACAGTGAATTAAAAACTGTGCATGATAAGGTAAAAAAACTGACCGGTTATGAGATGTATCTGTTTCGGCCGCCTTATGGGGCTTACGACAATGATGTGATCAAGACGGCGTACGCCATGCATTATTATCCGATTCAGTGGTCAGTGGATAGTCTGGATTGGAAGAATTATGGTGTGGATTCTATTATCACGACGGTTTGCAACCATAAAGCACTTGCACCGGGAGCCATTATCCTCTGTCACAATGGAGCAAAATATACGGCAGATGCGCTGGATACCATGCTGACCAGTTTGGAAGAGCAGGGATACACGATTGTGCCCATCTCCAAGCTGATTATAAAGAAAAATTATCATATGGATGCGACCGGAAAACAGATTGCGGATGATGCCGAAAAACAAAAGACGACGGAGGCGGTAATACATTGAGTTGTGTATTTCCCGGAGTTTTGGTTATTGAAACCAACAGATATACGGATTTCCCTTTGCGAAACATTTCTGTTCTACATAAAAACCTGCTGAAAGAACCAGACGGGACATATAAAGGATAAAGGTCGAAAAATATCCCAGTGAATAAGGAAAGTGGGACATATAGACAGGAGAGTGAAAAAATGTCCTGCTGTGGCAGAAGCATGGGACATATAGACAAAACGATAACAAAAAAGTCCTTCTGAAACAGTCAAATGGGACATATAGACGTAAAGGTGGTAAAAATGTCCTATTATGACATTTACATGGGACATAACAAATATTTTTTTGGTATATGTCCGGACAGACGAGAAAATGGGGACATAATATAAAAATTTTCCTCTATATGTCTAAATTTTTCACGGAATTCGTATTCCAGAAGCCAGAGAAGGGATTATGGGTAGAAAATATCAGAGCACAGTAATGATACATAATATTTGCTTCTGGATGAAAAAGAATTTCGTATTGACATATCTTTTCGGTGGGGGGGTAGAATCAATATGTAAAAAATATTATTTAAAATAAGGAGGAAATGATTATGAACAAGCTGAAAAAAGCATTGGTAATGGTTTTAGCATTGGCAATGGTTTTAACATGTGCTATGGTAACACCGGTGCAGGCTGCGGGAAAACTGAACAAGAAATCGGTTTCTATTTATGAAACAGAGACAGTTTCACTGACTGTGAAAGGAGTAAAATCCGTAACCTGGAAAACTTCCGATAAGAAGATTGCCACTGTTGATAAAAAGGGACTGGTAAAAGGCGTAAAGAAAGGCACCTGTACTGTTACAGCAAAGGATACAAAGACAAAAGCTGCATATTCATGTAAAGTTACCGTAAAAGCAGCAAAATCACTTGGAATTGCAGCAAAGGATATTAGTGTATTCACTGGTGGAGAAACTATTTCTTATCCGGGAGAGGAAATCAAGGGCGCAACTTATGTACTGGATGGAAAGAAACTCGGGAAAAAGGATTACAGTACATGGACAGATAAGGATGGAGAGCGTGTAGTTTCTTATGTTACACTTACAAAGAAACTTACAGATGGAAAACATACCTTTGCTATCCAGAAAAAAGGGTATAAGACCGTGACAAAATCCTTTAAATTTACTGCATTAAAGATTGATGGAATGTTTCCAGAGGGTGAAGATGGGGAACCTTGGGTATCCGATGGTATATTGTATGTATTTTGTACACCAAAGCTGGATGGAAAAGATTTTGTGATTAAAGTAGATGGTACAGAAGTAAAACCTAAGGATGCTTTTTTAAATGGAGATGGTGTATTTGTTATCTGGGTGGATGCTACAGGACTTTCCGCAGGAGAGCATAAGGTGAGCGTTACCGCAGAAGGAATTCCGGATGGAGAAGCTTCATTTACAGTAAAATAATATATCTGAATTTCAAAGGATATGAATCATTGTCAGGAGGATGACTATGAAACAAATGAAAAAACTGCTTGCATTTGTACTGGCATTTGCGATGATCATCACGATCTATCAGCCATCAGCGGCATATGCAGCAACCAAAAAAACAAGATTAAATGCAAAGACAATGACACTTCAGGTGGGACAGAAAAAGACCCTGAAAGTAAAGAATGCAGGGAAAAAGGCCAAATTGAAGTGGTCCAGCAATAAGAAATCCATTGCAACCGTTTCCAAAAAGGGAGTGGTAAAGGCAGTAAAAGCCGGAAATGCTGTCGTTACCTGTAAGGTAACAACAAAAAATGGCAAGACAACCAAACTCACTTGCAAGGTTGCGGTTAAGAAAACAGCAAAAGTTACCAGCTTGACCGTTGGTTCTCAGAGCGAACTGGAAAAGGCTCTGAAAAACAAAAATGTTACAAAGATCACAGTTGCGACACAGGGAGCTGTTACATTTACGGTACCGCAGGGCAATTACAGTAAGGTGGATCTGGTAATCAATGCACCGAATGCGGATGTTGTGAACAATGGAAAATTCAAGTCTATTGATATTCAGGCAATCAAGCCGAATACCTACCGCGAGAATGCAAAAGGAAATGTTATTACGGTCAGTGCAACCGGTGATGCACGTGTGATTGTTGAAACCGGTGCTACCGTTGCAAAAATTATGGTTTCCGGGTCAAAGGGAAATGTAAAACTGGTGGTAGATGGAACCCTTTCCGGCATTACGATTGATGCTCCGGTGAATGTGACTGTAGAAGGAAAGACAACCGTAGCAGTACCTGTTACCGTAAATGAAAAAGCGGCAGGCGCAAATGAAACTTCCAGTACACCGGTAGAGGTAAAGGCAGCAGCGCCGATCGCACTGAACCTGACCAAAGGTGCAGAGGGAAGTAAGGTAGAGACCACATCTGATAAAGCAGAAGTCACCGTAAAGAATGAGACAACACAGGCAGTAACGGTTACGACTCCGGCAGGAAGCAAGGACGTGGCAAAGGATACCACTTCAAAAGTAGATAATGCAGGAAAAGTTACGGATGTAGCAGACAATACAGATGCCAATAATAATGGCGGTGGAGCAACAGGGGGAGGTTCATCTTCCGGGGGAAGTGTAACTCCGACTCCTTCTGTTGGAAAAATGGATAAGGCACAGAATGTTGTAAAAAATATTGAAAAGAATGAATTGTCTGCATCTATATCAGCATTACAGAACCCAATGATTTGTCAGAAAGTTTTGTTTGATGAAATTCAGAAAAAATTCAATGAAGATGAGGAACTTAAAGATATATACTTTGAAGTTTCTTATAATGAGCCAATAGAGAAAAATGATCCAAAATTGATTGCATCTATGCGGGTTACAATTTATGGAGAGAATGATGAAAGTTATGAGATATACGGTAATGTGACTTTTATATGTAAAGAATCTGAAATTCAGGTATCTGCGCCTGAAATCAAACATATTTTGAAACATTCTCTGGTGGTAGCAGTTGAGCCAACTTATGAATATGCTTGTGTTACTAGCGGTACAGCAATTTCCGCTATAACAGAGGATCAGTGGGTACAAGGAAATGAGTCGGATGATTTTGGATGCTATGAAATGTCTGGTCTTGCCGAAAATACAGATTATGTTGTATATAAGAGAATTATTGATGTAGATGAGTATTATGGAAGTTCAACAGCTACAACAGGCGGGGAAGAAACTATTTGTCTTGCGGAGGCTGATGAGAACGCAAAGAATGTTAATGTTGGAAATGTTAAGGCAGGTGATCGAATTTCTATTCCGTTGAAAGGATTGAAGGTTGCATGTTATGGAAAGCCGAAGGATGGTTTTAAACATGGAGACTTTGATTTTCGGTGTGATAATGAAATGAACAAGTTACTTTGGGATGGTTATTGGTCGCTGAATTCTTATGATAAAGATAACAACTTGCTTGTTACATTTACTGTTCCTGAAAAACTGGAATCAGGAAAGGTATATACAGTTAAAATATGTTATAATTTTGAGTGTAGTAAGGAATCAGATAATCCTGATGAGTGGGGAGATCTTATTGCAAAAAGTGATGATTTGATATATACGGTTACGTTTACTGTAGAATAATTGAATAGGTGCTTAGTGAAAACTGTCCATCCATAACGGGTGGGCAGTTTTTTTACTTGCAGAAAAAATTTATTATTTTTTGAAGGGGATCTCAAAAGTATAGGGGGTTCCCTGAAATTTTTTAGGGGCAATGTAATAGAGAGAAAAATGGATTTATAAAAATTTAATTTGCTATCAGAATCAATATCTTTTACAATAAAATCACATACGTTCTTTTGGGGAGATTTTTTGACGGGGATTTTTATGTAAGAGGAGGTTTTATTTGAATACAGAGATAAAGAATGCCATACAGGCAGCTGATAGTGAGGCACAGTATGATGAAAGCGCAAAGCGTCTGTTAGCACAAAAGTATGTATTGGCTCACATTTTAGTTAGAACAGTGGAAGAATTTCAAGGGATGGAAATCGAAAAAGTAGCTTCCCTGATAGAAGGAGATCCATATATCAGCAAAGTACCGGTTGCGTCTGGACTGACCAATAAGGACAGGAATGAGGAAGGGAAAAGGATTGTAGGACTAAATACAGAAGCCGGAGAAAGAAATGAAGGACTGGTTCGATTTGATATTATTTTTTATGTGCGAATGAGAAACGGGTTGGCACAGATGATTATCAATGTGGAAGCTCAAAAAGATGAACCCGGCTCGTATCAGATTTTAAATCGGGCAATTTTTTATGTAAGCAGACTGATTTCGTCACAGAAGGAACGGGATTTTGTAAAATCGAATTATAATGATATAAAGACAGTCTATAGTATATGGGTTTGTATGAACATGCCGGAAAACAGTATGTGTCATATTCATTTAACAAGAGAAGATTTACTCGGAAAACATAATTGGAAAGGAAATTTGAATCTGGTAAATATTGTGATGATCGGCTTGACGAATGCGCTTCCGGAGAGTCATAATGAATATGTGCTGCATAGACTGTTATGTGCCATGTTTTCTAATGAATTATCACAACAGCAAAAAATGAAAATTATGGAACAGGAATATCATATTCCAATGGAAGAAAGTTTTAAGGAGGAAGTGAGTATTATGTGTAATTTGAGTCAGGGCATTAAAGAAGCTGGAATTGCCGAGGGGCGAGAAGCCGGAATTGCCGAGGGACGAGAAGCCGGAATTGCCGAGGGGCGAGAAGCTGGAATTGCCGAGGGCAAGCAAAGAGAAATTGAAAAAGTAATTTTAAATATGCATAAGAAAGGGTACTCGTTAGAACAGATTATGGATGCAACGGAATTGGAAGAGATTGAATTAAAATCCATGATAAAAAAATTGAAATAAAGCATCCTATAGGCATTGGTAAAAGTGTTTACGATGGTCGGAAAAATTATAGGCAAATACCTTGTAAAAATAAGCAGAAAACAAAATAAATAATAAAAATACAGGTATAAATGCATAAAATATCAAAAAAGGCGCAGTGAGTTACAACATTGCACCTTTTTTGTTTTGTGCAAAATCTTTTTCATACAACGGAAATGTATGTGAAAAGTGTATAAAATGCATAAGAAAAACTTGGAATTTCCGTCAATTGAACAAACGGTTGCGCAAGTGGTATAGTGGACATATCAACAAAACAAACGGTTGCGCAACACGATAGGTCTGGTGATAAGGGAGAGGATATCAGAACTATCGTGTTTGTGTCCAAAGAGGGAGGATCGTGTATGAAAGAGAAAAAACATTGGAACAGGAGAGTGCTCAGTTTTTTTCTGGCACTTGCTATGGTGATTACACAGCTTGGGGTGTGGAATGCCGGAAAGGAGAGCGTACAGGCAGCGGATACGGTAATTTATCAGGAAGATTTTAGTAAGTCAACTGATGGCTGGACGCCGGAGTGGTCTGTGGGAAGTGATTTAACGACATTTGCTGTAGGAAAAAATTATGCAAAAGATAATGATTCAAGCCTTAATATATGGAGTAAGAAAGCACAGGTACTCACGATTACGCATGAGGTGTCAGCCGTAGAAGAAGGAAACTATTATGTTTCATTAAACACATACGGTGGATCTGTAAATAGTGGTACAATTTCAATTTCTGATGGGACAACAGAGCAGAGTGCGGATATTGGGTTTTCAGATGGGCTGACAGAGTATAAAACAAAAAATGCATTGACAGTTCACACGGGAGCTTCTATTACCATAAAGGTAACTGTTGATTTAAATGAAGGCGGTTGGGGATACCTTGATGATATTACTTTAACAAGAGCAGACAACAGTAATACGGATGCGTATATGACCAAAACATTCTATTTTAAATATACAGGAGACGGAATTCCGGCAATTCAGTTCTGGAAGAACTGTGATGGAAATTTACTGGCAGGAAAAGATGAAAGTATAGCAGAGATTGATGGTTCATCTTATTATTGCATGGAAAAAATAGCAGGAAAAAATGGCTGGTATCAGATCGAACTGAAGTATAAAAAAGATGGAATAAACAATAAAGAAGTAGGATTTGATCTGGATGAACTTTCTTCTGAGGAAACAACGAAAACATGGTTAAAGAGTTATGATGATTCCTATGGAACAGATGGTGTGAAGAAGGCATATGAAAATATTTTTAATGGCACCTATGACGATCCGGCCATCATACAGGATGACTATGAAACGGTTGTTTC
>ENA-OOZQ01002037-OOZQ01002037.1-human-gut-metagenome-genome-assembly--contig:-NODE-2037-length-11087-cov-1.542059_pt1 | contig 11087 bp, 8 predicted proteins | sample MGYA00241188_ERZ501399 | MGnify/ENA primary metagenome ERZ501399 (study PRJEB25962, sample SAMEA2042658) | human gut metagenome | biome: human gut; feature: human-associated habitat; material: faeces... | reverse complement strand
CCTCATCGATCTTTTCGATATAATCGTTGGTCTCATGAATCTTCGCTGTAATGGTATTCACGGATTCCACAGAACGATTGCTGCCGGTCATGATCTTTTCCATGCCTTCCCCCGCCTTTTTGCTGTTGTCCTGTATTTCTTCCGAATCCTTCTGCAGCTGTCCGGCACTGACACTGATGTCATTGACCGCCTCTCCGATCTCATCCATACGGTCACTGATATTCTGCACATTTTCCGCCATTTCCTCCGCTGCGGAAGACAGCTGCTCCATCGCCTGACTGATCTGTCCAGCCTGTTCTGTGGTGGCATCGCTTCCCTCTGCCACCTGCCGTACACTGTTTAGAAGTTCTCCGGATACCTCCTGTACACCGCCGATGACCTGTGCCAGATTCCGCTGCATCTGTGAGGTATTCCGTAACAGATTACGGATCTCCCGGACAATACTGTCGGATTCTTTTCTGGCACTCAGATCACCTTCCGCCAGGGCATCCACCCTGCTGCCGGTCTCTTTCATCTTGCCCGACAGTGCTCTGCTCAGGAAAAAGCAGATAACACCAAACAGGATCACCATGCCCACTGCGCAGACCAGGAATACAACCTTGATCTCCCACAGGGCATCGGTGATCTCATTTTTCCGTTCCGCTGCAAAGGCCACCGCAGTGATGCGTCCGTCATTCATGATCGGGATATAATAACCATAATAAGTATTTCCCTCAATCACTACATTTTTATCATAATATCCCTCCGTCCCACCGGCGGACACAAGATCCTGATCCATGGGGATTTCACGGATACGATAGTCATTTTCATTTTTAATGGATGTGGTAGCCGGAATGCCGTCTGCAAGAATGGCCATCTCCAGGTCTTCTTCCTTCAGACTGTCCAGGTACTCATAATAACCGCTGGCATTCATTGCCGTGATCTCATTTTCCTTACAGTATTTTGCCAGATTATCCGCAGTTACATGCAGTGTGGTCTGCACACTGCCTTCCAGATTCGTTCTGGTCAGACGTAAAGATGTGGTACTGAGGATCACTGTTGCCAAAACTACCGGTGCCAGTGCCAGCAGCATCAACAACAGGAACAGGCTGCATCCCTGCTTTTTCAGAGTTTTCTGCTTTTTTACCTTCGTTTTTTTCATAACTTCTACCCCCTGATATTCGGTGGATTCCTTTTACTAGCGGAAAAAGAGTGTGACTGCACCCCAGCCACGCTCTTTCCGCTCCTCCCTATTTTCAGCTGCTTTTATTTGTTCTGCAGCATTTTCTTTTTTCTTGCGATGACCACACTCTGTACTACCAGGAACAGACACAGCATAGCTGCAATGGTGATACCGGTCCACCATGCCTGATCCAGACCTGCACTGGATACGATGTTCTGGATGGTGCTCAGGGACAATACACCGAAGAAAGTTCCGATGATATTGCCGACACCACCAGTCAGCATCGTACCGCCGATGATGGAGGATGCAATGGCGTTCATCTCCATGCCGCTGGCATGAGAAGCAGATCCGCTTCCTACATGCAGGAAGTACACATAACCGCCGATACCTGCCAACAGTCCGCAGAGCAGATGGGACATGAACTTGGTTCTCTTCACATTGATACCTAACATCAGCGCGCTCTGATTGTTACCGCCTACCGCATAGAAGCTGCGGCCCATCTTGGTCCAGCGAAGCATGATAAACATCAGAATGACTACTAAAAGCGCCACAATCACACCGATCTCCACATAAGCATTGACGTAATTGCCCAGTTTGTTCACGGAGCCCATTCCTGGAACGATCACACGGGTTTCCTTCAAAGCAGTGAAACTTTCGTTGGCTACGTTGAAAGGTTTGGTATTTACGATCGTTGTCATACCTCTGGCGAAGAACATACCCGCCAGGGTCACGATAAAGGGCTGGATATCCAGGTATGCTACCAGGAAGCCCTGTACGATACCGAAAGCAAGGCCAATGGCTACTGCCAGTAACATGGATACAAATACATTACCGCCGCCGAAGTCCAGATATACGGCGCAGCTCATGCTGACCAGTGCCACCCCGCCGACGGAAATATCGATTCCACCGGTAATCATGACTAAACTCATGCCGCAGGACAGAATGATCAGTGCTGCGTTAGCGTTCAGAATGTTGAAAAATGTCTGAGGTTTTAAGAAGCCTTTTCCCTGGAACACGATGGCTCCGATATACATTACGAAGAATACTACGATCGTGATGGTCAGCAGCAGATTGGTATCTGTCATATTTTTTAACTTCTTACCCATATCAGCCAACCTCCTTTACAGCCTTGCCCTGCTTCAGCTTCTTGCCGAAAGCGGACAGCCATTCTCTTACCTTGGGAGTACTTAAGACTACCAACAGGATAACCACTACCGCCTTGTAAGCAGGAAGTGCATCGGACTGTACGTCGAATTTGTACAAGGTGGTGGTCAGGAACTGGATGACATAAGCACCCAGAATGGAAGCTGCCATGTTGAACTTACCACCGCTTAAAGAGTTACCTCCCAGAGCTACTGCCAGGATGGCATCCATCTCGATATCCTTTGCAATAACGGAGTAGTTGATGGAGGACAGACGGCTTACTTTGATTAGTGCTGCTACCGCTACACACAGTCCCAGGATCACAAAGGTCAGGAACTTGATAAATGTGGGATTCAGTCCGTTTAACTTGGAGGAATTCTCATTGATACCAACAGACTGGGTGTAAAGTCCCAGTGTTGTGAACTTCAATACCAGGAAGATCACCAGTACACAGACCGCTGCAATGAAGAACGGTGTAGGAATGGGAATTCCCGGAATAAATCCACCGAAATAGCTGAAGGTCGGATCACTTACAATAGGAAGCTCGTTGTTGTTGATCCATGCTGCAATGGAACGTCCTGCCGTATAGAGGATCAGGGTCGCTACCATGGGCTGGATCTTGAAATATGCTACCAGGGCACCGTTAAAGGCACCGAAGAGCATGGCTACCACACAGGCTACCAGAAATGCTACGATAATGGGGGCCTGCAGGGTATCGGGTCTGGAATTCGTACCACACAGTACTCGTAAGATCACGCTGCCTGCGATGGCAATGGCAGCGCCCACGCTGATATCCTGTCCGCCGGAAGCTGCAGTGACCAGTGTCATGCCAATGGCTAAAATAGCCAGTTCGGAACCGTAGTCCAGGATCGTCATCAGGTAACCGGACAATACCGGATCTCCTGCGCTGTTATATCCCAGTGTGATCTTGAAGAAACTGGGGTCTACGATCAGATTGAATACTGCCAGGATTATCAGGGCTGCAATGGGAATGAAAATCTGCTGCCGGAACAATCCGCTCAGGAAATTTTTATTACCTTTTTCTACTTTCTTTTCATTACTCATGCTTACTTTCACCTCCGGCAATCGTACTCATAATCTTGGTCTGGGTCAGATCTTCTCCGGACAATTCTCCTACCACCTTGCGGTCTCTCATGACTACCAGTCGGGAGCAGGTACGGAGCATCTCGTCGGTCTCGGAAGAGATGAAGGTCACGCTCATGCCTTCACTTGCCAGCTTCAGTACCAGCTTCTGGATATCCACCTTGGTACCGACATCGATACCTCTGGTGGGCTCATCCAGAATCAGATATTCCGGATGGGTCAGAAGCCATCTGGCTAAGATTACCTTCTGCTGATTACCGCCGGACAGCGACTTGATGGGTGTCTCGGCCGATGCCGTCTTGATATCCAGCAGTTTGATGTATTCGTCTGCAAATTTATTAGCTTCCGCCTTGGAAATAGGGTGGAAGAATCCACGAAGCACCTGTAATGCCAGGATAATATTCTCTCTTACGGACAAGTCACCTACGATACCGTCACGCTTACGATCCTCCGGCAGATAGCCGATTCCACAACGCATAGCATCCAGAGGCTTATTGATCTTGACCTGCTTGCCGTTCTTTTTCACCGTACCGCCGATGACACGGTCAGCACCGAAAATAGCGCGGACGCACTCGCTTCGGCCCGATCCCAGCAGTCCCGTAAATCCATTGACCTCGCCCTTCTTAATATAGAAGTCAAAGGGCCTGATTCCGGCATCGCTGCACAGATCTTTGGTCTCAAATAAGGGCTCTCCGTTCTCCGTCTTCTGTTCCGTGGGCTGCTCGCCTTTGATATCGGACAGGTCATCCAGTTCCTTACCCAACATTTTGGATACCAGTTGTACTCTGGGCAGATCCTTGATGGCATATTCGCCTACCAGACTGCCGTCACGCATAACAGTGATCTTGTCACACACTTCATATACCTGATCCAGGAAATGGGTTACGAAGATGATACCCACGCCTCTGGCCTTCAGATCGCGCATCAGACCGAAGAGCTTTGTCACTTCCTGCTCATCCAGAGAGGAGGTCGGCTCATCCAGGATCAGTACTTTACAATCCATATCTACAGCTCTGGCAATGGCTACCATCTGCTGTACGGCGATGGAACAGCTTGCCAGCTGCTGGGACGCTTTCGCGGGGATATCCAGATTCTGTAAGATCTTGTCTGCGTCCTCATTCATTTTTTTCCAGTTCTGATAGATCTTATTGGAACGTCCTATGTACATGTTCTCCGCCACGGACAGATTCGGACAGAGTGTAATCTCCTGATATACCGTACTGATGCCCAGCTTCTGTGCCTCCTGCGGAGAGTGAATGGATACGGCTTTGTCATTGCCGTCGATGAAGATCTGACCTTCATCTTTGCTGTAGACACCTGTCAGTACCTTGATCAGGGTTGACTTTCCGGCACCGTTCTCTCCCATCAGCGCATGGATCTCACCTTTGTTCAGATGGAAGTCCACACCTCTCAGAGCACGTACACCGGGAAAGCTTTTGTGAATATTTTTCATTTCCAATACTGTGTTATTGTCCAAAAGTTTCACCCCTTAATCTGTAACTATTCAGAGCCATGTAAATATCATGAAATGTTCTTCGAATGCTGGCATTCGTAAGAATATTTTATGATATTTATAGGGCGAAGTAACCACATTCGCAATAAAGTGGGCTCTGAAAGAGCCTTTTGCGAATGGGGTTCTGAATAGTTACTCTTTTGATAAAAGAAGCGCGGAGCTAGCATGCGCCGCGCTTCTGGTCGTTTACGTCAGATTAGATACCGTAGTTGTCTACATCTTCCTGAGTAATGGTGGTTGCATCGAAGCCTTTCTCATCCATGATGATGGTCTTCTCGGAGATGGTCTCGCCGTTCTCCAGCTTCTTGATGATGTCATCGATATAGGAAGCCTGGAAAGGATTGCACTGTCCATCGTAGTTCCAGTTGCCTGCCTTCAGTTCTTCCAGAGCCCACTTGTTGCAGTCAAAGCCCATAACGATAACGTCTTTACCAACACCGTGGGAGATATTAGCCTTATCCAGAGCTGCTACAGCACCCTTAGCCATATCATCGTTCTCAGCGTAGATTACGTTGAAAGGAGTACCTGCGTCGATTACAGACTGTACGATCTGCTGTGCTTTCTCTGCGTTCCACTCAGCGGTCTGCTGTGTTACCAGATTGAATCCGTCGTTTGCTGCTGCGTCATCCAGAGCACCGGTACGTCCCTGCTGTGCTGCGGAACCCATAACACCCTGTAAGTGGATAATGTTGTATTCACTTAAGTTCTGGCTCTTTAACCAGTCAACTGCGGTCTGGCCTTCCTTTGCCATATCGGATACGATGGATGCCTCATACAGGCTCTCATCTGCATCAATGGTACGGTCGAAGAGGATAACTCTGATACCTGCATCCTGTGCATCCTTCAATACGGAATCCCAACCTGCGGTATCTGCTGCGGACAGAAGCAGATAGTCAACGCCATCCTGAATGAACTTCTGTGCTGCAGTGATCTGCTCATCGTTCTTTAAGCTGTATGCGAAAGATGCTTCGTAGCCGTTAGCCTCGGTAAAGGTATTCTTCATATCCTTATCGTTTGCGGTACGGTAACCGGACTCGTTGGGGTCGTTATTGATGATGCCGACTTTGATCATATCTCCGGAGGAGCTGGAGCTGGTCGTTCCTGCGCTTGCACTTTCGGTTGCTGCGTTTGCACTTCCGGTTGCTGCGTTGCTGCCTGCATCAGAGGAGCCGCATGCTACAAGGCTGAATACCATGGTTGCTGCCATTACTGCTGCTAAAATTTTCTTCTTCATTGTGTAACCTCCCAATTTGTTTTTGTTCCCCAAAGAACTATTTCTTTGATGATCTTATTGTAAAGCGGATCCAGGGAAAAAACCATGAAGATACCTCACGGAAAAGTTGAAATTTTTATGGTAAAAAAAACCACCGGCGTAAAAAGTTGATTTTTTTACGATAGTGGTTCATTTTTTTAATACTGCGGAAGCCGGACCGTGACGCAGGTGCCCTCCCCGTAGGTACTGGTAATGGTGATACCATAGTTTTCACCGAAATTCAGACGGATACGTTCGTTCACATTGTACAGGCCGTAGATATCGGTCTCCCGGCCCTTCCGGTTGCGGATGCCTTTCCTCCCCTGCTCCAGCCGCTCCGGCGTCATCCCCTTGCCGTTGTCCGTGATCAACAGAATGCAATCCTCTCCGTCCAGTTCTCCTTCGATCCGTATCATGCCCTTGCCACGTTTGTTCTTGATTCCGTGGTACAGTGCATTTTCCACCAGAGGCTGCAGCGTGATCTTGGGAATCTGGCAATGGTTTAATTCTTCCGGAACACAGATCTCATATTGAAGGATGTCCTGATAACGCATCTGCTGGATCTCCAGGTAGCTGCGGACGTGCTGCAGTTCTTCTTTTACATCCAGAATATCCTGTCCCTGATTCAATGAGATCCGGAAAAAGTCCGACAGGCTGCCTACCATGCTCACGACCTTTTTCTGTTCTCCCGCCTCCGCCAGCCATACAATGGCATCCAGCGTATTATATAAGAAGTGCGGATTGATCTGGGACTGCAGCAGTTCAAATTCCGCCTTGCGCAACCGGATCTGCTCCGTCTTCACCTGCTCTAACAGTTCGTTGATCTTGTCGATCATGGTATTCAGTGAATCGCTGAGCACCTGGGCCTCCACGCCCCCCGTCACGTCGGAGCGCACCGTCAGGTCACCTTTTGCCACCTGATCCGTCACCTGGGTAAGGCGTCTTATGGGGCTCGTGATACTTAACGGTATATAATAGGATAAGAATAAAAACAGAACCAGGATCAGTGTAAAGGCAATGATGGAGAAACGGATCATATTCACGAAGAAATCCTGATATTGCTGCCTGCTCTCCTGAATCCCCCGGATCTCGTAATAGATGTACTGGGACATGGTATCACCCACCAGAGACGTCACAATCTGCACATCATTTTCCCAGATTTCCATGTTGTCCTCGTAGCGGTTGCCTTCCCGGATATTGTCCTCGATCCTGCCGATATAGGTCTCCAGATTGTTCAGATATTTTTTGACACTGGTCAGTCGTTTCAGGTTCTCCTGAGATTCCGTCAGTTCTTCCAGACCGGCCACGATGCCATCTGCCTCCACCAGCATATCATGCAGACTGGACTCTTCCAGCGTCTTGTTCCCTACGATCAGCAGATAAGTCTCATAATCGAAATCCTTCTGGAAATCCAGGCTGAACTGACTGGCCATGACGGAGGAATTGATCATATCCTCGTATCTGCGGTTATTGTTCCATAAATTATAGAAGCAAAAGATCAGGAACAATACAAAAGGCACCAGAAGGCAAAGATAGGAATATCTTATCTTTGCCACCAGTGTCGAATGTTCATACAATTCTTTTATCTTTTTTCTCATAGGAATCCCCCTTATCCATGGCCACGGCTAATTGGTGCCGCCCCGGTACTGGGTAGGGGTCATTCCCTGGGTCTTCTTGAACAGATAGGAGAAATAGTGTGGATCCTTGTAGCCCACCTCCTGGCTGATCAGGCTGCTGCGCTTGCCGGTGCAGCGCAAGAGTTCCTTTGCCTTGTTCATACGATAGTCTGTCAGATATTTGATAAAGCTCTGTCCGGTCTGCTGGCTGAAGATCATGCTCAGATGGTTCGGTGAGAAATTCACGTGGGATGCCAGCAGATTCAGGGAAAGTTCCTCGTCTGCATAATTCTCATCAATGTATTTCATCACCTGTTCCACCACATCATCATACCGGCTGCTGGCAGCCTTATCTCTGACCGCCAGTGCTTTCTGCAGAATTCTGGTAATGTAATGGATCGCACTATCGCTGTCCTGCAGGGTCTTCTCGTCCTGATTGGGTGTTTCCAGTTCCTGCGTATCCGTCTGCAGGCTTTCCAGAAAATCTGCCACACAGAAATAGACATCCATGGTAATATACTGCCTGAAAATATTGGACTGCAGTGCCTTGTTGCTGAGATCCCGGAAAAATTCTTCCACGAAGTAGACCACTTCCTCCCGGTCACCCTGTTTTAAGAATTCCTGGATTCTTGTGCGGTCGATCTGCTTTGGATTGACTTCCTTGATGTCAAAATTATCTTCCTTCTGCGCTTCCTCCGTCATATGTCCGCTGTCCAGGATCCGGCTGTCCTGCACCAGATATCTGTGGGCAAAAGCATGACTGGCCTGTTCAAAAGATGTCGGAAGCTCCCGCAGACGGTTCACCGGCTTGTCGATACCACCGAAATACCGCACATGCTCATAGCCTTCCATAATGTCCTTGATCTTTTCTATGTATTCCTGTTGCAGCAGCAATAGCTGTTCCTCGGAATCGGCTTTTAATAAGAATGCTTTTCCTTCCAGATTACGATCAAAGGTGATCACCGTCCTGCCGTCTTCCAGTCCCCGCAGTTCCTGTTCGATCCGGATCAGGCTGCCGGAATACTCATCCTGCGCATGACGCAGAGACTGGGTCTTGAACAGAATAATATTGTACCAGGGTGCCGACAGATCGATCCCCAGAATCTCTGCCGATTCCAACAGTTCTGCCACGGTGCTTTCTCCGGTGACCAGTTCCTGGAACAGTTTTTTCCGCTCTCTGAGATTGTTTTCCTCCATCTCCTGCAAATACCGCTCTCTGATCTGAATGGCTCTGCGCTTCTCCTCGATCTTCGCCGACAATTCATCCAATTCCGCCAGCAGTTCCTCACCATTGATGGGTTTGGACAGATACTGGGCCACTCCCAGCTTGATAGCTTCCTTGGCATATTCGAATTCCTGGTAACCGGACAGAATAATGATTTCTGTGTCCGGAAGCTCCTTGCGGATCAGACGGCTCAGTTCCAGGCCGTCCATAAACGGCATCCGGATATCGGTGATCACGATATCCGGACGCAATTTCTGGATCATGGGATAGGCCAGCTCTCCGTCGCCGGCCTCCCCACAGAACTCATAGCCATGAGCCTTCCAGTCAATATTATTTTTGATTCCTTCACGGATGACAAATTCATCCTCCACCAAAAACACTTTTAACATTTCTACGATACCCTTCTTCTATCTGCAGGTAACTTCTACCCGCAGATTCTGCCTGCAGATTTTTATTTCGTTCTCTGCAATACTATTTTCTATTATACACGAAAACAGATTTTTCGGGTAGCATATTTTAGCGGTAGAATACTTCTCCCAGCATCAGGTCTCTCTTCAGATTGCGGATCTTCGTATCCTTGTCGATGTATACAGCCTCGATGCCCATCATGGCTGCCCAGTCACCCATCTGCTCTGCGGTCAGATCGTAGGTAAATGCGGTATGATGTGCACCTCCTGCCAGGATCCATGCTTCCGCGCCGGTATACAGATCCGGTTCGGGAGTCCAGAAGTTGGTAGCGGTAGGAAGCTTCGGCATGGGTTTCTCCACTTTCTTGCAGTTCACATCGTTGATGATCAGACGGAAACGATTGCCCATGTCGATCAGGGAAGTAGCGATACCATGACCTTCCTTGGAAGTAAATACCAGTCTTGCAGGATCTTCTCTGTCTCCCATGGACAGGGGCTGGCACTTGATGCTGATGGGACCGTCCGCAATGGTGGGGCAGATCTCCAGCATATGGGCTTCCAGAATACCTTCCTTGCCCTTGATCAGATTGTAGGTGTAATCCTCCAGCATGGAAGTACCCTTGGCATCCTTTTTGCCTGCGGTCATGATCTTCATCAGACGTACCATGGCTGCTGTCTTCCAGTCGCCTTCTGCGCCAAAGCCGTAGCCCTTCTCCATCAGTCTCTGAATGGCCAGTCCGGGCAGTTGCTTCAACGCACCCAGATCTCCGAAGTGGGTAACGATGGCCTGATAATTCTTCTCTTCCAGGAAACGTTCAAATCCCAGTTCGATCTGTGCCTGTACAGCCACATGTTTTTTAAACTCTTCGGGGTCTCTTCCCTCTAATAAAATATTATATTTCTCGTAGTACTCGTCTACCAGTGCATTGACATCGGATGCAGATACGGCATTTACACTCTCTGCGATCTCGTTTACAGGGTAAGCGTCTACTTCCCAGCCAAACTTGATCTGTGCTTCTACCTTATCACCCTCGGTTACCGCTACATTGCGCATATTGTCAGCCACACGCATGACACGGATATGGCTGCTCTCCACCACGCCGACTGCAGTACGCATCCAGGATGCGATCTTGCCCTGTACCACAGGATCAGACCAGTGGCCTACCACAACCTTACGCTCCATGCGCATGCGGGTCACGATATGACCGTACTCTCTGTCACCGTGGGCAGACTGGTTCTCATTCATGAAATCCATGTCGATGGTGTCATAGGGCAGTTCCTCATTGAACTGAGTATGGAAATGCAGCAGGGGCTTACGATACTCCTGTAATCCCAGGATCCAGGATTTTGCCGGAGAGAAAGTATGCATCCAGGTGATAACACCGGCACAAGTGTCATCCAGATTTGCTTCATTAAAAGTACGGCGGATCAGTTCGTTAGTGATCAGGGTCGGCTTCCATACCACCTCATAAGGTAACACACCGGAAGCGTTCAGGGCATCCACGATCTTGTGAGAGTGCTCCGCTACCTTTGCCAGGCACTCGTCCCCATACAAGTCCTGTGATCCCGTACAAAACCAGAATTGATATTTTTTTGTCTGTAACATAAGTAATACCTCCTGTAGTTGAATACAATGATGTCGGGGTCAAAAGCCCCCGACTTTGA
>ENA-OOZQ01002029-OOZQ01002029.1-human-gut-metagenome-genome-assembly--contig:-NODE-2029-length-11130-cov-2.228352_pt1 | contig 11130 bp, 8 predicted proteins | sample MGYA00241188_ERZ501399 | MGnify/ENA primary metagenome ERZ501399 (study PRJEB25962, sample SAMEA2042658) | human gut metagenome | biome: human gut; feature: human-associated habitat; material: faeces... | reverse complement strand
GCCGATGGAATCCTGTCCGCATCCGCAGCAGATCTTTTATGTGGATCTGGGGATGGAACCGGATGAATATGATATTCTCCGGAGACGGGAAGAAGAAGCGATCGCCCTGGATTAAAAAAATCTTAAGAAACACCCTCTGTCAGAACAATTGCGAAAGCACAGAGGGTGTGCTAATATAAGACAAAAGGACGTTGTTCTTAAGTAGCGAGTGAACCAGATAAGGAGGAGAGATTATGCGTTTGCAAAGCAAAAAACTGATTGCTGTATTGTGTGCGCTGGCAATGATTATTTCTGTATTTCCAGTACAGGCAGATGCGGCAGCAAAACCGAAATTTGTAAAAAATTATACGGTTCTTTATGAAAACAGCACCGGTAAGGGGGTGTATAAATATACCGTAACCAATCTTACCAAAGGGCAGAGGGTAAAATGGAGCCTTTCCGGCACCGGAAAAAGTTATGCAAAGCTGAAGAAAACAACGACATCCGTGAGCGGAAAGACATCTGCAAACAGTCTGACAATCCGCACCCGGGGAAAGGCAGCCGCAAAGAATAAAACCGTAATTGTAACTGCAAAAGTTTACAAAGGGAAGAAGTGCGTGAGCACGATCAAGACAAAGTCTGCCAAGATTAAAATACTGCCGAAAACAATTTCTATTGTAGATAACGGAGTCTTGAAATATCAGGTGGGACAGACCTATCAGTTCCGGTTCCGTATCACTCCGGCAAATGCCATCAGCACCAATGTCTGGACCGCTGTGGATGGAAACGGAAATGATGTTTCGTCCATGATTACAAAGACCGGTGCATTTACTCCGGCAAAAGAAGGTACTTATACCATCACCGTGCAGGCCAAAGCGGGAAATAAAGTGGTTTCCGACAGCAAGGTTATTACTGTCGCAACTTCCATGACCGGAATTGCACAGATGGCAGCAAACAAGGTAGCGGCTGTATATTCCGGAAATGCCAAAAATCTTGTGAAAACAGGAGATTTTTCTATCCGGACCCAGGCAGGTGCAAAGATGGAAATCAAGTCGGCTGTATTTTCCGATGACGGAACACAGGTATTTCTTACAACCTATAATCAGCTGAAAGACGGTGCAACCTATACGGTTACCGATGGACAGTCAACATATGACTTTACCGCATCCGTGGGAAGACCGGTCAGCCTTAGAGTTGTGACAACAGAAGTGACCGTCGGAAAAGAGACACCAATCGAATACGAGATTCTTGATGCAAACGGAATTGATGTCAAGACAGCATATCCGGGAGATATTACTTATACGGAACGGATTACAAATGGTTACCGTACAAAGGATAATAAGATTTATATGACCAGAGTTGGGGATACCGGAACGGTTACACTGACTTATAAATGTGCAAGCGATCCGAATCTGGTACTGACCGGAAGCGGAACCTTTGTATGTAAGGCAGCCAGTGTGTCAAACAACACAAACCTTACACTTACCTCTTCGGAAGCAGTGCCAAATTACAGTGCATCCAGTTACAAGGACAATCATAATGTAGCATCCGGCAGCAATTATTATGTACATTTCCGGGCATTGGATACAGACAATACCGAGATGAAGTATGACAGCATCAAGTTTGAGTCTTCCGATCCGGACACATTGCTTGTAAATCCTGGAAAGAACAATGTTGCTTATGCAACAGCAATCAAGACAGGTACCGCAAATATTATCGTTACCGCAACCTATGCAAAGCAGGAATACACTTATGTATACGAGATTACGGTGGCGGAACCGGCATACCTTGCAACACTGACTGCAGATAATACGCAGATTACCATGTCAAACGCTTATGCGGCAGGCTATAAGGAATACGTCAATATCGATGGACGGGATCAGTATGGTCAGAGTATGAAACTTGAAAACGAGACATACCAGATCGTAGAAAACAGTACCAATAAAGTATCTATGGCTACCTATGATCCGGCAACCGACCGTATGGTATTTGACGCATCCGGAAGGGCAGCAGGTGTTTACAATTATACCCTGACCCTGACAATGAACGGACATAAGGCATCCGTTAATGTTACCGTTGTTGTACAGACTCCTCCTTATAATGGAGCATCTTCCTATAAGGTTGATATCAGCAAACCGGTCATTGATTTGGCAATTACTTCCGGAGCATCTGCATCGGATCTGCTTGCATCAAAAGTGACAACATTGCGTCTGGCAGAGTATCGCGGAGGCGTATTTTATCAGTATGTGAATATTGCATCTGTAAGGATCAGTAAGGGCGGACAATATTATGAAAGTGATCTGTCAAAGGGTGGATCTTCAACAGAACCTGCAGCAATTGGCAGTGGATCAGAAATTCCGATTTCTGCGGTTTCACTGAATGGAAATGTTGTGACAAAGGCACAGACAGGTACTTATCTGCTGGAACTGAAGTTCTATCCAAGTGATGGACAGAGCACATCACTGGCTACAACTACGGGATATCTGGAAGTTACCGACAGTCAGGCAAATCCAGTGATCAGTGTAGATCGCACCGTATCTACCGTAAACTGTAAGACGGCACTGGATCTGGCAAAGAACTGCCTGAGCATTCAGGGAATGGATGGCGGAGTGATTGCAGACTGTACCGTCACCGGATCGAGTGTACCGGGCGCAAGTTATTCCGTTACTTCAGGAATGTCTGTCAATATCAATTCCGTTGTTGTACAGGCAACCACAACACTTTCCGATAAGACAACGGTTGTATCTAATTATACGGTTTCTGTGGGAAGGACATTGAGAAATCAATAGTAAGCTGTTTATTGGTAATGGCATGTAAATAGTGGGGTATGATTCTTTGAATCATGCCCCCTTTTAAGTCAAAATCTGGTGATGCAGACTTTGACCGGGTATTTAATGGAGAAGAAGGAATGAGACAACAACTTCTTGATGAACTTATGCAGATATCAGAAGAGGAAAGTAAATATAAGGCAGGACAGGCCGCGATTGAGGAACAGTTATACAGCGAAGCGTCCATACAGGAGATTGATCGTCAAAAACTGCTCAGAAGGGGAAAACTGATTACTGTAAGACGTCACAGCAGATTTGTGGAATTTCCGTTGCACCGGCATAATTATGTGGAATTTATGTATGTGGTACAGGGGGAGATTACACATGTAATTGACGGAAAAGAATTAACACTTTATAAAGGAGATTTACTGATGCTCAATCAGTATGTGGAACATGCGATTCACAGAGCTGAATTTGAAGACATTGGAATCAATTTTATTGCTTTGCCGGAATTTTTTGAAATTCCGCTTGGAATGCTTCAGGAAAAAAATGTTTTAGCGGAGTTCATTGCAGGGGCATTCCGGCAGAAGAGTCCGGTTCCTCATTATCTGATTTTTCGTTTAAAGGAGAATCCCCAGATTGAAAATCTGATGGAGAATATGATAGAATCCATGCTTTATGAATATATGAATGAAGATGTTATCAATCAGTATTCCATGGGACTTGTCTTTTTGTATTTGTTAAATCATTTGGAGAATTTGAGCCATAATTCTTCTATGGATTACAAGGAGACTATTGTGCAGTCGGTTCTTGAATATATCAACAGTGATTGTAAAAATGCAAATTTGACAAAGATTGCAGCAGATACACATCAGTCAGTTACCGTATTAAGTAAGCTGATCAAGCAAAAGACAGGGGCAAATTTTCAGGATTTACTGCAACAGAGGCGATTTCAGGCTGCGGTCAAACTTCTTGAGGAAACGGATCTGTCAATCGAAGATATTTCACTTGATGTAGGATATGAGAATCAGAGTTATTTTTTCAGGCAATTTAAAAAAAGATTTGGTATGACACCGAGATCTTATCGCATAACACATCAAAAATAAAAATATCAAATAAGGACAGTTTTTTGGTCTAATCAGAGGCTAAAAAGCTGTCCTTATTTTTGTTATGGTGAAGCAAATGAAAAAGGAGGCGTGTTTTATGGATACGATACGTGCTATTATTTTTGACCTGGATGGGGTCATTTGTTTCACAGATAACTATCACTATCAGGCGTGGAAAGAATTGGCAGATGCAGAAGGAATCTATTTTGATGAGAAAATTAATGGACGATTAAGGGGTGTAAGCCGTATGGAAAGCCTTGATATCATTTTGGAGCGAGCATCAAGATGCTATACACAGGAAGAAAAAGAACAGCTTGCTACAAGAAAGAATGAAAGTTACGTTCGTCTATTGGAAAAGATGTCTCCAAGGGATCTTTCGGATGAAGTAAAAAATACGTTGGACACCTTGCGACAGCGCGGTTACAAGCTTGCAATCGGATCAAGCAGTAAGAATACAAAGAAGATTTTAAAGCAAATTGGATTAGATGGATATTTTGACGCGGTCAGCGATGGAACAAACATTACAAAGTCAAAACCGGATCCGGAGGTTTTTATAAAAGCGGCGGAAATGGTTGAGGAAAAGCCGGAAAATTGTCTTGTTGTAGAAGATGCACTTGCAGGAATTGATGCGGCTTATGCCGGTGGATTCATAAGTGCAGGGATTGGAGATGCCGCGAGTCATAAATATGTGACATATCCAATCCATACATTTTCGGATCTGCTTTCCATTGATAAGTTGTGAAAAAGTCAGTGGAGAGGTGTAATTTGAATTAATCGTACCTCTAACAATTCTAATGTGACATCCAGTTCGAGGATTTCATCGGAGTTGACAGACACAATTTTCTGATGAAATCCAGGAACGGATGATTTTTTTAACCAATCAATTTCCTGAGGTGTAGTAAGTTCCAATGCACCCATAGAAACCCATTGATCGAAAGCACTTCCATGCGTTCGATTTACATAGGTTTCAGAAATCTTATAGTTTCCCTGTGGAATATCAGATAAACACAGGGAGATCATTACCGGTTCCGAATCAGCAAAAACGGTATAGCGGTCTGTTTCTGTCATATCAAAACGTTCTCCATTCGCATATAAGTAATTAAAATGCCTGTAATTGTAAAGCATGACTTGAAAACTATCATTTTCACGGGTGATAAAATATTCGTCTCCACGCCCAAGAAACTGATCACCCAATTGTTGAAGAAGTGTGTAGGCATAATAACTGGCTTTTGGAATTCCATTTACGGTAAAAAGACCAAGTCCACCGAAAAATAACATATTTGGTAAAGAACTGTCTGCCATAAGATCTGTGAGCGCCTGATAAGTAAAACTTTCCAGACGGTCATAGTTTTCAAGGATGTTCTTGACAATATAACAGGATTTGAAGCAGGTATCATTCAGTAGATCCTGTTGGCTTGGTGTATTATTCCATTCGGATAAGTAGATTGGCAATTTACCAAGATTTAGCCGGCGTCGTTCTCTGAGAACCTGCATGACAAAATCTTTGAGTCCGTCTGGTGATTCCGATAAACTCATGGCATATATGAAACCGAAAGATTCTTTTGAATGATTTTTATTGGAAATCAGTTTGGTGTCATAATAAGTGAAACTTAAACTGTCAGGGATGCAGTCGTTTTGTTTACACCATTCCAGAAAGTTCAGATACCAGTTTTCGTAGCCTTCGGATACGATGTAGTAAGTCGGCGGAAGACTAAATTCAATATCCGGACAGAAATTTTTTACGCAAAGGAAAGTTTCCTTATAAAACTGAAAGAAGTCTTTTTCGTTTGAAAATCCGAAAAGATCCATGTTTGTGTTGGGCTGGTTCCAAAGACCGAATTTCCATGAGCGAATTACCTCAAGTCCATAGCGGTTGCTGATATGTTGCAGAAACTCTGAAACAAGCCGGCACCATGCGGCAATGGAATGGGGTTGGCTGACATTAGAACCAAACAAGCGTTTATTTGGATATTTGGCGAGCTTTTCCGGCATGTAAGAAAGTTGAATCCATGGATTAAGATGAAGTTTGGTTACAAAATCAAGAATTTTATCAATATATGTAAAACTGTACACAGGTGTACCGTTTGCTTTCTCATTGTACACATGCAGATCATCTGAAAATATACCGCATAATTTAATATATTCAAATCCAATCCTATTTTGAAATCTGGTCAACATTTCCTGAATATCACAGATTAACACATCACTGGCACGACCGACTGTCATCATTTTTTTCCATGTATGTAGCAATACGTAAGAACTTCCATTTACAGAGAAATCAATTTGTTTTTTTGATATAGGGGATACGACGTGGGTATGTGTATTGTCGTTTAAATATTTCTTTAATCCTGCAATATAATTATGTTGTTCTAATTGTTGAGAGGTCTGTTGCTTTTCTTTTTTTTGCTCGCGCCGATATTCTTTTGGCAGCATTCCATATTCTTTTTTTAAAAGAGTTACAAAGGCATGACTATTAGGAAATCCGCTGTCAATCGCTACTTCATCAATATTTTTATCTGTTATGGAAAGTTCCTGCATCGCATGCATAAGGCGGTATTGATTCAGGTAGCTTAGAAAATTCATCCCAAAATAGTCAACGAAGAATTTTGAAAGATAGGGAACGGACAAATGAACTTCATCGGCAAGTTCTTTTAAGGTTATGTTTTCTGTATAGCGCTGTTGGATTAATTGTGATATTTCTGCTATCCGGATAGCGTATTTGTGGTTTTTCTTTTCATTTGCAGTCGATAATTTTACACGGAAATGAAGGTACATAATATCCATAACATTATAGATATATGACCAGTTGCGAAGTTCGTAGCCATCTTTTTTGTCCACATTTGTTTTGATGATGTGAGCAATCAGAGAGCGTAATTGTGCAATTGCTTCCTGATTATCCGACATGGGACTAACACAGAAGAAGCGGGGATGTGATGGAACCGGCAGAATCTGTTCAAATAATGTTTGATTAAACAGAACGGTTATGATGACACAATTGACACCATGTAGTTCATGAAGTGTAAGTGGATTGATGCAAAAAATATCATCTTCCCTGAGACTGTACATATGATCATCAAATTGTAATGTACAGCTTCCGGAAACAATCATGGACAATTCAAAATAATCATGCATCTGTTGGCGGATATGATCAAATCGCTGCATCGTACACCGGATCGGCATGTGTACATCGTTATCGGAAATAAGATAGTAGTTCTCTGACATAAAATTCCTCCATTTCATATAAAAAGGTAACTATATTGATTAAAACATATATGCAATACAAAAATCAATAAAAACATAGGATTTTTAATCTATTTTTTAGAGGCGAGACTAAATTTAAGGTAAACGTATAGAAAAAAGAAAAACACATTAAAAAAATGAGTGAAACAGATAAAAAACAAAATCACATAAAAATTAACAAAAATCTATAATAAGCATAAAGACGAGGTGATAAAAATGAGTGAACCAATTTTAACAGTTGCAAATATGAATAAGAAATTTGGAAGTACAGTGGCTTTGAATGATGTATCACTGACTGTATATCCGGGAGAAATAAGAGGACTCATTGGAGAAAACGGATCGGGAAAGTCAACGGTTACTTCTATTGTAGCAGGAATGCAGGAATGTGACAGCGGTGCGATGACATTTCAGGGACAGAGCTGGAAGCCGCTTAGCATGATCGATGCACTTCACAAGGGAATTGGAATGATTGTTCAGGAGAGCGGAACAATACCGGGGATTACGGTAGCTGAGAATATTTTCCTTGCGGAGTCTGAAAAGTATAAGAATAAGTTCGGCCTGATTAATCGTAAGAAAATGAATGCGGATGCGACCAGGGTGATGAAAAATATCGGTGTCAATGATGTAACAGGCGAAATGCTTATGCAGAAGCTTGATTTTCAAACCAGAAAGCTTGTAGAGATTGCTAAAGTTGTGATGAAAGAACCTCAGATTCTGGTAATCGATGAGACGAGTACAGCATTATCACATGACGGAAGAGAAATTTTATATGACATTATGAATCGCTTCCGTAAAGAAAATAAATCAGTGATTTTTATTTCGCATGATCTGGATGAAATTATGGAAGTCTGTGATACGTTGACCGTTCTTCGAGATGGCAAGATTATCCGGACATTTGAAAAAGCAGAATTTGAGGCCGGAGCAATCCGCGCGAGCATGATCGGAAGAGAGCGCAGAACTGATGGAAGTATGCAGGAAGAGAGCTGCAAGGTGATTATTATCGAAGTGACTTTCAGGCAAGTTCACAGCCGGAAGTGGCATTGGATGTAAGAAATCTGGTATATGAAGACCGGTTAAAAGGGATTTCATTTCAGGTGCATAAAGGAGAAATCGTTGGAATCGGTGGATTGGCACATTGCGGAATGCATTCTCTTGGAAAGGTTTGTTTTGGAGCATTAAAGCCGGAAGAGGGAAGCGTTACGGTGGAAGACGGAACAATCATTGACAGTCCGGCAATTGCAATGAAGAAACGTGTGGGTTATGTATCGAAGGACAGAGATGTTGAGTCGTTATGTCTTAATGCAAGTATTGAAGATAATATTTCAATTGCAGGAATGAGTGAATTTGCGATCAATAATTTTCTGATTCTGAAAAATCGAGAAAAAAAATATGTGAATCATCAGATTGAAGAATTGTCCATCAAATGTGCGGGAAGAGATCAGTCAGTATCACAGCTTTCCGGAGGAAATAAGCAGAAGGTCGTATTTGGAAAATGGATTGGATGTGGAAGTGAAATCCTTATTCTGGACTGTCCGACACGAGGCGTGGATATCGGTGTAAAACAGGCAATGTACCAGCTTATGGTGAGATTGAAAAATGAGGGAAAATCAATCCTTATGATCAGTGAGGAATTACCGGAACTGATTGGAATGAGTGATCGGATTCTAATTATGAAAAATGGTGAGGTCTCTGCGGAATTTGAGAGAAGCGAAACTCTTTCTGATGCACAGATTATTGAATATATGATTTAGGAGGCAAAAAAGAATGACGAAAAATAAAAAAATGATGATAAGTGCGTTGCCTTTTGTAGCACTTGTCGTATTGCTTGCAGTATTTTGTGGAATTGTAAGCAGTAAAGGATATCGTCTGGATATGTATATTAAGATTGTATTTAATGAAGGGATTGTATTATCAATTGTTGCAACAGGTGCAATTTTTATTTATACACTGGGTTCATTTGATATCAGCCTGGGAGCCGCAACGCTTTTTGCGGCCACGCTGGGAGTACTTACCTATAATGCAACTGAAAATTTTGCGTTGATGATTATCGTGATTTTATTAGCAGGAATTGTTTGCTCACTGGTCAATTCAGTGCTTGCGTCCATATTTCATATTCCGGTGTTTGTTACAACGGTAGCAATGATGTCCGTGTTATCCGCGATTGCATCGCAGATTATTACGACAAAAGGTGGTGCGGTTGGTGGAATCAGTATTCCAAGCGAGGTTGTAAAACATCTGGATAACTCGGCATTTAAGATTGGAGTTCTGGTAATCTGGGTTGCGATCTGTGTATTTGTTTTTGATTATACAAAGTTTGGAAGAAGAGAAAAATTTGTAGGTGGAAACCCAATCTGTGCGCAGCTTTCTGGTATTAAATATAACACATATGCAATATTGGGCTTCCTTTTGGCGGGAGTAGGAGTAGGAATCGGTGCATTTATGACATTGGTATATACACCATCTGTTACAACAACGACAGCCGGGGATATTGGAATGAATATTATGGTTGCAATTGTATTTGGAGGAATGCCGATTTCAGGTGGTGCCAGATCAAAGATTTACGCGGCAGTTGTTGGAGGATTCTCTTATATTGTATTAAATAATATTTTGGATCTGCTCATTGATTCTACATCGGGATATGGCATTACGCAGATTGTAAGTGCAGTGTTTTTTCTGATTATAGTATATGTTGCAAGCGTTAACTATCGTTCGCAGACTTTACCGCGATAAAACAAGAATTTAACACATTGTGTGTTAAAGATAAATTTTAAAAGAAAACAGGGAGGAAGAAATTTATGAAACGAACAATGAAAAAAATGTTAAGCTTTGGTCTTGTTGCAGCTATGTCTCTGACAATGCTGGCCGGATGTGGAAACAGTAAGGATGCAACAAATGATACAAATGTTTCAAATGGACAGGAGGAAAAAAAGCCGACAGGAGATGTCAAGATTGGTGTTCTGGTTCAAGATGTCAGTGGTGAGGAAGCATTAGGATTCCGTTCTTACTATGAGAATTATATTGCGGATCAGTATGGTGTAACATTTACTTACACAGACGAACTTAAGGATGCTGCAAGTGAGAAATCTGCAATTGAGAAGTTTGCTTCTCAGGGATATCAGGCAGTCATTTCTTTTTCAAGCAATGATCGTGCATTACAGATTGAAACATGTGAGGAAAACAAGATTTATTATGCAGTTGCAGCAGGAACACTTGATCAGGAACAGTTTGAAAAATATAAAACAGATGAATATTTTCTTGGACAGGTGGGTCCGAGTATGGATACAGAGTATGAAGCTGGTGTAGAAATGGGCAAGTTCTTTGCAGATAAAGGCATTAAGACTGCTGTAATCTATGGCGCATTTATTCCGAATCCAATGCACGTATATCGTACAGCCGGCGTACTTGCAGGACTTGGACTTTCTTATGGCGGAGCGACAACTGAAGAGGATGTAGTTGGTTTGATTTTTGCTGATCAGGGTATAGATTTGTCAAAGATTTCAGGAGATATCAAGATCGTATCTTATTTACAGGGATATGGTGATACAACAACAGACGAGATCAATGCAGCCATTCAGGCGGCTCCGGAAGCATTCATCTCTGTCGGAATGGCAACAACATTCTTTACACAGCAGTTGAATGCAGCAGGTATTGAGTTTTCTGATATTGATTCCTTTACCAAGAGTAATGGAGAGGCAATCACAAACGGAAAGCTTGTATATCTTGCTGGAAAATATTCATCATCGGTAGGACCTGCTTTTGCATTAGTGATGAATGCAATCAATGGGAATGTAATTCGTGATGCGCAGGGAAATGCTGTGTCACTCAGCCAAAATTATCAGGTAGCAACAGATAGTGAGACATTTGATAAATTTTACAAGAATGATAATGGTGATAACCCGATTTACAGTAGGGATACATTGGATCAAATTATTGGTGATACAGTTACTTTTGATACTATCAATGAGGTGGTTGCATCTAATTAACTTGTTTTTTATTATTTGGTCGGGCGTGTGAAAAAACGAAAGTTTTTTCATGCG
>ENA-OOZQ01002020-OOZQ01002020.1-human-gut-metagenome-genome-assembly--contig:-NODE-2020-length-11156-cov-2.122692_pt1 | contig 11156 bp, 10 predicted proteins | sample MGYA00241188_ERZ501399 | MGnify/ENA primary metagenome ERZ501399 (study PRJEB25962, sample SAMEA2042658) | human gut metagenome | biome: human gut; feature: human-associated habitat; material: faeces... | reverse complement strand
CATTCAGAATGTACAGTCCCATCAGAGCGCCCGAGACCCCACCGAAGCGTTCGTTAAAATCCGCAGGCACAACGGCGCGGAAATCATGACTGACAACGAGGACATCGTAAAGCAGTCCGCCCGTGAAGCGCTGGAATCTGAACAGATATCCACGGCTGACATCGACCGGGCGCTTGCTGGTCCGCTCAAGGCGCGTTTCTTGCTCGGAGAGTTCGACGACATCACAAAGTTTGACTACCCGGAGAGCCTGCTTTGCAGCGAGGAACATTCCCGCGCCGCCCAAGAAGCCGCTGAGAAGTCGGTGATACTCCTGAAAAACAGCCGCGGAGTTCTTCCGCTGAACAAGGAAAGAAAGCTTGCAGTAATAGGCTACCATGCCGACATGGTGTTCCGCGACTGGTATACCGGACTTTCGCCGAAGTGCAGCACGATCCTTGACGTACTGACCGCACAGCTCGGCAGAGAGAACATCATCTACGACTGCGGCAATGATACGATCGCGCTGCGAAGCGCTTCAAACGGGTTTTACTTCTCTGTGAGCGAGGATGGCTCCGTAAAGTGCGACAGCCCGCTCATTAACGAAGCCTGCCTTTTTGAGCTGTTCGAATGGGGGGACGGCGCGGTATCCCTGCGCTCCTGCCTGAACAATAAGTTCCTTACTGACTGCGGCGTGATGAAGTGTACAGCGGATCAGGTGTTCGGGTGGTTCGTCCATGAACTGTTTTATATTGAGAAAAACGACCGGGAATGCCGCCTGAAAAACTGGCAGAAGCGTTTTCTGTACATAACTCCCGAAGGGGAGCTTACGTCATCGGAAGCCCTGAGAGCGCCGAAAAATTCGCTCCTTACAATGGAGATTTTCTCCGACGGCACCGAACGGGTCAGAAGGGTCGCCACCGAAGCGCATAATGTTGTCGTGTTCTGCGGCAACGATCCGATGATAAACGCCCGCGAGACCACGGACAGAATGCACTTAAAACTCCCGGACAAGCAGACACGTGCGCTTGACGCCGTGCTTGAGCTTAATCAGGACGCGGTTCTTTTCCTGATTTCCGGGTACCCATATCAGCTTGACAACGAACGTATTTCAACCGTAATGCATATTTCTCATGCCGGACCCTCGCTCGGTCAGGCAGTTGCAAAAACCCTATTCGGGGAGATATCACCCGCCGGACGCTGTCCGGTCACATGGTACCGTTCCGCTGACGAACTTTGCAGCATTGAGGACTACAATATAATGCGCACACACTCGACATATCTGTACTATGAAGGCGAGCCGCTGTTCCCGTTCGGGTTCGGTTTAAGCTACACCGGATTCAGATACTGCTCGGCAAAAACGGACAAGATTTCCTACCAGCTCGGCGACACTGTAACAGTGACCCTGGACATAGAAAACGTCGGAATAATGGACGGCGACGAGGTGGTACAGCTTTATGCCGCTCCTTCCGGCATTACTATGACAGTGCCGAAGAAACAGCTCCGTGCATTCACGAGAATTCATGTGCCCAGAGGGAAAACCGTTACCGCAAAGCTCTCTTTCCCGGTCAGCGACCTCTCCTACTGGAACATCAATAAAAACGATTTCGACCTGTTCAGCGGAAATTATACACTGATGATCGGAGCTTCCTCGGCAGATATCCGCAGAACTTGTGAAATTCAGGTGAACGCGTCAAACTACGAGGGCGTTGAAGTTTCCGGCGAGATTCCGGCGGTTTCCGCACTGGATTATATTGACGTTAAGTTCGACGCTGACAGAGAACTCAACGAGTACGCGCTTATAAACGACTGGCAGAGTAGTATCAGCTTTGAATTTTGCAGAATGCGAAGCTATCACATGGTGACTGTAACAGCTTCCAACCCCGGACCGGAGGTAAAGCTTACAATAACGGCGGCTGAATCCAGACAGGTCGTTGCCGAAGTAGTCATACCGCCCACCGGCAGCATGACAAAATTCACGACTGTCAACGCTCCCGCCGAGCCTGTCGACGGAGTGTTCACACTGCGTATGACTACCAGCGGCATGCTGTCGCTGAAATCTTTCAAATTCTCGTGAGCGCCTCCGGGAGATAAAGATGAAAATACTATATAAATGGTACCTGACCAACGAGGGTATCGTAGGTTACATGGCACACGGCGTGGTATACGGGCATTCAAGCCCATACTGCGCCGACGGCAGCGAGATCCACACCTCCCTGATAGAAAGCGCGGAATACGACGGCGAAACGATAACGCTTTACACGCTGAACTCTGAATACCGCCTTTCCATCAGCGAAATGGACTGCGAATGCTTTGACGCGCTGCGTTCTCTCCATATTTTCGAGCGATTTGCGCGGGAATACGGCCTGATGAGATGCTTACCTCTGGTTGCCGACCACTACTGTCAATTGGACGGCTATCTCCGCAGCACAAGGGCTGAAATTCACTCAAGGCTTAAAAACGGTTCGCTGTACATCGAGTTTTCAGATGAAAACAAGTGCTACTACAATATGGGAGTTTACCGCACAAAATCCGGCGAGATGGAGTTCTTCCCGCGTGTGACTGATTTTTTCATTGATAAAAACGAGAAACTGGTCGGTTCATTGAACTATATCGTGGAGTTCAACCCCTACAACAACAGGAATATCGGCTTTATCTCTCATTCCGGGGCTGCGCTTCCGGACAAGGAATTTCTCGGAATAATCAGAAATAGCTGTAGAAACTCCCTGAATATACGGTTCAGTTGGGGCAAAACCGTAATACTCGCCCCGGACACCGAAATAGTTGTATCAGATGGCATGGGACTTGCTATCCCGCTGACTGATACGTCGCAGGATATCTAACTTACATATGAACAGCAAAGAAATGAGGTGTTAGTATGTCAGAAATAAAGAGAGTATTTCTAATAGTACTGGACAGCTTCGGCGTTGGAGAAACCCCGGATTCAGCGGAATTTGGCGACGCGGGAGCAAACACGCTCCGTTCATGCTTTGAAACTGGCAGGCTCAGCGTACCGAACATGCAGAAGCTGGGACTTTTCAACATCGACGGGGTTACAGTCGGCTCGCCGGTCGCAAATCCTACTGGAGCGTACCTCAGAATTGCGGAAAGCTCCCGCGGCAAGGACACTACAACCGGCCACTGGGAGATTGCCGGAATTGTATCCAAAAAGCCATTTCCGACCTTTCCGAACGGGTTCCCCGAGGAGGTCATAAAGAAATTCAGCGAAGCGACCGGCAGGGGAGTACTCTGCAACAAACCGTACAGCGGGACAAAGGTAATCGCCGACTACGGCGAGGAACATATCCGCACGGGAGACCTCATCGTCTACACTTCGGCGGACAGCGTGTTCCAGATAGCCGCTCATGAATCGGTAGTTCCGCTCTATGACTACTGCCGCATGGCGCGGGAGATACTGACGGGAGAATATGCCGTGGGGCGCGTTATCGCACGTCCTTTTGAAGGCAAGTTCCCGTTTATCAGAACGCCGCGCAGACACGATTTTTCGCTTGTTCCCCCGAAGGATACAATGCTTGACTGCCTTTCGCGTCAGGGCTTCGACACCATCGGGATCGGCAAGATATACGATATCTTCGCCGGAAAGGGACTTACAAAATATGTCCGTGATATCGGCAACTTCTGCGACATGAATGAAACATCGCATTTCCAGAGCATTCCTTTCAACGGACTCTGCTTTACAAATCTTGTCGATTTCGATATGCAGTTCGGTCACCGCCGCGACCCGGAGGGATACGCTCAGGCGCTTAACGAGTTTGACGTATGGCTGGGTGGATTCCTTGAAAAAATGCAGCCCGAGGATATCCTGATGATTACCGCGGATCACGGCTGCGACCCGAAATATTCCGGCACCGACCACACCAGGGAGCATATCCCGGTTCTTGTTGCGGGTCATTCGGTAAAATCCGGAAATCTTGGCACCAGAGCCTGCTTCGGCGACATCGGAGCAACCGTGCTTGACTTACTTAATGCAGCTGGTAAGCTTGACGGCGAGAGCTTTGCAAATAAAATCACTAACTAAGGAGCATAATAATGAACGGAGAAGTTACACAGGCAAGCCGTATCGTAGCGGCTGCGAGAAAATCAATGAAGGACGGTTCCGCATACGAGTTCACGCCTCTGCCGTATGAGGGAAGCGTCGTTTTCAATTTCTGCGACAGAAATAAGAGCGGAGCTCCGCTCTTCCGCGCGAAGGACCCCGCAGACTGGTACGCACACCTCAGCAAGGAAGGCGTGAAGAACATCTTCATGATAATGGGAATGAAGGTCAACAGACAGGCGCTCGGATTCTCAAATAATTCCGCAGTTTCTATCTTTGTACGTTACAATGATAATGTCGTTACCCGCTTTGTTCCGCACTGGAGCTTCAACGACGACGCGCGCCTCTGGAGCGTCGAATACACCGAAGCTATCGCTGAGAACGCACCAGCTACCGCAATGAGAAGTCGCTGACTCTTGCAACGCTCAGCGACATCGGCGAGCTTGCGCAGCAGCTTGGCCAGGAGCATTTTGTTAAGACATTCAAGAAGGCGGCTGATATCCTGAGCGGCGAAGAAGTTCCGCAGATGAAGAAGGGCGCAGCCATTCCTGCAATCCCCGAGGACATGATGAAATACTACCTCGCGGCAGATGTTGCCGACGTATTCGGCGCAATGGGAAGCTGGAATGACGAACCCGTAGTCGCAGCCCGCGAGCAGCACAAGGAGAAGGACTACGCAACCCTGTCCGACAGACTGCTGTGCTCTGTTCGTCTGATGACCATGTATGCAGTGAACTTCCCGATAAACTAAAGAAATAAGGTGTTATAAATGAGCGAATGTACTCACGACTGCGGAAGCTGTTCCGCAAACTGCTCTGAAAGAAAGCAGGAAAGCCTTGTAGCTCAGCCGCACAAGGACAGTCACATCAAAAAAGTTATAGGCGTAGTCAGCGGCAAGGGCGGCGTCGGCAAATCAATGGTCACTTCCATGTCCGCAGTGCTCATGAATCGCCGGGGATACCGCTCCGCTGTTCTTGACGCGGATATAACCGGTCCGTCTATCCCGCAGGCGTTCGGGCTTCACGAAAAGGCACAGGGAAACGAAACCGAGATCTTCCCGGTAACGACTGAAACCGGAATAAAGGTGATGTCGGTAAATCTCCTTCTGCCTGATGAGACCGACCCGGTGATCTGGCGCGGTCCGATCATCGCAGGAACTGCAAAGCAGTTCTGGACAGACGTTGCCTGGGGTGACGTTGACTACATGTTTGTAGATATGCCCCCTGGAACCGGCGATGTTCCGCTGACCGTTTTTCAGTCCATTCCGCTGGACGGCATTATTGTCGTAACATCTCCGCAGGAGCTTGTCTCCATGATAGTCGGCAAGGCTGTCAAGATGGCGGAAATGATGAACGTGCCGATAATCGGACTGGTTGAGAATATGAGCTACGCCGTCTGCCCTGACTGCGGAAAACACATGAATGTATTTGGTCTGAGCCACATTGATGAAACAGCGCAGAAGTTTGGTCTTAAGGTTCTTGCAAAGCTCCCGATCAACCCCGAGCTTGCAGGAAGAGTCGATAACGGAACGATCGAAGGCTTCACATGCCCCGAGGCCGAGCCTATTGCTGACGCAGCGGAGGATTTCTGCAAATGAGCGTACGCGGCGACAAGGCATATGAGTTATTTTTGAGCGGGTATAATTGTACCCAGGCTGTGGTCGGAGCCTTCGCTGATGTTATCGGCATGGACTTTGACACAGCTGTCAGGTTTTCGTCTGGGTTTGGCGGAGGCATGGGAAGGCTCCGGGAGGTATGCGGAACTTTCTCGGGCGCCGTTATCGTCGTGAATGCGCTCTACGGCTACTCCGACCCGAAAAATGTCCAGGCAAAGACTGAACTCTATTCCCGTATACAGGAGCTTGCGGCTCAGTTCCGCAGGGACAACGGCAGCATTATCTGCAAGGAGCTGCTCGGACTTTCCAGACCGGAAGGCTCGCCAATACCGGAAGCAAGAACGGACGAGTATTACAAGAAGCGTCCCTGTCCGGAGCTTTGCCGATATTCAGCGAACATGCTTGAGGAGTACATCAGGGAACACCCTCCGGTGAAATAAATCAAGGCGTACTCCACAAGGAATACCGCCTTAAAGTTCATTTCGCCCGGGAAGCCTGGCATGGAAGAATGAGATCCTGCCGCGGAATAGGAGCTTCGCTTACCACCGACGAAATCAGATCCTGGGAGCGCGAGCATTTGAAAATGCTTGAGAAATACCCACCAGAATTTGATGTGCTTCATTATGCGGTATTGTCAGAACTCACACTAAAATAAAACAACCCGGAACAGCAGTTCACTGTTCCGGGTAAATTCATGCGGTGATTTTAGTAAAGAGCTGGAATCCCATAACCACAACACCGAGCACTACTAGAACGATACCAGTAGCTCGGTTGAGCGTTTTGGGAGAAGCCTTGTTCGCAAACACTGCCGCGATCCTCGCCCAGATGAGTGTAAACACGATACACAGAATCATTACCAGGATATCCGGCATGCCGCCCATTGCAAAGTGCGAGATCGAACCGGTCAGCGCGGTGAAAGTCATGATGAAAACGCTGGTCCCGACTGCGGTTTTCAGTTCATAGCCAAGCAGGGAAGTCAGGATAAGAAGCATCATCATACCGCCGCCGGCGCCGATAAATCCGCAGATAAATCCGATCACAATTCCTGCAGCGATCGACTGAATCAGCCGTTTCTTTGGAGAAACAGCCTTCATGTCGTCTTTGGTGGTCATGACAGGTTTTACAATGAACTTGATACCAAGTATGAACGTCATGAAAACCGAAAATCCGCCCATTGTCGCAGCGGGAAGCAGACTTGAAACCCAGCTGCCAACAACTGTGAATACAAGAACGGCAGCCATCATCACGATGCCGTTCTTTATGTCAAGATTTTTGTTTTTCCCATAGGTGTATGCTGAAACTGCGCTGGCAAGAACATCAGAAGCAAGCGCGATACCGACTGCAACGTACGGGTCGATTCCAAGGAATGTCGTCAGCATAGGCGTAATAACGGCTGCGGCACTCATTCCCGCGAAGCCCGTGCCAAGCCCGGCACCCATTCCTGCAAAAAACGTTACTATAATTGTAATAAAGAGTTCCATTGAATACCTTCTTTCTGAGTAATTATACAACATATGAGCAAGAATGTCAACTACATCCGTCTATAAAATCACAATCTGTGTAAAATATGCGAAAGACCCCTTCGGATTGAAGGGGTCCAATATATTGAGATTACTCGCCGCAGTGCTCGCAGTCGTGCTTCTCCTTGAACAGTTCAGGATCGTAAGAAATTCCATTCTTATCGTAATAGTCCTTGACAGCGGCTTTTACTGCCTCCTCAGCCAGCACCGAGCAGTGGATCTTATGTGCAGGAAGCCCGTCAAGAGCCTCAACAACTGCCTTGTTTGTAAGCTCCAGAGCTTCCGAAACCGGCTTGCCCTTTATCATCTCGGTAGCCATTGAGCTGCTTGCGATCGCAGAACCGCAGCCGAAAGTGCTGAACTTCACATCGTCGATGATCCCGTCTTTGCTGATCTTCAGGAAGATCTTCATGATGTCGCCGCACTTTGCATTTCCGACTTCGCCTACGCCGTCAGCGTTTTCAATCGTGCCGACATTGCGCGGGTGTGTGAAGTGATCCATTACCTTTTCACTGTATAACATAAGTTCTCTTGCCCTCCTGTAGATCCTGCCATACCGGTGAGATACTTCTGAGGTAGTCAACTACCTCTGGTACAGCCTTGATTATTGTTTCGATTTCTTCTTCTGTATTATATTCGCAAAGCGAGAGTCTGAGCGAACCGTGAGCTACGTCGTGAATACGTCCGATTGCCAGCAGTACATGGCTGGGATCCAGCGAACCGGAAGTACATGCTGAACCTGACGAAGCGCAGATACCCTTCTGGTCTAGCAGAAGCAGCAGGGATTCGCCCTCGATACCCTCGAAGCACATGTTTACATTGCCGGGAAGCCTCTCATTGCGCGAGCCGTTGAGAATAGAGTGAGAAATTGTAGAAAGTCCCTCGATGAGCCTGTCGCGGAGCTTTGAGATCTTTGCCATGTTCGTTTCCAGGTTGTCAGTAGCTTCCTTTAATGCAACTGAAAGACCTACGATACCTGCGATATTCTCAGTACCCGCACGCTTGCCGCGCTCCTGAGCGCCGCCCTCAATGAGCGATGAAACCAGCAGACCCTTACGCGCATACAGAACTCCGACGCCCTTGGGACCGTGGAATTTATGTCCCGCAAGTGACAGCATATCGCAGCCGATGTCCTTCACGTTTACCGGAATATGACCGACTGCCTGAACCGCGTCTGTGTGGAACAGAACACCGTTTTCCCTGCAGATAGCGGCGATCTCCTTAACAGGTTCAATGGTGCCTATCTCGTTATTTGCCATCATAATTGAAACAAGCGCTGTATCAGGGCGGATAGCCTTTCTCACTGATTCAGGGTCTACACGGCCTTCGCCGTCTACCGGAAGCAGAGTTACCTCGTAGCCCATCTTCTCAAGTCTTTTCAGGGAGTGAAGAATTGCGTGATGCTCGATAACATCGGAAATAATATGCTTCTTTCCCTTACGTGCGCCGATTTCAGCGGCGGTCAGCAGAGCCTGATTGTCAGCCTCGCTTCCTCCTCCAGTGAAGATGATCTCCTTAGGATCAGCGCCTATGCAGTCGGCAACGGTCTTGCGAGCCTTAAAAAGAGCCTCGGCGGCATTCTGTCCGACTGTGTGCAGGGAAGACGGGTTACCGTAATTGTCAGTAAGATACGGCATCATCGCTTCAAGCGCCGTTTTGCTGAGCTTTGTTGTTGCGGCGTTATCAGCGTATATTGTAGTCATGGAATCACCATTCTTTCTTTTAATTTCTTGTTCAGGTAGTGTTATCTTACATATCCTATCGAACTACTAGGATTATATCACATTATGTCCGATTTGTCAATAGAATTTCAGAAATAATTCCTGAAACTTGAGTGAAATGATAGTTTAGAATAGTATTTCCAAATGGGAAGATAAAAATGTACAAGTGGGCTGAGAATCCCAGCCCACCAATATTTTGTTAATTACCAGTCGGTGTCCCAGTCTGTATCACCGGCGTCCCAGTTTCCGCCGTAATCCCAGTCGCCGCCGTTGTCACCGTCCCAGTCATCATTGTAACTGGAGCTGCTTTCCAAGTAGCTTGAGTAATAATCGGTGTCCTCAAAATCAGTGTAACCGTAGCCGTTTTCGTATTCCGTTCCATCATAGTAGCTGCTGTAGTTCCTTGACAGCTCATCGTCAACAGATGTGCTGTACCAGTAGCCGTCGCCATATCTGTACCAGTCAGAACCCAGGCAGTAATAATAAGAGCCATTATAATTATAGTAGCCATTGTCCGGCATTTTGTTCGATATACATAAGCATATGACGCCAACAACAACTAAGATGATAGCGGGAATAAGCGGCTTTAGTAACTTCTTCAGATAATAGAGAAACGCCCCGAATTCGGTTTCTTCCTTTTTACTCGCAGCCGTTCTGGAAGCGCCGTTTTTTTCCCGGCGTATCTGAACCTCCGTTTTCATCTTCTGGTAGATCTCATTTACCGCGTAGGCTTCGTCTTTGCCTCGATAACGCTCTGCACGGGTACCGTCGCCTTTATTTTTGTATACAATGAAGTTACCGTCAGAATCCTCGTATATGCCAAACGCTTTCGGCTCTTTGTAGTCGATTCCAATGAAGAAGCGCATTTCCTCAAGCGGGAGATTTTTCGCCTTTGCAAATGCTTTTAGTTCCTCGATGGTTTTGGGAACTCCGTCAGCGCTCCTCATCAGATGTGAGTTTACAGCTCCGCAGTTGGGACAGGTCTCGTCTGTATCTTCAATAAAACTGCCGCAATAATCGCATTTTACTTTCATATCATACCTCCCAAATCAAACCTAATATTATTATACATCAAATGAGTTATAAAGTCAACCGTAAATAATAAAATAGCGTTTAATAATATACTATAGATAAAAAACTCCGCCGAGCATTACACCCAGCGGAGTTCCCAGAACCTATTCAGTTAGTAATTACATTACGCCGCCTTCAACGACAAGGCTGTCCTTATCAACATTGTCGCCGTAAACGGAAGCGAGAGTCGCATCGTAGTCAGCGTGGAAGAACTGCTCGTCTGCAAGAGCGGTGATCTCGTCATTGATCCAGTTCAGAAGGGTCTCATTGCCCTTAGTTACAGCTGGAGCGATAGCGTCGGTGCTGCCCAGGGACTCAACACCTACTGTGAAGCCAGGGTTATTCATTGACCATGCGAGAACCTCGGTATTATCAGTGGAGAATGCGTCGCCGCGGCCGTCCTGAAGAGCAGAGTATGCCTCGTTGTACTCGTCGTACTTCTGGAGCTTCACATCAGGATAATTCTCGGTGAAGTAGCTTTCAGCGGTTGTTCCCTTTACTACGATAAGAGTCTTGCCGTTAAGCTGCTCAGCGTCGGTGATTATAGCGGAATCAGGGGAAACAACGCCAAGAGCGACTTTCATATAGGGGAGTGCGAAGTCGACCTTTTCCTTGCGCTCATCGGTAACGGTGAAGTTTGCGAGGATTATATCAACCTTTGCAGTCTCGAGGAACTCTACACGGCTTGCAGCCTCAACGGGAACGAGCTTCAGCTCAACGCCGAGATCCTTTGCGATACGTTCTGCAAAATAAACATCGTAACCCTGGAATTTGCCGTCGTTGTCAACGTAGCCAAATGGGTTCTTATCAGAGAAAACGCCGATAGTGATCTCGCCGCTCTCCTTGATCTGATCAACAGTTCTGTAAGATCCGCTGGCAGCAGAAGAATCATCGGTGCTGTCGGAAGCGGCAGAAGATCCGTTGCTGTTAGAGCATGCTGCAAGGGACAGCGCCATAGCTGCCGCAGCAAATACAGATGCTATTTTCTTGAATGTGTTCATAGCTTAGTCCTCCAATTGTTCCTTTTGTTATGTTTTATATGTTTACCTATACAAAAAACTGCGCAAACTGAATTACACATTATCTTGAATAGGTGAACGTCTGTAGGAATCGCTGCGCTCTCTCGGTTTTAGGGTGATGGAAGAACTCCTGCGGTGTATCCTCCTCAACGATAACACCGCCGTCCAGGAATACCA
>ENA-OOZQ01002015-OOZQ01002015.1-human-gut-metagenome-genome-assembly--contig:-NODE-2015-length-11170-cov-3.332973_pt1 | contig 11170 bp, 7 predicted proteins | sample MGYA00241188_ERZ501399 | MGnify/ENA primary metagenome ERZ501399 (study PRJEB25962, sample SAMEA2042658) | human gut metagenome | biome: human gut; feature: human-associated habitat; material: faeces... | reverse complement strand
CGGCTGTTCCGTCGCCACCGCGCGTGGAAGCACTATGCATCGCGTCGCGTACCTGGCATCACGCTGGCCGCCGTCGCCGGAATAGTATGGTACCTGAGCATCATGCTCTACGGAATGGGCGGCAACCGGATGGGTGAAGCCGGTGCCTCCGTGGGCTGGGCGGTCATGCAGTCCGTGGCGATCATTGCGGGGAATGCCGCAGGAATCTGCTCGGGCGAATGGCGCGCAACGACGCGGCACGCCCAATGGCCGATGGCAGCCGGACTCTGTTGTTTAGTCCTCGGGGTCGTGATATTATCGCGGGGATTATAGTCTCGAACCTAAAACCTTAAAAATATGGATCTGATGAAAATTTTTGGCAAAACGAAGCTCGCCGGTTCCCTTCGGAACCTGGCCTTGGCCTTAAGCTGCGCCGCAGGAGTGTTATTCGCCTGCCCGGCAGCTGCGGAAGAGCCCGCAGACCGGGTTCAGGGCGTGGTGACCCTCGAATCGGGCGAACCCCTGGCGGGTGTCACCGTCATGGTCGAAGGCAGCCATATGGGCGTGACTACCGATGCCGACGGGCGCTTCGAACTCAAAGGCGTAAAAAACGGAACCGTATTGGCCTTCTCATTCATCGGCATGGAGCCGGCAAAGGCCACCGTCACGGGCCCGACGCTGCACATCAGCATGAAAGAGAGCGCAATTGCAGTCGAAGAGGTTGTAGCCATCGGTTACAGCACCGTCCGCAAGGAAGAACTTACGAGTTCCGTCACCCGGGTCGACGCTTCCGATTTCAACGGTGGCGTTACGACCAGCCCCATCAACCTGATCAGCGGCAAAGTCCCCGGCCTGACGATCCGCAATACGGCGGGTACGGACCCCAATGCGGCTCCCGAAATACAGCTCCGCGGCGTAGGGTCGATCCGCGCCGGAAGCACGCCCCTTATCATCATCGACGGGGTTTACAGCACGATGAACGACCTGCAGGCGATCAACGCACAGGATATCGCCTCGTTCAACGTACTGAAAGACGCATCGTCCGCGGCGATCTACGGCACGCGGGGCAGCAACGGCGTCATCATCGTCGAAACGAAAAATGCGGAACAGGGACGCGCACATATCGACTACACGAGTTATTACTACACGGAACGCGCCGCCCGCAAACTCGATATGATGTCGGCAAACCAGTATCTCGACTACCTGACACGCCACGGGCAATCGGCAGCGAACAACGATTACGGGTTCTCGACCGACTGGACGGACGAGCTGTTACGCAACAACTTCAGCTATTACCAGGGCGTCTCCTTTTCGACGAGCGGCAAAAATTCCTCGCTGCGCGCCTCGGTCGGTTATCGCAATTCCGAAGGAATGGTGCTCCGCACAGGGAACGAACAGCTGATGGGACGCATCAACTTCAGGCAGGATTTCTTCAACCGGGTGCTGAGCATCGAGGGAACGGCGAGCGGCACGGACACCAAAATGCAATATACCGATTACAGCGCATTCATGCAGGCAATGGTATACCACCCCACGGCTCCCGTCTACGGCACTGACGGCAAATTTTTCGAATACGAGGGCGTGGGGCCCTACAACCCCGTGGCCATGCTCTCGCAGGTGGATAACCGAGGCGAACGGTTCAACTATGCGGGCAACATCACCGCCACGCTCCGTCCGGTAACGGGGCTGAAGGTCGTGGCATCGCTCTCGTCGAACAACGAGAACTACGAAGCGAGCAAATACGTGAGCCGGGAATCGAGATACAGCATCCTGGGCAATTACGACGGCTCGGCCGAGATGAGCAATTACTTTTACAAGACCAATACGCTCGAAGCCTATGCCGATTACAACTGGACGGACAACGTCCACAATTTCGGCGTGATGGCCGGTTACTCGTACAGCCAGACCAAGCGTACATGGTCGAACGCATCGAATGCCGGGTTCCTGACCGACGCACTCGGGCCGAACAACATAGGGAACGGCACATGGCTCGAAGAGGGGCTCGCATCCATGGGACGGGGCGAAGACGAATCCAAGCTCATTGCATTTTTCGGCCGGGTGAACTATTCCTACAAAGGGCGCTACCTTTTCAACGCCAGCATCCGCCGCGAGGGTTCGACCCGCTTCGGCGAAAACAACAAATGGGGCTGGTTCCCCGCCCTGTCGGGCGCCTGGCGCATATCGGAAGAACCTTTCATGGCCGGGGCGAAAGCCGTCAGCAACCTCAAGCTGCGCGCCGGGTTCGGCATCACGGGCAACCAGGACATCCCGCTCTACGCCTCTATTTCCAAATACAACGACCTGGGATACGCCTACATAAACGGAAGCTGGCAGAAGGTCTACGGCCCGACGACCAATCCCAACCCGGATCTGCGCTGGGAGAAGAACACCGAGTACAATGTCGGCGTCGATGCCGGGTTGTGGGACAACCGCCTGACCGCATCGGTCGATTACTATTACCGCAAGACCACCGACCTGCTCGACTGGTACGACGCGCAGGTTCCGTCCAGCATCTACAATACGATATTCACGAACGTCGGGACGCTGACCAACCAGGGTGTAGAGGTCGCCCTGGGTTGGGATGCCGTGCGCAGGGAAAACCTGACATGGCATATCGACGGGAACTTCTCGTACAACGCCAACGAACTGGTTTCGCTTTCGAACGACACCTACAAAGCCAACCACATTCCCTACAACACGCTCAGTTCGCCGGCCAACGGGCAAACGACCTACATTTTCGAGGCGGGACATCCGATCGGCACCTTTTACGGACTGAAATACCGGGGCTTCAACACGGCCGGCAAATGGGTTTTCGAAGACTACGACCACAACGGCTCCTATACCGAAGACGACTTCACCTATCTGGGCAGCGGCCTTCCCAAGTGGAATTTCAGCCTTTCGAGCTCGCTGACCTGGAAAAACCTCGATTTCTCGTTCCTGTTCCGCGGTGCAGCCGATTTCATGGTGCTAAACACGAAGCGCATCTATTATGAAAACTCGGTGTCGCTGCCGTTCAACCTGCTCGCATCGGCCATAGATTCGCCGCTGAACGACTCCGCCGTATTCTCGGACTATTACCTGGAAAAAGGCAACTACCTCAAACTGGACAACCTGACGCTGGGCTATACGTTCCGCTTCCCGAAACTCTCATGGCTGGATCACATCCGCATCTATGCCACGGCCACCAACCTCTGGACGATCACCGGCTATACGGGAGTCGATCCCGAAGTCGGTTCGGGGCTTACGCCGGGATTCGACGACTCGGGCTATTATCCACGCGCTACGACCTATCTTTTCGGTTTAAACATCAAATTCTGAGACAACAATGAAAAAACTGATATGTATCCTGTCGCTGTCAGGGGTCATGGGATGTACGGACTTGACGGAAAACATGTACAATGACCTGAACAAAACTAATTTTTACACATCCGCCGCCGAATACGATGCCGCATTCATGAACCAATACGCTTTCCTGCGCAGCATGTCCTGCTGGAACGTCTACTACCTCCAGGAACTGACCACCGACGAAGCCTGCCTTCCGCAGAAAGGCCGCGACGGATACGACGGAGGCATCTACCAGCGCCTGCACTGGCATACGTGGACGACACGCGAAGAGATCATCGAAGGGGCATGGCTCGAACTCTACAAAGCCGTCGGATTCTCCAACCAGATTCTCGCGGACATGAAGGCGGCCGACAATAAGATTCTGCCCGCGCCGACACAACGGTTGTTCATCGCCGAAACCCGTGCGCTGCGGGCGTATTTCTACTGGATGCTGTGCGACCTCTTCGGCAACGTCCCCATCGTGGAAAGCGTTTCGGAAGAGAATCCCGCCACGCGCAGCCGCAAGGAGGTTTTCAGCTTCGTCGAACAGGAAATCAATGCCGTAAAGGAGTTGCTGCTCAGCCACTCCGATGCCAACAGCTACGGAAGGTTCACCCGCGAAGCCGCCCTCGCCCTGCTGTCGCGCCTTTACCTCAATGCCGAGGTCTATACGGGCGAGTCGCGTCTGGACGACTGCATTACGGTTTCCCGAGAGTTGCTTCAGTGCAACTTTTCGCTCGACAACACCTGGGACGCGCCCTTCGCCTGGGAAAACGAGAACAGCAAGGAAAATATCTTCGTCATTCCCAACGACGAGGTAATGGCCAACGAAATGAGCGCGCTGTTCTATCGCAATATCCACTGGTCGCAGGGCTCGCAATGGGAGTGGAAGAACCCCAATGGCGGGTGGAACGCAATCTGTACCGAACGCAGCTTCATCGAAAAATACGACATCGTCAACGACCGCCGCTGCAAATACGACCCCCGGAACGGCTATTCCGGCCAGTTCATGTGGGGCCCGCAGTTCGACCAGGGCGGGAACCCGATCCTCGGCACGAACGAGTTTGCGGGGCAGCAGCTCGACCTGACGTTGGATCTTCCCGACATGGTGAACAACAAGGAGAACGCCGGAGCGCGCAACATCAAGTATAAAGTGAAAATCGGGGCAAAGGGGCTGGCGAACGACTTTGTGATATTCCGGCTCGCGGAAACCTATTTCAACCTTGCCGAAGCGACCCTCCGGCAGTCGGGAACTCCCGACACGGAAGCCCTTGCGGGCATCAACACGCTGCGCTCCCGAGCCGGAGTCCCGGCCTATACGGCGCAAACGCTGACACTCGACGAACTGTACGACGAAAAGGGACGCGAGATGTGCTACGAAACGGCACGCAGAACCGACATGATCCGTTTCGGGCGCTTCACCCTGCCCATGTGGGACAAAAACTATACGGACAACCCGAGGGTGACGATTTTCCCGATCCCGTATACTGCCGTCTCGATGAACCCCAACCTCAAGCAGCACCCCGAATATGAAAACATGTAAAACCAGAAACAACCGACCGTTATGAATATCCGACATTATCTTTGCGCATTGCTCTGCCTGCTGTCGGCAGCAGGGTGTTCCGACGAGAAAACCCCGTCGCTCGACTATACCGCAATAGACGAACTCATTGCCGAATGCACCCAGCTCCACGATTCGGCCGAAGAGGGCGAGGGACTCGGCGAATATGTAAAAGGCTCGAAAGATATTTTCCAAAAAAGCATCGACGAAGCCTCCTACGTCCGCAACAATACCGACCGGCAGTCCGCACTGGACAATTATTGCGAAAAGCTGGCTACGGCACGCGACGTATTCGCCGGCAGCAAGGTGTCGCCCGCATGTCCGCTTTTCGACGGCACGGGATACATAGATTGCGGTGCGGCGGCACAGTTCCTCTCGGCCAATATGACCGTCGAGGCATGGGTTTACATCAATGAAAAAACCGGGGGCAGCATCATCGGAGCCGAAGGTTCCGATGCCAACGGCGGATTGGGCGGCCTGCTGATCCGCCTGGCCGAGGGAGTGGATTACGCGATCGACTTCTGCATGGTGAACAATACCTGGTCGAGCTGCCTGTCCGGGGCCGGCTCCGCACCGCACAAACAATGGATACACATCGCAGCGACTTTCGACTCGGAGAACATATGCCTCTACCTGAACGGGGAAGTCGCTTCGGCGATCAAAATCGCCCCATACGTCCCCGACTCCGACGGCAAATTCATCATCGGCGACCTGGCGCTTTTCAGCGGCCGGCAATTCCGTGGCAAAATCTACGACGTACGTGTCTGGAACACGACCCGCACCCCGGAACAGATTGCCTCGGCCTACGACCGGCTGCTTACGGGCGACGAGGAGGGGCTGGTCGCAAACTGGCAGCTCGCAGTCAAAAGCGGCGACAATATCGTCGACGTTACGGGCCGCTACCCCGCTACGCTCGTAAACATCAAATGGTCAGACCTCGACAACCTTTAACCAACAGACAACCGACATGAAAAAAGCACTTAATTCCCTGGTTCACATATTGCCGATGCTGGTATTCGCATTTTCGGCAACGGGTTGCAATGCCGTAATGCCCGACCGAATCATCGGCAGCAATCCCGAACAAGAATACGGCGACAACAACTACATGCAATGGGCTCGTGAAACCCTGGCCGCCATCGACCGGGATCTGCGCATCGACGGGACGGATTCCTACTACGAAAACCAGGATCGCACACAGGTGTCCTTTATCTGGGGGAACATTTTCCTGCAATACACCTACGCCGAAGGCGCCGGATTGCGTGCCGACGAATGGAAAGGCGCGCTCATGTCCTGCTACCAGAACCTGGAACGCCACTGGTCGCCCGACTACAAAGGCATTGCAGGCTACTGCACGCTGCCCGTAACGGCGGGCACCCCCGACCGTTACTACGACGAGAACGGCTGGATGGCCATCGGGCTGGCAAGGGCATACGAGCAGACCGGAGACCGGACATACCTCGAAAAAGCCCGGCAGGCACTGAATTTCACCATGTCGGGCGAAGATGACGTGCTCGGCGGAGGCATCTATTTCCAGGAAACCTTCGCCCAATACGAACCCCAGAAAAATACGATTTGTTCGGCCGTGGCTATCCTGGCATCCATGAAACTTTATGAACTGACCAATGAACAAGGGTTCCTCGAAGACGCCCGGCGCATCGAAGAATGGACGCGGGAAAACCTGCTCGACGGCTCGGACGATTTATTCTGGGACGCCAAGATGGTCGATGACGGGGCGGTCAATACCCAGAAATGGTCGTACAACGCGGGATTCATGATCCGCGGGTGGCTGTATCTATACAAAGCCACAGGGGAAGAGAGTTACCTGCGACAGGCCAAAGCGACTTTGGCATCGGCCGAAGCACGCTGGTTCAACCCGGTCAACGGTTCCCTCAACGACCCCGGTTATTTCGCATTCGCGCTGGTGGATGCGTGGTTCGACCTTTACGACCTGGAAAAGGATCCATCCGTGTTGTCCAAGGCATTGCAGGCAATCGGATTTATCCACGAATCGCTGCGCGACGCAAACGGCCGTTACCCCGAATACTGGAATGCGCCGCTCACACAACCCCTCGCTGAATACGACCTGCGTATGCAGAGCTGCGTGGCTTATCTCTATATGCGTGCGGCCGGATATATCCGTAAATAACGACTGCGATGAAAAGAGTCCTCATTCCTTTCGCATCCCTGCTGGCCGTATGCTGCACAAGCACGCCGGAATCACATGTCAATCCGCTGATAGGCACCGAAGTCTGGCAGGGCGGGATAGCCATCGCCGGACACGAAGAGGCTTCGGGATACACGTTCCCCGGCGTAACGGAACCTTTCGGCATGACCGAATGGACGGCCCACACCATGCCCGACAAAAAACCGGGGACACTCCACCACCGCGTCCCCTATTGGTATGCACACGAATACATCTCGGGATTCCTGGGAACGCATTATCCCAGCGGAGCCGTAATGTTCGACTACGGTGCCCTGGAGCTCATGCCCCTGACCGGCACGCTGAAAGTCCGTCCCGAGGAACGCAGTTCGTCGTTCCGGCACGAGGCCGAACGGGCCCGGCCGTCGCTCTACGAGGTACATCTCGACGACTATGACATACAGGTTCGGATGGCGGCGACGAAAGCGTCGGCGGTCTTCGATTTCGTTTACCCGGCCTGCGACAGCGCCTACGTCGTAGTGGATGCCATGCCCTCGCTCTTTCCGGCCGGGGCACCGGCCGAAATCAGCATCTCACCCGAACGGCGGGAGATCTCCGGCAAGAGCGCCATGACCGCACGGGCCTATCGCGAGACGGGATTTTTCGTTGTCCGCTTCGACAAGGAGTTCGAAGACTTCGGGACTTTCAACCAAAACATGGATTACCCCGAAGTCATCGAAAACCGGTATCTCTTCACAGAAAAGGATGGCAAACTCGTAAACGGCCTGCGGGGTGTCTATACCCACCAGTCCGACTGGCTGGGGGGGGGGGGGGGGGGGGGGGCGCTCGGAGCGCATCGACCCTGTGGTGGATTTCGACTGGGACTGGTACCGTCCCGCCGACGATATCGACGTAAAGGATTACCAGGTAACATGGACAGGGAAACTCAAAGCGCCCGAAACGGGCAGCTACCTGCTCGGGCTGCAATCCGATGACGGGGCGCGGCTCTGGCTCGACGGGGAGTTGGTAATCGACGACTGGGGCCCGCATGGTTACAGCATGACGCCCACACAGAAAAACGTAATGCTGGAAGCCGGTCGAATGTATGATATCCGTGTCGACTACTACCAGCATGAATGGAATTCGCGGGTCAAGCTGAGCTGGATCCGGCCCGGAGATGCAGCACGGAAATTACTGCTTCGCGGAAATAAACGGTTGGCATGTTCCACCAAATGCGGAGCCTATGTCCGGTTCGAGGCCGCCACCGGAGAAACCGTAAGGGCATGGGTCGGGACATCGTTTATCAGCGAAGAGGACGCCCGTGCCAACCTCGAACGCGAAATCGCCGGAGCCGGGGTGGATAAAATCGCCCGCGCAACGGCTGCAAAATGGAACGAGGCCCTCGCCTGCATTGAATTGCCGGGAGCCACCGAACAACAGAAGCAGGTCTTCTATACGGCGCTTTACCACGCATTCCTGCTGCCGCGCAGCATTTCGGAAAACGGCCGATACAGGAGCCCGTACAACGGACAAGTCTGCGAAGGCGAAAGTTTCACGGATTATTCCACATGGGATACGTTCCGGGCACTTCATCCGCTGCTGGTGCTTCTGAAACCCGACCTGGCGTCGCACATGGTCACCGGACTGCTCAATGGATACGACGAAGGCGGTTGGATGCCCAAATGGCCGAACCCGGGCTACACGAACTGCATGATGGGGACGCACTCGGATGCGATCATCGCCGACGCCTATGTCAAGGGAGTCCGCGGATTCGACGAGCAGAAGGCGGCCCGTGCCATGCTCAAGAATGCCAATGTGAAAGGGAACCATATTGCCTGGGGACGCCTCGGAATCGAGGATTACAACAGCCTGGGCTATGTTCCGGTCGACCACTACCGGGAATCCGTAGCCCGGACGATGGAATTCGCCTACGACGACTGGTGCCTGGCACGTTTCTTCGAGGCGAAAGGGGATACGGAAAAGGCCCGCGAATACGATCTGCGAAGCCAGCGTTTCAAAAACGTACTCGACGCCGAGACAAAGTTGGTGCGCGCCCGCCGCAGTGACGGCACATGGGCAGCGCCTTCGGATTACAATATCAGCGTCTGGAGCGGGTTCAACGAAACGGGAGCCCTGAACTACCGCAAGAACTACACGTTGTTCGCACCGCACGATGTCCCTGCCCTGATCGAATTCATGGGCGGGAACGATGCCATGGCCGCTTTCCTCGACGACATTTTCGACAACGGGATATATTATGTCGGCGACGAATTTTCGATGCACGCCCCCTACATGTATAACCTGTGCGGGATGCCGTGGAAGACGCAGCGGCGCGTTTACGACATCGTAAACACCTACTATCTGCCGCAGCCAAGCGGATTGCCGGGGAACGACGACTGCGGACAGCTCAGCGCATGGTATTTATTCAGTGCCATGGGATTCTATCCCATGTGCCCGGGTTCCACCGAATACCAGCTGGGAATTCCCTGCCTGCCTGAAATCATACTGCATCTACCCAATGGCAGGGATTTCCGCATCGTCTGTGAAAATTTCGGATCCGGCAACTGCTACGTACGATCGGTCACCCTCAACGGGAAAGCGCTCGAACGGCCGGCAATAGACCATGCGGATATTCTCCGCGGCGGGGAATTGAGGTTTTCGGTCGCCGATACCCCGTCGGAAACCTGTTTCACCAGTAAATCCCGGTAATTGCCACCGAAGGATCGTTTGAAACGGATATACTTTGCGGCGGCTCGCCCCGGCCGGTTGTCCGCCCCGGAGGCTCGACGGCCCGACACCCATCGAATAACGCTGTAAACGAACAATTTACAGCGTTATTTCTTTATCATAGAGAGACATCGGGCATAAAAGGGGGGGGGCAGGGAACAAAAAAGGGACACCTTTTACAAGGATGTCCCTTTTTATTTCGTAGCGGGTCCGAGACTTGAACTCGGGACCTCATGATTATGAATCATGCGCTCTAACCAGCTGAGCTAACCCGCCATTGCATTAAAGCGAGTGCAAAGGTAATAGAATTTTTCATTCGTGCAAAATCTTTCGGCAAAAAATCACCGGAAAATTCGCAGTCCGGGGCTTTGGCACCGATTTTGCCCCGCCTGTGGGCAAACAGAACGACATGTCGCTGACAGATACATCACGCAACGAAATTACCAATTCCCTGAGCATACTCAAGGTAATCGCCGGCGTAGTCCTGCTCGTCGCGGTTTCGTGGGAAATCATCGGCGGAGACCATACCCGCTTTTCGCATACCTACCTGACCGTGCAGCTGGCGGTCTGCATCCTTTTCCTGTGCGATTTCTTCGTACGCTGGGCGGCAGCCGGGCATAAAGGGCGCTTCTTCGGGCGGAACATCCTGTTCTTCCTGATCTCGATCCCCTACCTGAACATCCTCGACTGGAGCGGCGCAGACCTACCCCGCTACTGGGCCATGCTGATCGGGGTGATGCCGCTCATGCGGGCGTTCCTGGCGCTCTACGTGGTCGTGCGATGGCTCGTGGACAACAAGATCCGCCAGCTATTCACGGCCTACATCTTCACGGTCGTGGTCTTCACCTACATCTCGGCACTCGTCTTCTACGACTACGAAATACTCGTCAACGACAAGCTCCACGGCTTCGGGAACGCCCTGTGGTGGGCCTGGATGAACGTCACGACCGTCGGTGCCGAAATATTCGCCGTCACAGCCATCGGGAAGGTCATCACCATCCTGCTGCCCACGCTGGGGATGATGATGTTCCCGATCTTCACCACTTATATATTACAGGAATACACGCACAAAAAGGAATCCGACCAATAAGACCGCCCGGCCCGGGCGGCGGATACCCCCTATCCTGCGGGAATCGCTCCCAACGAATGCATAAAAGGCTGTCTGCGCCGTGCAGACAGCCTTTTACACCTGTTTGCGGAACTATTTTTTCTGCTCCCTGAGCAGGTCGCGGATCTCCGCCAGCAGCAACTCCTCCTTCGTGGGTGCGGGTTCGGGCGCAGGCGCCGGAGCGGCGGCCTCCTCCTTTTTCCGCATCAGCCGGTTCATCAGCTTGACCATCAGGAAGACGCAGAATGCCAGGATCGTAAAGTCGATGCACTGCTGGATGAAGGCGCCGTAATTCCAGTAAACGGGTTCGGCAGCCGCCTTCACGGCAGCT
>ENA-OOZQ01002012-OOZQ01002012.1-human-gut-metagenome-genome-assembly--contig:-NODE-2012-length-11178-cov-3.683269_pt1 | contig 11178 bp, 9 predicted proteins | sample MGYA00241188_ERZ501399 | MGnify/ENA primary metagenome ERZ501399 (study PRJEB25962, sample SAMEA2042658) | human gut metagenome | biome: human gut; feature: human-associated habitat; material: faeces... | reverse complement strand
GTTTCTTTTAATCTATTTGTAGTCAATTAAATACCTTCAGACTACATCAAATATACAAAAAAGAAACCCAAATAGTTTACTCTATCTGGGTTTCTTTTTGCTATGAAAGATGTTTTTACTGGACATTAACCTGATCGCCACTGAATACCGACAGGTCGAGTTTATTCATAATATGTTTGATTGCTAGTTGAGCCTTAACCGAGTTGCCTGCTGCATCGATAGGGGGTGCAAAGGCTGCAATACCCATGATTCCGGGAAGAACTCCCATGACACCTCCGCCTACTCCGGTTTTTGCAGGGATTCCTGAAGTGAAGAGCCAGTCTCCGGTGTGTTCGTAAAATCCTACTGTCGCTATCAGCGATGTAATTTGAGGAGACAGCGAGGCATCGAATACTCTTGCTCCGTTTTTTGGATTGACTCCTTTATTGGCTATGGTCGCACCGCATACAGAAAGCTGTTCTGCCGTGATTCCCAAAGAGCATTGACGAGTATAGAGGTCGAGCGACAGATCGGGATCGTCATAAATACGGTTGTAGTTTTTCAATAACCATGTAATTGAGCGGTTGTTGAAATTTGTAGCCGATTCGGAGCGATACAATTCATCTATCAATTCGGGAGCACTTCCCGAGAGTTCAGTGATATTTTTCACTATCGCAGCCCATTTTTCTTTTGGATTACCAACTGGTTGAACCATACTGCATGCGGTGATAGCTCCGGCATTAACCAATGGGGTCGAGGGGTGATCGTTTTCCAACAAAATAGCGATTATCGAATTGAACGGTAATCCTGTCGCATCGGCTCCAATCATGGAAAGGAGCTTTTCTGCGCCATATTGGCGTAATACCAATATGGCGGTGTGCACCTTAGAAACCGACTCTATACCGAATTTATATTGAGTATCTCCGACTTCGATAATTTGTCCGTCCAGTAGACATACGCTGATACCGAACAAGTTTTTGTCGATGTTGGCAAGATAGGGAATATAGTCGGCATTCTTACCGTCTTGGTTATTTTTATAGAGATCGTACGCTTCGTTGACCGCTTGTTTGATTTGGGAAACCGAAATAGTTTTTTTCATATTCCTATTTTTTTGTTTTATGGCGGTTCCCCGTATGGGTAAATACCGAACCTTTCACTTCAATATTTTTGTCTTGTGCGATACGAGTATTGGTCGGGTATTCCAATTTTTCGAGAGACGCGACGGCATCGCGAATATCGTTTAGCAACATGTCGGCCATATCCCTGCTGAACCCTTGACGTACGACGATACGCATGACTACATAGTTTTGAATATTTTCGGGTAGAGTATATGCCGGAACCATCCAGCCGCCTTGTTTCAATTTGTCTTGCAAGTCATATAGAGTCCATTTTGCCGTTTTTGCGTAATCGGGCTTCATATACCAGATGAACAATGGGTTTTCAACATGATCGCTGTAATTGACAAATGGAGCCATTTTACCGATTTCGTCGTGGAGGTATTGGGTTATTTGCATACTATTGTATTGGACGGCTTTGTATCCTTGAAATCCCAATCGAATAAATTGGTAATATTGTCCCAATATTTGAGCTGCCGGGCGTGAGAAATTGAGCCCTACTTGTGTGATATTCGCTCCTAAATAGTTTACACTGAATGACATTTCGTCGGGGAGGTATTTTTTGTCTTTCCAAACGACCCAGCCCAGCCCGGGGTATACCAATCCGAATTTGTGCCCTGATGTACTGATTGATAGAACCCATTTTAATCTGAAATCCCATTTTTTGTGTGGATCGAGGAAAGGTAATATAAATCCACCGGAAGCTGCATCTACGTGGATAGGAATGTCATATCCTGTTTTTTTGTTGAATTCGTCGAGGGCTTTGTCGAGAGCTTCGACGTCATCGTTCAATCCAGTCCAAGTTACGCCCTCGATAGGAACGATGCAAATTGTATTTTCATCACACATCTTTAAAGCTTCTACCGGGTCGAGGGTCGTTTTTTCGAGGGTCAGGGGTACTTCTCGCATCTCGATTTGCCAAAGTTGTGCAAACTTTTCCCAAACGACTTGAAATCCCGAAGAGATAACAAAATTGGGTTTATCGGTAGGCTTCCCTTCTGCCTGACGTTTCTTACGCCAACGTAGCCATGCTGCGACACCGCCGAGCATACAGGCTTCGGAAGAACCTATGGCCAAAGCTCCGCTTTTCCATTTTTCCTCTTCGGGAGAGTTCCAAAGGTTAGCCATGATATTTATACATTTGGCATTCATGACAGCGATACGCGGATATTCTGTTTCATCGATATAGTTGATGTTGATCGCTTCATTCATCAATTTGGTTGCGTAGTCGTCCATGTAGGTGGTTACGAATGTAGCCAGATTTAATCGAGGTTGTGTTTGAGCGAATGTTTCGTCTTTAACCATTTGGTATGCGATCTCTGGTGTTGTAGGTGCATCGGGAATACGATCTACCGGTGATGGTTTCAACATTTCGTTGGACCCGAAGATACTTGTCTTGGCATCTCCTTCTCTGAAATTCAAATCTTTCATTGTATAAAATTTTATGAGTTAGAACTATAAAGCCGGATTATTTTGTACGGCTCTTCGATAAAACAACAGCCTTGTAAGGTGAAAGTTTGACCGATTTGTCTATTCATACACAATTTGGCACTTATTAAAATATTAGAATAGTACCGGTAAACATTCGAAGGTGATTATTGTTTTTGAAAATGCAAGCATAAAAAAGATGTGATTATGAAAATAGAAACTGGACAAGGGACTATACCTTTGATTACGCTTTTGGGAATATGGTCTATTTCAGCTTTAAATGCATTACCGGGTCTAGCTGTTTCCCCTATTTTGGGACAGATGTCTACAATATTTCCGCATTCTTCGGAGTTCGACATACAACTGTTATCTTCACTACCTTCGCTATTGACTATACCTTTCATCTTGTTATCCGGGAAGTTGACCGAACGTATTAATAACATCGTCTTGTTACAAGTTGGATTAATTATTTTTGCATTAAGTGGTTTGCTATATATGCTTTCTTCCCGAATGTGGCAGTTAATAGCGGTGAGTGCGTTGTTGGGTATTGGCTCGGGTATGATAGTTCCGTTGTCGACGGGTTTGATTTCTCGCCATTTTATAGGTCGATATCGTACTCGACAGTTTGGTTTGAGTTCTGCGATTACAAATATAACGTTAGTGACGGCGACTGTATTGACTGGATATTTGGCAGAGATTAATTGGCACTTGCCTTTTATTGTTTATTTTTTCCCTGTGGTATCGTTCTTTTTGTCTTTTTATTTGAAACGAGATACTATATCGGTAGCCCCAGTAAAGGTGACTGTATCGGGTAAAATAGAAGTGAAGAGGTTGGTTTCTCTCATGTTGTTTTATGGCCTGGTAACTTATTTAGCTGTTATCGTTAGCTTCAATTTACCATTTTTGATGAAGGAATATCATTTCGACACGGGATCCTCGGGAATTATTATTTCTTTGTTTTATTTAGCTATTATGGCTCCCGGTTTCATATTGAATCGAGTGTTATCGATTTTTGGGTCGTTTACAAAATGTGTGAGTCTATTGTGTATGGCAGGAGGTATGGTTCTGATATTGTTGTCGGGCAATGAATGGATATTGGGACTTGGAGCCATATTTATCGGGTTCGGGTATGGGGTGATGCAACCTGTTATTTATGATCAGACAACGAGAGTAGCTACACCCGATAAAGTGACTTTGGCTCTCGCATTTGTCATGTCTATGAATTATTTGGCTATCTTACTTTGTCCTACGATTATCGATACATTACAATCTCTATTCCATATTCATACTCAGCAGTTTGCATTTATATTTAATTTGGTTATAACACTACTTGTCGTTTTAGGGGCATATTATCTTCGCCATACGTTTTTGTTTAATGATAGTTGTGATAGTGATAAATCTCTGGAAAAGTTATGACAAATAAAATTCAGGAAGCCAATTTGGCTATGGTCGTTTCAAAAACGTTTAGCGGATTAAACGTAAATGCGTTACGATATTTGTTGCCTTTGTGGATCGCCCCGCTAACCGGTGTGACTTTTCGTTGTGTTTTTGCAGCCGTGGCTTTTTGGATCATAGGGTATTGGGCAAAACCGGAGACGGCTTCGGTAAAAGATAAAATTTATCTGTTTTTGTTGGGGGCTGTCGGCATTTATGGTTATATGTTTTCCTATTTAATGGGACTTAGTAAAACGACTCCGGTATCGGCGGCTATTTTTACTTCTATGCAGCCCATTTGGGTTTTTATTTTGTCGGTTTTCTTTTTTAATGAGAAAGCGACTGTGATGAAAATTGTCGGTATTTTAGTAGGATTAGGTGGGGCTCTACTCTGTATTTCAACACAAAAGAGCGATGATTTGGCTTCGGATGCTTTTTCCGGTAATCTTTTTTGTTTGGTGAGTTCTGTGATTTATGCCGTATATCTGATATTGAGTAATCGGTTTTTGAAACGAACAGGCCCTTATACACTTATGCGTTATACGTTTTCAGGAGCGGCTGTATCGAGTCTTATCGTTATGGCTTTTGTTGGATATGAAGCGTCTTTAACTACACCTCCGCTACATTTTTGGCCTATTGCCTTATTGCTGTTTGTGTTGATATTTCCAACTGTTATCAGTTATTTACTAATACCGACAGGTCTCAAATATCTGAGTACGACAGTCGTGGCTATATATGGGTATTTAATTTTGGTCGTCGCTTCGATTGTTTCATTTCTGGTAGGACAGGATAGATTCTCTTGGGAACAGTTGGGTGCTATGCTTCTTATTTGTGTGGGTGTTTATTGGGTAGAGATAGCTGAAAACAACGGTCGTGAGAGAAAACGGCCCCATTCGCCATCTATCACTTGACTCTTGATTTATGCAGTAGTTTGGGGATAAGTTGCAGACCCTTTTTTATTTCGTGGGGATTACGAGCTATGATAACAGTGGTTACAGCGATGAGTATGATACAAATACCGATACTTTGTATGAAGTTACAACTTTCATCCAGAAATAATACACCCATAATGACTGCTGTTAAAGGTTCCATGCAACCCAATACTGCCGTTGTCGTCGAACCGACATGCTGGACGGCAAGAATAAGGGTTAGATCAGATATAAGTGTAGGCACTAAGGCTAGAAGAATAAGATCAACGCCGATTTCCCAAGAGGGTATGGGAGTAAGCATTTCCCGATTTACGATTAAGTTCAACAAGAAAATGAATGCACCCGATAGTAAAACGTAGAACGTGAGTTTTAAACCGTCCATATCGCTTACGCTCGATTTGTTTATTCCGACGATATAAGAGGCATAGGTCAATACGGTTGTGAGAGCTAATGCCAATCCTGTGGAATTAAGTGTACCGCCTTCGCTTCCGCTTAATAAGTAGACACCGCCGATAGCCATTATTGTTGCAATGATGATGGAGACGGAAACTTTGTCTTTGAAAAAAGTAACCATCAGTAAGGTTACGAGTACAGGATAAAGGAAGTGTAGGGTAGTAGCCAATCCGCTAGGAATGTACAGATATGATTTTGTCAGAAGAAGGGAAGTGGCCGCATATAAAAACGCCAACCCGAAAATGATGAGGGCTTGTTTCCCTGAGATTTTGAAGTTCGTTTTTCGTATACAGAGTATAATGCCGAGCAAGATTGAGGAAAATAGGAATCGATAAAATACTACTGAGTTGAGGGGGATACCGGCTTGTAAAGCAGGTATGGCAAATAGGGGTACAAGCCCGAATGTCGATGAAGAAATGATAGCGTAGAAGAGTCCTTTGGGGGAGTTCATGATTCTTGGTTTCGAATTTGAGTGTGCAAAGGTAACCAAAACCAAGAGGAGAAAGAGTGGGTTTTGAATTTTTTTAAGGAGTTTTCAATGAAAGAAAAAGAGCTCCCGAATTATTCGGGAGCTCTTTTTCTTTCATTGGGCAGTATGGATTTATTTACCCAAACATTCTTTGATGTAAGCCTTCATTTTGGGGATAGCGGCTTCGGCACTTTGTAGAAGTTTGAATTGAGCCTTTGTACGAACTAAATTGTGTTCGGGGTATTTTATCTTGTAATAGGTGTCGCCGTTGATATAGTCTGTCAGGAAACGTACGGTTTGCATATAAGGAAACAAGGTAACAGCATAGGGCAGATTGTCGATTTCGATGTCGGTGAGAAACGATTTAGCAGTTTCTAAGTATCCTTTGGTAAATGCTTTAAATATTTCCATATTGAAATTGACGTTGTCCAAATTCTTGTCGTCCTCTTCTCCGGTATTGGCTGCCGTTCGCATGAAATCGCCGAAGTCGGAAAATATGTAGCTGGGCATGACTGTATCGAGATCGATCACGCATAATACATGACCGTTTTCATCGAACATCATGTTATTCACTTTGGTGTCGCAGTGGCAAATGCGTTTGGGCAATTTCCCTTCTCGATGCAATCTTTCGGCCAAACACATGGCGTCGGCTCGTTTGTCTAGCTCGTCGATGATGGGTTTGACGGAGGCCCCACGACCGACAGGATCGGCTGTTATGGCTTCTTGCAGTTGTTTTAATCGGAATTCCATATTGTGAAAATCTGGAATCGTTTCACCCAGTTCCACCGGAATATCCGACAGCATAGCTTGGAAATTACCGAATGCTTGTCCGGCATAATATGAGAATTCCGGGGTTACGGCTTCGTAGCTTTTTGCGTTTGGAATGAAGATGAGTATTCTCCAATAACTTTCTCCATCGAAATAGTATAATTTACCATCGGTTGTCGGTATTAAGGTTAAAACCTTGCGGTCTATATCGGTTTCTCCTTTGGTTTCTAATTTGTGGCGGATATGAGTCGTGACTTGGTAAAAATTATTTTGCAGCATATCCACATCTTTGAAGATCGAGTGATTGATTCTCTGTAAAACATAGTCGGGGGTATCGGGGGCGGCGGTGGTTACTTTATAAGAATCGTTGATGAGTCCTGCTCCTAATGGCTTAATTTCGAGAATTTTTCCGGCAAGAGAAAAATGCGATAATATGTCTTTCAAATCTTTCATAATATTATATGTGTTTTTATTTGTTTGAGTCGATAAAATTTTGATAGAGGTTTTGATAACAGTTATAGAGGTCTTTGAACTCTTTGTATTCCGATGTTTTTACTTCATACATAAAAGGCCCTGTATATCCGGCTTTGTAGAGCTCTTTCAGTATTTTTATCCAATCGTTGTCTCCTTTTCCGCTACAAGGGTTAGGCATGTAATGACACTCGTGTCGTCCGTCACCGTCGGCGATGTGAACAGATTTTAATCGTTTGCCCATAGCCTGTATGAGCAGTTCTGGGTTATCGATGTGATTCATGTCGATGGCAGAATATACATTTTTAGGAAGTTGTTTCATGATGAGTTTGACTTCTTCTACTGTACGACCTAAGGGACGTTCATGTTGTTCGTTTCTCACGAGTTCGTATCCTAACATATTTTCTATAACCATTTTGGCTCCCAGTTCTTTAACTTTGGGATTGAGCTCATTTACCGAGCGTACTAACTGAGCGATACGTTCATTCCGCTCGTTGTGGCCCAGATACCAGCTTGGGTGGAAAAGAATGATTTTAGGTTGTATGATTTTACAAAATTCGAGCACTTTCATGTGTAGAGCGACACTGTTTTCCCGTATTTTTTCATCGGTTTGCGAAATATCGATGTCTTTTCCGAAAGGCATGTGTATAGACCAAATTTCAATACCGGCAGAGTCGGCTGCTAATTTGGTACGAGTCAACAACTCCGTGATTTCGGTGTCTGTTTTGGGGTTCTTCGTGGATATGAATCCACCCGTTGTAATTTCTATACAGTCGATACCGGCATCTTTCATCGCTTGGAGACGTTCGTAGTTCATGTCTTTGATACCGATAGATTTCCCAATTCGGAGTGGAGGATACTTTGTTTCACATGCCGAAGGGAACGCAATGGTAATAACCATTAGAAGCACCAAAAAATTTTTGATTTGTGTGAACATGATGAATTTGTTTTGATGTAATTATTATATTGTTTTTTTATATCCTACCGGACGAATTTGCTGAAAAATAGCCAAATATGCTCGCTTGTATTCAAGTCTTTTTCTCCCCATGAATGTTTACCCCCTTTTATTTCGTATAACCAAACTTCGTTTCTGTTTATACCGTTGACGTATTTATGACTGATAATAGTATGATTGGATAAAGAATCAATAGAGGTAATCGTATCGGTAATTTCATGAGTGCATCGGTTTTGGATAGCCCAATAGTTTACAGCGATAGGTACTGCTATATATTTCCCCCAGCCACCTTCATTATTCGGGTCTCCGTTCCACATAGAGGTTTTGTCTTCGGTTCCGTGTATTTCGAATAGAGGGATAGGGTGGTTTGTTTCTAATTTCCTATACATCCATTCGAGCGTAAGCCCGGCAACAGGAGCTACTGCTGTAAATATATCGGGACGTTTGTACGCTAAAAGATAGCACATTTCTCCTCCATTGGAGTAACCCGTGCAAAATGTATTGTGCGGGCTTAGTCGGTGATTTTTTTGAAGGTGTAAGGCGAGATCGCATAAAAAGTTTATATCGTCGATAGTCATATCGGCCTGAAATGGATAGCCGACATTCCAGCAGTTTTTCCCTTTTTTATCTTGTTCGCCTTGCGGATAACATACGGCGAATCCGTATTTATCGGCGATAGGATTCATACCGAATCTTTTTGGATCGGCTGTGCCTCCATAGCCATGAAGTACAAAGACAAGAGGAGCGCCTGATGAGAGATTGGCCGGCTGGTAGTATTTATAACTACGCTCGATTCCTCCTGATTGAATTTTATGAGAGGTTAGAGTCCCGGTGGTTTGTCCCACAGCCAATATGCTGCCATATAGAGAGATAGTTAGACAAAATAAAAACTGCTTCATTTTTCAGGTATTATTATTCAAAGGTAGAGAAAAAGTAGATATTGGAAAGAATTATTACTGAAAATTTAAGAAAAATGTTTTAGAGGGGAGCCGAAATACCGGAGGTTGTGCTATATTTGTAAAACGAACGGAAATAGATTGTAGCTCATTAGAATCGATAGGGATATTGTATTTGCTTTCGGGTTACTCTATTTTTGTAGAATATTATTCACCAAAATATTTAAGTGATGATTGAAAAGATTAAAGAAACAGCCGCCTATATCGCAGCAAAAGTTCAGGTGATGCCTAAGACCGCCATTATATTGGGAACTGGGTTGGGCGAGTTGGTAGACCACATTACAGACAAGACTGAAATTCCTTATACCGAGATTCCCAATTTCCCGGTATCGACAGTAGAAGGACATCAGGGGAAGTTGATATTCGGAAAATTGGGAAAGAAAGATGTCATGGCTATGCAGGGGCGTTTTCACTATTACGAGGGATACGATATGAAACAAGTTACCTTCCCGGTGCGTGTCATGAAAGAACTGGGAATAGAGCATCTCTTCGTTTCGAATGCAGCCGGAGGTATGAATCCCGATTTTGCCATCGGCGATATTATGATTATCCGTGACCACATCAATCTTTTTCCCGAACATCCGTTGCATGGACGCAATTATAAGGAATTGGGTGTACGATTCCCCGATATGAGCGAGGCGTATTCTCGCCGTTTGATTGCAAAGGCTCTTGAAATAGCTGAAAAAAATCATATAAAAGTACAGCAAGGTGTGTATGTGGGTACACAGGGACCTACTTTCGAAACCCCGGCCGAGTATCGTTACTTTCATATCATAGGCGGTGATGCCGTGGGCATGAGTACGGTTCCCGAAGTCATTGTCGCGCGTCATGCCGGTATCGAAGTCTTTGCCGTTTCGGTGATTACCGATTTGGGGGTAGAAGGCATTGTGGAGAAATGTTCTCACGAAGAGGTGCAAAAGGCAGCGGCAGAAGCTCAGCCCAGAATGAGCTTTATTATGAAAGAACTGGTAGAACAATTTTAATATGAAATAGAAGAAGTCCATGAGCCATAAGCTTGTGGACTTTGTTATAATTTATGGAAGAAATAAAACGTACAGAAATTGCCTCGTTAGGCGAATTTGGTTTGATAGAGCGTTTGACCGGGCATATACAGTTGAAGAACACTTCTACTCTAAAAGGGGTGGGAGATGATTCGGCCGTGCTCGACTATCGAGGAAAACAGACGTTGATTACAACCGATTTATTGCTCGAAGGTGTTCATTTCGACCTTACCTATGTCCCGTTGAAACATTTGGGGTATAAATCGGCGGTGGTTAATTTTTCCGACATATATGCCATGAATGGGACACCGCGTCAGATAACTGTTTCGTTGGGTGTCTCCAAACGTTTTTCGGTAGAAAATCTCGAAGAACTTTATGCCGGCATACAGCTCGCTTGCGATATCTACGGGGTGGATTTGGTCGGGGGAGATACATCGGCTTCGATGACGGGGCTGACTATCAGCATTACCTGTATCGGAGAAGGAGAACTCGGGAAGGTCGTCTATCGTAACGGAGCGAAAGAAAACGATTTGATTTGTGTCAGCGGCGATTTAGGAGCGGCCTATATGGGATTGCAACTGTTGGAACGGGAGAAGCGGGTGTTTGCCGGAGAGGCCGAATTCAAGCCTGCGTTCGAAGGGCATGAATACCTGCTCGAACGCCAATTGAAACCAGAAGCCCGTAAGGATATTGTTGCCGAGTTGGATAAAGCCGGGATCGTTCCGACAGCCATGATGGATATTTCTGATGGGCTCTCCTCCGAATTATTGCACATCTGTTCGCAGAGTCATGTGGGCTGCCGTATATATGAAGACCGGATACCGATCGATTACCAGACGGCAGCTATGGCGGAGGAATTTAATATGAATCTGGTGACTGCTGCATTGAATGGAGGCGAGGATTATGAATTGCTTTTTACCGTACCTCTCGAAAAGCACGACACTGTCGCTGCTATCCCCGGAGTGCGAGTGATAGGACATATTACAAAACCAGAATTGGGTTGTTGCATGATAACCCGTGACGATACCGAGATAACCCTTCGGGCACAGGGGTGGAATTCTCTTGCCGAAGAATAAGAATTTATTCGTCCCTTGCGTCGTTTGCATATTTATATTTTTGAACGGAAAAATTCGACAATATATTTGGTAAATTGGAATAAACCTATTATCTTTGCACACGCAAAAATGATGGTGCCATAGCTCAGTTGGTAGAGCAAAGGA
>ENA-OOZQ01002002-OOZQ01002002.1-human-gut-metagenome-genome-assembly--contig:-NODE-2002-length-11214-cov-3.390447_pt1 | contig 11214 bp, 29 predicted proteins | sample MGYA00241188_ERZ501399 | MGnify/ENA primary metagenome ERZ501399 (study PRJEB25962, sample SAMEA2042658) | human gut metagenome | biome: human gut; feature: human-associated habitat; material: faeces... | reverse complement strand
GAGAAATGATGAATACGTGATTCTTCTGAACCATTGTGAGCAGCCAGTGAGATTTCATGTTAGTAGCATTATAGGCCGATTTTGTACGGACTACACAACACGTGATATAATAACCTATAGGAGGGATTATGCTTTGGGACAGGTCAAGTCTTGTGAGCAGGCATTATCCGAATTTGATAAGGAAAAAAAGAAATGAAATTATCATTATGCAATACATATTAACAGAACAAGAATATAGAGTTTTAACCCCTATTAGTGAGGTGTATAAACTCAAAGAAAATGTACAGCTTTTGAATGATAAAGTTATGGAGCTTAGTGAACATCCATGTGGATGTGATGCAGATTATAGAAGCGAAACATTTTATTGTGATGATTGCCCGATTGGTGCATTAGGAACTGACACTTGTACAAAGAAACAGCAATATTCTAAATAGTTATGAGACAGACAGTAGAAAAAGCAGCCAAACAAGGAGCTGAAGGATATAATATCGTCGGGCAGAATATTTATAAGTCCGGATTTATTGCTGGTGCGAACTGGCGTATCAATAGCGTATGGCATAAGACGAAAGATGAAGTGCCACAAGCTCATGGAGAATACGAAAATGAACATTATCCGCAGATACCATGCCTTGTGTATGGAAAGTTAAGCACTGGAACTGGTTACGGTGTCCGCTATTGGAACGTAACAGAGCAATGCTGGGACGATGAAGAGTGCGATGATTACGAGTGTCCTAAAGATGACATTGATGAATGGGCGTATTTGGATGATTTAATATCAACTGAAGAGTAATGATTATGAAACATACATTAGAAGAAGCAGCCAAAGCATTTGCAGAAGAATGCCGCATTGTAAATATCAAAGCTGGGCTTGATTATCCCTACGATGAGATTGATATGAGAAATGCTTTCGAGGCTGGTGCCGACTGGCAGTCAAAGCAATCCCCGTGGATAAGCGTAGAAATGGCTATTCCGAAAGATGATTCTCCCGGAGTAGTGCAAGTCATAACAGTAGACGGAAAAGAAGGTGAAATGGCGGCTCGTAGAGTGATGTATAATATTTATCCATACATCAAAACTGGATATGTCACACATTGGAGGCCGATACCAGCACTACCGAAAGGGGGCGAAGGATGAAAGCAATAACCATCAAACAGCCATGGGCCAGTCTGATAGTCCACGGCATCAAAGACATCGAGAATCGCACTTGGCCGTGTCCTAAGAAATACTTAGGGCAAAGGGTGCTGATTCATTCAAGCGCAGTCCCCGTGGAAATGATTAATCCTAATAGTGTATTTACGAAAAGGCAATGGGATAGCTTTTCACTTGGATTCCAGAGGGAGATTATTTGCGGCAATAGATATGTAAATTCTGCCATCATTGGAAGTGTCGAAATTGTGGATTGTGTTGTGAATCACTCTTCCATCTGGGCAGAGAAAGGAGTTTATAACTGGGTGCTGGCTAATCCTATTCTCTATGCTAAACCTATCGAGAACGTGAAAGGCAAGCTCTCTTTCTGGGATTATCCAGACATCAAAGAAGTGAAAATAGAGTGTCCGGAATGCGGCAGTATAGAAATAGCTGTCGAAGATTATACTACAGTCCCTTGGCATACGTATATTCATCGATGCAACAAGTGTGACTATGTGATTATGGAAAGTGAGTGGAACAAGATTAACCCATAACAGGGATGTACTGGAACGGATTAAGGAGAAAGAAAGGAGTGAAAAATGAAATTAAAACATCCGTTAGATTGGTATAACGAAAACACACCATCGGAAGATGAAGAATACGAAAAGGGATGTCTATCTATCGCCTTGATAGTAGCAATCATTTTCATTGCATTAACGGTTGTAATTTTATCTTACGAATTATGAAAACAGAACAAGTATTATCAATAGAACAAATGAAGCACTTGCAGGAGCTTGGATTAGATACGAGCGATGCAAGTATGCACTGGCAGTATTTACCTGCCGATGCTATTATCAATGGAACAGATGAAACAGAGAAAGAGCCTACTCTCTTCGTTTCTCAACCGAATATGAAACATGAATACCCTACTTACACTTTGCAGGACATTCTGGATAAGTTACCAGAATCAGTACAGGTATATGATTTGTACATATTTAAGAAAGTAGGGTTGTGGTGGCTCAAATATGTAGACGTAACGAATAATGGAACCGTTCATTTAGAAAAGATGCCGGGAATAATGGATGCAGCCTATTATATGTTATGTTGGTGTATTCAAAAGGGGTTTGTTAAAACTAATAAGGAGGTTAAAGATGGAAGAAAAGAAAATTGACTGGGAACAGAGGCGTTATGAACTGGCTAAAGCTGCAATGCAGGGAATATTAAGCGACGAGGAAGAAGTTCGCTACGCTTGTTCGGAAGCGGATTACAAGAAGGGAGAGAAACATACAGTACCTAAAGGCATTGCCCGATTTGCTATTGCTTGTGCTGATGCTTTAATTAATGAACTGAAAGGAGATTGAATAATGTCAAGAGGAGAAATATTAAAGCTATCAGATATGAAAGACATGCACGGCTCTATTACTTTGGAATATACCGGGATTCTTTATGCTGGTGTAGATAGGGAAAAGAAGCTCCGTGAATTGGCAAAAGTTAATCCGCAGGAGTATTGTCTTGCATTGGGAGTGAATGATGATAGTGAAATTTTCAAAGACATTTCGTCGGGTTCCTTAGTGTCGCCGATGAATTTTTTTAAGAAACTGAAAGGAGAATAACTATGGGATTTACAACGCCAGCATTTATACTCAAAAATACACCGGAGCTTCGGAAGAAACTGGGAGAATTAGGATATAAGGTAGGTAATGAAGCTTATATAAACGATGCCTTTTTAGCGACTGATAATGACGAGATGTTCGGGATTGACGAGCCTTATTCTCCCGAACAATGTAACGGGTATATTCATTGCGGAACCAACGAATCTTTGTTTCTTGCCATTACTGCATTGAGGGATGATACAGACAAGAATCAATGGTTTGTATTGGACCATGACAACATATGGGAAGTGGTCGGATGCTACCAATACAAAGGGGATTTTATTCTTTGCAATCATGACCGGTGGTATTGTGGGACAGACGTAGCACAAGCACACAAGGCTACTGTAAAGGAATTGCAGGAACTATTCTCCCAAAAGATTCAAGTTCCTCAAATAGAGTGGAACATCAATGACGTTATAAATAAAGATTAGTATCATGGAACAGAAAAAGAAAGAGGTGGTCTTTGACGGCAAGGACCTTATATTCAACGTGGACGGAATAGAAATCAAGAACGGGAAACTGCCTGATTCCTTCAGTATAAAAGAGCGCTATGAAATAAGCGCGGAAAGTATTTCCATGCTTGTCGTAGCGTTGGGTGACGGGAATACGCTGGCTGAATTTACTGATGTACAAGAAGGATTCAGTTTTTCCAGGAAAACACGGGCTATCTATTCCTTGAAGGATGAGTATGTCAAGAAGCTTGTCGAAGAAATAGCCAAGTTGGAAAATAAAGTAAATTCCCTGCAAGAAAAGGTTTATGAAGAACGCAGAAAAGCTTCTGATGAAGGATACAAGCGCTACCTGCTGGAAAACTTGATTAAAGAGCACAACAAGCGCTCCTGGTGGGGACGGGCAGAAAAGATTGAACTGAAAACAGAGGAGTGAGAATGGACCCGAGAATAATAGATTTCCCGGAATATCCGTGGAAGACCTTGAATGTACATAAGGACTTTAGTTACACGTTCAACATCAGTCCGGGAAAGAAAATAGAGGAGGAGCATTTCTGGCAAGATATTAATAGTTGTGCAGCAGCCATTAATTTCCCTCCTCTGTGTACGTCTCATTATTATTTTTAAGTATTATGAAAAATGAATCGTTTGAAAGGGCCAAAGTCCTTAAGGAAGAGATTGAAAAGTGTGATTCCCTGCTTGATTCAATCCTGAAAAGCAGCAGGGAATGCTGTGTGTATCGCGATGCCGTCAAGACATCCGGTGACATTGCGGTTATCACTCTTCCCAAGTATTGTACCCAGTACATTATAGATGGACTTTATGTGAAAAAATGCCGACTGGAGCAGGATTTTAAAGAGTTATAAATCAAAACAAGAAAAGAGGAGAAATAATCATGACCGAAGAACTTGTAACATTAGAGACAGCGAAGCTGCTGAAAGAGAAAGGTTTCGTTTGGGAGTGTGAACGCACGATAAGTTGCGATAAAATTATTAGAAGATGGAACCATCCGCAATACATATCATGTTGTACGGAAATAGATGGCGAATTAGTTGAATTTTTATGTCCGACATTGTATGTTGCCCAAAAGTGGCTGCGTGAAACCAAGAACCTGCATATCGAAATATACCGAAGTGCCGTAGGGTATGGCTATGCTATAGTGAAAGCCGATAACGGAACGTGGCAGGAAGATGATGATTCCAGGGGTCCTAATGATGGCGGTCTGTGGGATACCTACGAAGAAGCATTGGAGGCCGGAATTAAGGAAGCGTTAAAACTTATATGATATGGCTAAGAAAATAATGTTAAATGATAAATACGGCTTAACCCAAGCTGTGTTGAAAGGTCGGAAGACTATGACGAGAAGGGTCTGCAAGTATGACAGACCAAATGAAACTTATGATATTGTATTCCCCGTTTTTGAACCAAATGATTACGATAATGACGGGAACATAGTATCTCCATTAAATTATGCTTTTGGTTGGAAAAACGACAAAGGAGACTTTACGGGTTGGAATATTCCAAAATACAAAGTCGGTGAAGTTGTTGCCATTGCGCAAAGTTATGAAAGTTTAGGGATGAATCCCGAAATCGCACTTAATGATAAAGACGGAATAGGATTTTATACTAAAACCAAATTCGCACCCGGTTGGAAAAATAAGATGTTTGTCCGCGCTGACCTCATGCCCCATCACATCCGTATTACCAACATCAAAATCCAAAGGCTTCAAGAAATCTCTAACGAAGACTGCTTGAAAGAAGGAATAATAAAAACTATTCATAAGTACGCTGACGGTGAATGGGGAAGATATTATTGGCATCATGGAGTTACGCGTTCCAATTGTCCTTATGGGCAATACAAGGAATATAGTAATCCATTAGAAGCTTTTGCATCCTTAATAGATTGCGTTTCTGGCAAGGGTACGTTTAAGAGCAATCCTTATGTCTTCGTTTACGAATTTGAACTGATTGATTAAAATTTATTATGGAAACCGTGGAACTGATAATTAAAGTCTCCATCACTTTATTCAATGCCGTTGCATTAGGATTTGTCCTAATCATGGTAAGCAGATGGCATAGGCGCATGGAGGACAAGCTGAATGAGATAAGGGAATATACCCGTAGGGTTTCAGACCGTGATGATGTTATTTATATGAATCAGCTTCAATGGCTGAAAAGTAAGTTGATTGAAGAGGAACGGTACGAGGAAGCCGCTAAAATCAATAAATGTATTGAGGATGAGTATAACAAATTAAAGAATAACAATAATGGGAAAAGACATTAATAATGAACGTGAAATAAAATTCAGAGCAAAGGCCATCAATGACGATTTTTTCAAAGGAGAATGGGTGTATGGTTATTATACGAAAGAATTATGGAGCGGCAATCTTTTGGACGTGATAACAGACGGAGCCAATGATATACCCATACAGGTAGAGACGTTGGGGCAGTTCACCGGCTTTTGTGATAAGAACGTGAAAGAAATCTATGAATACGACATTGTAAGAGTATATGCAAAAGATGGAGCTTTCAACATAGTAGTGAAATGGAGCAATGAATCAATGGCATTTATGGCTTGCTATGTAGATGGGAATCAATCCCCATTCTCCTGGTTTAGCAACATGCTTATATGTGGATTAGAGGTGGTTGGTAATGTGTTTGATAACCCTGATTTAATTATAAGGAATGACAATGGAGATAATATTATTAGGGAAAAGGCTTGAAGACTATCCGGAAACAGAATATTACGAACGAAGGCTTATTTACACAACATACAGTTATGGCTTCAGAGAGCATAATATTACGGCATTCAAGAGCAGGCTGAAAAAAGACTTTGACTACGAAGTAATAAATCATTTCGTCAAGGACGGTAACGACTTTTGGACTACAGATGAAATTATAGCCGCTGTCCGTGGTTCCTTGTCCCTCAATCTGCTTACGGATGAAGAGTGGAAGAAGGCAATTCCGATTATAGAGCGTGGCCTTGAAGCCAATAAAGCCTATGTCCGTATGCTTGACGAGATGTCGGCTATATTGGAGAAGTATTGCGAGGAATGGGAGGATTTGGGTATGCGCCATACCTTCATGCAACGTGTTCCTCATGAATGCTGGCAGGGACGTTTTAGCAGGCATAGCCAGAATCCGGAACAAAAGCCGAATTATTCATGAGTATCAAGCAATTAAAATAAGGTAAGTAATGAAACATCTATTCTTTTTATTTGTAGGATTTTTGGCTTTATATGAAATTATGAAAGCCTTAAACTGTAAGAAAGTATATTCCCGCACATGCGAATATAGACATCTTCCCAAGGAAGATGTAAAGGCATATTTAAAAGAGCACCCTATGCTTCTTCTAATGAGTATTTTGGATATTTTCGGATGGATAACATTAATGGCTGGACTAATGACAAGCCAGTGGGTTTTATTCCTGGCGGTAATGGCTTTGTCTTTGTCGAGATTTCAACGCCTCGGCAGTTGGGCTGTGTGTATAGATAGTATCATCACTGTGGCTATTTATTTGTTTGCCATTATTAATACTTATCATTTACATATAGAATTATGAGTAAACTATACAAAGTAACCCTCTTCGGCAAACCGTTCATGATTGGATGGTTCAGCCACGCGGACAAATGGTATCACAAGATTGGAATAATATATTGAAATCATGAGAAAAGTAGACAGACTGAAAAAGCTCCATGCCCCTATTGATGACAAATACAAGAAGATTGACACAACGGCCAACGGGGACGCTGAAAGTCTTGTCGAGCAGCACAAGGAAGTGGAAAGAAGGCTACATCCATTACGTATAGACAGAAGCACGGTGATTTACGTGCCGGCAGAAAAATGTAATAAGGGATACCGCCGAAAATGGATGAAAAAGGTTGGTATGGAAAAATAGATTGTCGTTGTATAATTGTAGGTATTTATCACAAAGTAAGCAAAAGTTAAACTCTTGATTATGAGCGAATTATCTGCGTAAATATTTGGCTAATTCGTTGATAATGAGTATCTTTACAATACTAAAAGAAACCAATATTACTAACAATTAAAAGATGTATGATTATGAATACAGCAAAATACAATAAAGGTCAATCGGTAGTTGTAACCACTAAAAGTGGTAAGGTAAAAGGTACTATTTCAAGTGTTGATATGAATGTTTGCACTTTTGAAACTGAGTATTCAGTAGATTATTTAAAAGAAGGTAAAATATGGACTATGATTGACGTACCTGCAAGAGCAATTGAATTAGCATAAGTTTAATCAGCAGGGCGAAAGCCCTGCATAACACATAAGAGCAATGAACACATATTACAAATTTGCGCCAAACGTATTTCTGGCAAAGTGCGATGAAAAGCATGAAAAAGGTGAAACAATTGATGTTACCACCAAGTATGGTAAAGAAAATGCTTGCATAGTTTTCAATCTGATTTTCGAGAAAGACGGTTTTTACTATTACTCTATAGTAAGGGCTGACGGCTTTAATGTTCAAGAGTGGGCGAAGCAAAGAGCGGAAAGACGCAGGGAGTGGGCGGCTTCGGCAGAACAAAAGAGTTATAAGTATTACGAGAAATCGAATAAAGATAGAGACTTCCTATCATTGGGAGAACCTATTAAAGTCGGACATCATAGTGAAAGAAGGCATAGAAAGGCAATAGATGACGCTTGGAACAATATGGGCAAAAGTGTTGAGTTTAGCGACAAAGCTGCCGAACATGAAAGAGTAGCCAAGTATTGGGAAAAACGCGCTGAAACTATCAATCTTTCAATGCCTGAAAGTATCTACTTCTACGAACATAAACTGGAACAAGCTAAAGAATACCATGAGGGCGTAAAGTCTGGCAAATACCCACGTGAACATGCGTACACTCTCACTTATGCCAAGAAAGCCGTAAATGAGGCACAGAAGAATTATGAACTTGCATTAAAGTTATGGGGAGACGAACTATGAATATATCACTATTAAGTCTTACTGACAAACAGGAATATGCCGTAAGGAATATCCTGCAATCATTAGATAATGCAAAAGTTTTCTGCTCGTATCTTGATAAGAATGATTTGAGAAAAGAGCTGGAGGATATGATTGAACGATTCGTTAAACAAACCGAAAAGAAAATCAATGAAAATTTTTGAATATGGTACAGTTGATATTAGAAAATAGACTTATAGGTAATTCGGGCTGGATTGTTGAGTATTTCGATGTGCAAGGTTCAAAGTACATCAATACCGTAAAGATAAGAGGAGACAAGGATTACCAAATAGGAGATATATTCAACGCAATAGAGTATGGACATGATGGACTAAGTAGCTACCAACGCAAACACGGCATTGAGTATGACGGAATAAGTTTCCAATCCTCCATTGAAAAAGCAGAGGTTGAAATACTCTTGAATTTTCATTTGATAGACGAACTCAAAAAACGCTTCAAACCATGTTTCGTTTACCAAAAAGAATGGATGAACGAAGATGACTACGATGAAGCTGTTCGTGATAAAGCAAAGGAAATTTATGTTGATATTATAACTAATCTTTCTGAGGAATTGCATAAGGACTTTGAAGAGATAGATGAATCGGTGTCAGTCAATGAATACGATGATATTATATGTAGTTTTAGTAGTCAAATCATAAATTATACAGCATGAAAACGAAAGTAACTAAAGATGGTTTTATATGGCTTGTTGTACCAAGTGACGACGCAATGGAAATGTGGAAATCAAAGACAGCCGAATTGTATATACTCCACAATGATGACAGCGAAACAATGGTTGAAACCGATTTACAAGTGCAACGTGCCACATTCAGCGGAGAGCAGATTGGCATCGAAGTAGGATTCATCAAAGACTTGCTTCCTGTTTGCCCCAAATGTGGCAAAAGGCTTGTTCCAAGTGACAATCCTGAATATGTTTGGCAGTGTTATGAATGCGATGAGGATTTTTATTCATTTGAAGTGTGTAATGGAGACCAAAACCAATAAAGCAATTTCACTACTCCAGTGCGGTGATTTTAAAGCCGCACTGGCTATTTTCTCCACTTTCCGCATGGGGTTTACCAAAGAAGAGCAAAGAACCTTGAAAATAGCAAGTGAAAGTCTTTCCGGAAATTCCTCGTTCTATCGTCAACTTGGAATTGATACCGACAAAGAGATTGAGAAAAGTAAATCATTGTTATTTGAGAAATATGGCCAGGGGAGGTTATCATAAATCTAAAACGGCATCGCAAATGTTTCGTGATGTCATCCACCCATACGACAATCTATATGAGTTCTACATGTCTTGTGAGGATGCGGACGTGTATATTTGCTGCAAGGATGATAAAGGTCGTGAAACGGTGTTTGCAACTGGCATTTTTGCCCAAATGCTTGACTGTAAGTTGCTGAAATGCAAAAAGTTAAACAAAGTTTAAGTTACGCATATTTCTGCCTTAACTTGCTGGTAATCAATATATTATTCGTATCTTTACATATCAAAAGTAACAAATTAATCAATAAGAGCAATGAAGATTACACAAGAAACAATTAGCAAATTAAATGAACTTGGTTACAATGTTTGGGCAGATGATAGATACGGTTTTGTCGATATGAACGATTATAAGAGTGCTACCCACATAGGTATAGGAACAAAAAGTCACTCGGATGACTGGTCCTGCAAGTCGTTTAAAACTCCAAAGGAAAAAGAAGTCACTGTTGAATGGGTGCTTGATAAAATCAGTAAAGAGAATAGATATAAAAGTTTGTACGAATATCTTCAAAAGATAGCAGATAAAAATAGTATTAGCATATATCCTGCATCTTATGGTATAGGCGTTGCTTCTTTGTTCAATCGAAGTAAGGACATTGAAATGGTTTCTAATAAACTTCATTCTTTGGGCTTAAAATTTAAAAATGAATTGTCGCAAGGAGGTTGGGTTTATCGTTTCATTGTAAGTAAGGATAGTGAAAACATGAGAGTTCTTGAATCACTTAAATCAGCATAATATGAGCAATATAAAACAAATGACATCCGAACTTAACCAGGCATTACACTCTAATACCTACCAGTTCGAGATTGATACCGAAGATTTTGTTTTTGGATTCAAGAGCACCATAAGAAAGCGTACCAAAAATCTAGCGAAAGCTTTTAAGTTGGAGCAAAAGGTGACAAAAGACTGTGGACGTTTCCTGTCCGATACGGTTAGAATCGTATCTGTAAGAATATACAAGAACGGTGAGTTAAGAAAAGAACTTCATGCAGAAGAAATAACAGCAGCGTATAACGGATAAAATATAGAGCGATGATAACAATAGTAAAAGTGTATTTGAAAGACGAACAAGGTAGTGAAGACTGGTTCGTTACTCCTATCAACCTATCAGAGCAAGAAGCCCATAAATACTATCTCGGTAATACCTTCAATATGGGACGTGAAACAGACCACATGATGAAATGTTACAAGGTTGAGACAATAAAATCATCAAATTAGATAAATTTATGACTAAAAGTGGCGCTTTTTATGTCATATTTTGTATCTTTACACCATAAAAATAAAAAAAAGAGCAATGAAAATTTACACAAGTTATTTCGGAAATCATAGAAAGCTAGAAGCATCTAACATCAAAATGATATGTGTTGCCTTGGGTAAACCAAAATATTACAATGCTCCTCAAATAATAGAGGTGGCGCCAAGAAGATATATGTTGGATGATAAATGGACTTATGAAGAATACACGAACATGTATCTAAACGATGTCCTTTCAAAAGTCAATCCGCAGGAATTGATTCAAACCATCCAACGATTTAGTAACGGTCAAGATGTAGCTCTTTGCTGCTATGAAAAGCCGGGCGATTTTTGCCATCGCCATATTTTGGCAAAGTGGCTGACAGAAAAGACCGAAATCGAAATCAAAGAGTTCGGGGTGGTTGAGAGAAAAGAACCTAAGTATGAACAAGCAAGTTTGTTCTAAAGATATGTGTGAGGCTTTTTATGGTTATGGATACACACGTCAATTGAAAACG
>ENA-OOZQ01001998-OOZQ01001998.1-human-gut-metagenome-genome-assembly--contig:-NODE-1998-length-11219-cov-3.032694_pt1 | contig 11219 bp, 10 predicted proteins | sample MGYA00241188_ERZ501399 | MGnify/ENA primary metagenome ERZ501399 (study PRJEB25962, sample SAMEA2042658) | human gut metagenome | biome: human gut; feature: human-associated habitat; material: faeces... | reverse complement strand
TGGCTGCGCTGTATGCTGCATTTTGCTTATCACTAATCACTAACCGTTGATCGTTATCTAGTTGTATGCTGATTCGCCATGTTCGTAGATATCCAGTCCTTCTTCTTCTACACGTCTGCTGACTCGGATACCTATCCATGAATCTACTACCTTATAAAGGATGAAAGTGATTACTGCACTGAACACGATGGATACGAGAGTTGCGAAAATCTGTATCCACAACTGATGCCAGTCTCCGTAAAGTGCACCTTGCTGACCACCTTCTCCGGTGATGTATTGGGTAGCGAAGACACCGGTCAGGATGGAACCTACAATACCACCGATGCCGTGCACGCCGAATGCATCCAGAGCATCATCATATTTGAATTTCGGTTTCACCACTGCAACCATGAAGAAACAGACGATAGGCGTAATCAATCCGATAAAGAACGCCCCCAGTAAATCTCCCGTACCGGCTGCGGGAGTTATTGCTACCAATCCGGCAACGGCACCCGTGCAAGCACCTACTGTGGTTGGCTTTTTGTTGCAAATCCAGTCGATTGCCATCCAGGTTACGGCTGCCACGGCGGTTGCGATATGTGTTACCATGAATGCGTTGGCTGCAAGGCCGTCTGCTGCAAGTCCACTACCAGCGTTGAAACCGAACCAGCCCAGCCACAGGAAAGAAGTACCCAGAAATACGAATGTGATGTTGTGCGGAGTGATCGGGTGACCTATTCTGTAATCTTCTCTCTGTCCCAACATGATGGCCATCACAAGTGCGGAGATTCCGGCATTGACATGTACTACTGTTCCGCCAGCGAAGTCAATGGCTCCCATTTCCTGAAGGAAACCACCGCCCCATACCCAGTGTGCCATCGGGAAGTAGGCCAGGATAACCCAAAGGATGATGAATACCATATAGCCGGAGAACTTAATTCTTTCGGCAAATGCACCTAAGATAAGGGCGGGAGTGATAATGGCAAACATGCACTGGAACATGACGAAGGTCAGTTCGGGGATGTTGCCCGAAGTCAGTGTGTCGATGGTGATACCATGCAGGAATGCTTTGTCGAAACCGCCAATCACAGCTCCCAGCGGACTGCCCGATTCCATAAAATCTGTGCCGAATGCCCAACTGTAACCGAAAGCGACCCATAGGATGCTGACGACACCTACAATGAACAAGGTCTGCATGATGATACTCAATACGTTTTTCTGACGGACCAGACCACCGTAGAAAAGGGCGATACCGGGGATGCTCATTAGTAATACCAGAATGGTGGCTGTAATGATCCATGCTGTGTTACCGCTATCCAATACCGGTTCTTCTACTATTACAGCCGCACTTTCTACAGCTTTGGTAACGGCATCTTGTGCATATATTTTTGTTGTAAAGCACGTTGCCATAAGGACAGCAAGGGCTATCCACAGCCTGGCAGTGCTGCGTTTACTATATTTATCCATAAGTTTTTTGCTATTAGTTGTACTTGTATTCTTTGTTATTTTGAGTGTATCGCTCTCTCACTATCGAGCGTGTCACTCTCTCCGTGGTTTAGTGCTGCCTGGATTATCTTTCCTGTTCGGCATTGTAGAGGGCGATGTCGCCACGTTCGGCGGTGCGGATGCGGATAGCGTCTTCTATGGGGATGATGAAGATACGCCCGTCGCCGATTTCTCCGGTTTGTGCGGACCTGATGATGGCCTGTACGGTCTTTTCGGCATTCTTGTCGCGTACCACGATAGAGATTAGGATACGCTCAATGGAACTGGTGTCGTACATTACACCGCGGTAGATGCGTGCCTGACGGGATTTTCCTATTCCCCGGACGTCGTAGTAGGAGAACCATTCGATGTCCGCTTCGAGCAATGCGTCCTTTACATCCTCGAATTTTGTCTTGCGGATAATTGCTTCAATCTTTTTCATACCTTAATACATTTACGTTTTTTTTAGTTGACGAGGTTTTTTAGTTGACGAGTTGACAAGGACCTTTCGGGGTGTCCGTTTCTTATCCTTGTCTCCTTGTTCCCTCGTCCCCTCGTTCCCTATTTTTACTCTCTCTCAAAAACTAACTCCGAATACGAAGTATGCACCCTGCGTGTGTGGATTGAACGTCACTTGTGCAAAGGTGGGCAGCGAAAAAGAATTTGTGAATTTGATTTCTTTTTCTGCTTTCAGTGTGAGGTTGGTTACGTTGAACTTGTTGGCATACGCACCTTCCCATGGGGTAAGACCGACTTCTGCCGACCAGTCCAGGCCACCGAGTTTAAAAGGTGCGCTGATGCCTACATACGTGGAATAAGCTCTGTCACCGTTCTCCTTTGTATAATCATCTCCGGCAAAGTAAGTGTTCCAACTCAGTGCTAGCGGACCGAAATCATATCCCAGAGTGGCTTCGAAGATGTGTACCGTGCTATGTGCGCCATACTTGAAATAATCTCCCGTATATCCGCCATCCTCTTTGTGGTAGGAGAACCAGTAATCTGTAACGGATACGCTGAAACCGCCTGTATTGTAACCCAGTGTGAGGTCGATCTCTCTGGCATCCTCCTTGTCGATGCCTACCGAGCCCCAAGCTGTCAGTGACAAGCCCTTGTAGCTGACTCCCATGCTGGGCTGGATGCTTACACCACCGCAGTCTGTTCCACGCCAGATGTAGTTGCTTACAAAATCTGCACCGACTGAGGCCTCCACTTTATCCTGTGCCTTTGCCGTGAAAGGCATTGTTGCTGATAATAGCGCGATGGCTATCATTCGGAATTTTACGCTTTTCATTTTCATACCTATTTTACCTTTTAAGTTTAGACAAATTGCGGATGATCAGTCCGGTGAAACTATAGTTTTATTTTAGTTGTTATCTTTTTCATTTTCATACCAGCCATTTTTTGATTCTCCTCATGGCTTCCACACAATCTTCATGATTTCCGAAAGCGGTCAGGCGGATGTAGCCTTCTCCGCTGGGGCCGAAACCTACACCGGGTGTTCCTACTACATTGGCTTCATATAACATCTGTTCGAAGAAGCGCCAGGAACCGATGCCATTCGGTGCTTTCAGCCAGATGTAAGGAGCATTCACGCCGCCATACACTTTCAGTCCGGCTGCTTCCAGACCCTCTTTCATGGTTCGTGCGTTGTTCATATAGTAGTCGATGTTTTCCTTTATCTGCTGCTTGCCTGCCGGGGTGTAGATGGCTTCGGCAGCCCGTTGGGTGATGTAGCTGGTACCGTTGAATTTGGTGCATTGACGGCGGTTCCAAAGACGGTTCAGCGGAATGCGTTCACCGGTCAGGGTGGCGGCTGTCAGCTCTTTCGGAACTACGGTGTATCCGCAACGGACTCCGGTGAATCCGGCTGTCTTCGAGAAGCTGCGGAACTCTATGGCACATTTCTTGGCACCTTTTATTTCGTAAATGGAGTGGGGAACGTCTTCTTCCTGTATAAACGCCTCATAAGCGGCATCGAACAGAATCAGAGTGTCATTGGCAAGTGCGTAGTCCACCCATTTTTTCAGTTGTGACTTGGTCAGCGTTGTTCCCGTCGGATTGTTCGGGTAGCAAAGGTAGACGATGTCAATCCGTTTGTCCGGTATCTCGGGAACAAAGTTGTTTTCGGCGGTGCAGGGCATGTAGGTCACGTTGCTCCATTTGCCGTCTTCTTCCAATACTCCGGCACGGCCACACATTACGTTGCTGTCTATATATACCGGGTAAATGGGGTCTGTCACTCCCACGCTGTTGTCGTGGCGGAGGATATCGCCTATGTTGCCCGTATCGCTTTTGGCTCCATCGTTTACGAATACTTCCGTAGGGCTAAAGTGAATGCCTCTCGGAGCATAATCATGTTTGATGATCGCTTCAATCAAAAAGTCATATCCCTGTTCGGGACCGTATCCGTGGAAGGTACTGGCATTTGTCATCTCATCCACTGCCCTGTGCATCGCCTCGATGCAAGCCGGTGGCAGTGGCCGGGTAACGTCTCCGATACCCAGGCGGATGACCTCTTGTTTAGGGTGCGTTATCCTGAAAGTATTCACCTTTTTAGCTATGTCTGAAAATAAGTAACTTCCCGGTAGTTTCAAAAAATGTTCGTTTACTAATGCCATACTTTCTTGTTGTTTTAACCATTAATCACTAATTATCTTTTCTCCGTCGAACACCCGGACTGCTCCTCCCGTCATCCATACGTGATCCGTTTTTTCGTCCCATTCGATGGTAAGTGAGCCTCCATCCATGATGATGTCTGTTTTTCTTCCGGATTTTCCGGTCAGTGCGGCAGCTACTGCGGTGGCACAGGCTCCGGTTCCGCAAGCTTGGGTGATGCCCGAACCTCTTTCCCAAACTCTCATCCTGATTTTCCCATGCTCCAACACCTGGGCAAACTCTACATTGATGCGGTCGGGAAACAACGGATGATTTTCCAGTTTCGGACCGATGCTTTCGAGGTTGATATCTTTAATATCTTCTACAAAGATTACCAGGTGAGGATTTCCCATTGATAGGGTGGTTCCGGTGAATTTCTGTCCGTTGGCTTCAATGGGTTGTTCTTTCATATCGGCGGGACGTCCCATATCCACGGTTACGGTGTTCACTTTTCCGTCTTCTACATGGAGCTTCAGTATTTTGATGCCCGACAGGGTATCAAGGGTAACGGCTGTTTGGGAAGTCAGACCGTATTCATATAAGTATTTACCGATGCAACGACTGGCGTTGCCGCACATTTTGGCTTCGGAACCATCTGCATTGAAGATGCGCATACTGAAATCTGCCTTGTCCGAACTGCCGGTGAGTCCCAAGCCGTCGCTTCCAATTCCTGTATGCGGGGCGCTCCATTCAACCGAAAGTTTTTCAGGGCTTTCGATGGGATATTTCAGGGTGTTTACATAAATGTAATCGTTGCCTGCTCCGTGCATCTTAGTGAATTTTATACCTCTTGTCATTTTGTATTCTATTGGTGGATTAATCTTTCTTTTTGTTTTATCACACTGCAAAGATACGACGTTTTGCTAAATTATTTGTAGAATACATATCTTATTTCTATTGTTTTTATTCATTCTTTCAGTCGCTGCAAATATACGGTATTCAAGTTTCAAATTAAAAGTTTGCGGGTGCATATTTGTATAAATTGTTATTTATGGAATTATTTCCGCATATTCATTCTATGTAGGTAGTGGCGTAAATACGTGTTTTAAGTGGAAAAATGGAGTTTATGGGGTGAAAATGAAGATTTGTATATGACAGAATGAAATTGTTTTCTTGTTTTTGCTGACTAAATGATCTTTTGTATAATGCCACACTATTACAAGCCAAATGCCACACTTTAGCTTCCGCAATGCCATTCATTTGAGCCATCGAAGTGTGGCATTTGAATTGTTGAGGTGTGGCATTGGGGGAGTTAAAATGGGGCATTGGTACAGATTGGAAAAGAAAGGAAGTTGACAAGGGGACGAGTTAACAAGGGAACAAGGGGCTGCGCAATGCTTCTGTGCCGCATGGAACCTTGTCCCCTTGTCAACTTGTCAACTTTCCCTTCTGCATTACTTCTTTTTCAATATCTCCTGCAATAATACTGGTTCATTGGTGGTGATGAAATCCACTCCCTGGCTGATAAGCCGTTCCATATCTTTGGCATCATTTACTGTCCAGGCGTTAACCTTCATGCCAAGGTCGTGACATTCTTTGATCCACTCGGGATGTTTTTTGAAGACGGAGAAATGGTAATCAGGACCGGCACAACCCATGTCTTTCAGTTCCTGCGGATTGAGGTCACCTTCCAGATAATATACGGGAGTACCTTTAGGAGCCAGGCGAATGAATTCTTTGGTCGCATGGCGTGAGAAAGTGATGTATTCGGTACGCTTTTCCAGTCCCATATCCTTAATCATTTTCACAATTTGCTCTACGGCGAGCGTTTCCCGTTCGGGAGTCTTGTGTGCTTTGAGTTCCAGGATAAGGCGGGTTTTCAATCCTTTGGCTTTATCGAGGTATTGCTGAAGGGTAGGGAGGTTTTCACCGTTGTCGAGGGTGATAGAGGTACATTCTTTCTCGGTGGATGTTTCCATGCGGACACCTTTGAATACACCGTCGTGGTCTACGATAAGTTTGTTGTCGGCAGTGAGCCAGACATCGAACTCGGAGCCGTAGCAATGAATGGAGTCAGCTTTCACCAGGGCGGCAATACTATTCTGGGCAGAACCGTCGGTCTTCCAGAAACCACGGTGGGCGATGACTTGGGTGTTTTGGGCTTGTAGGATGCCGCATGCGGCAAGAGACATAGCGGAGGCAAATAAAAGTTTTTTCAGTTTCATAGTTCCTTATTTATAATTCTGCCGCAAGGTACAAAATATGTCTGAAAAGTGATGTTTCATTTATGTTATTAATGCGAATCAGGAGATAAAGGTGTTATCTCCTTTACCTCCTATTACCTGCGTATACGGCGTCTGCGCCTGTGGTGACGTTTCTTCTGCTTATAAATGCTGATCCGTTTCCAGACAATCCACACAAACAGTATCCCGAAGACTGCAAAGATGAGAAGTACGATACCCGTATTCAGATTATCACCTTTGACGCGGCTCCACATTTCGAGAACAAGCTCTGTGCGGTCACCGAAATCACGGATCATGGCACAACGCTCCACGACTTTACGGTCAGGGTATTGTATCGGATTGATCTGAACGCTGTCTGCACCTGGACCGAAGAAATAACTGAGGTCGGAGAACTGTTCAAGAGTAGTGTCGATCTTTGCCTCCATAATCTCGGGCGTTGCTACGGCACTGACGTAGCCGATGGCATCCATATTGCGCAGAGCAATATCCGGCTGGCAAAGATAATTGATGAAGTAGCTGGCGGCTTTTACGTTGCGGGCATACTTGGGGATGGCCCAGCCATCGTACCAGATGTTGCTGCCTTCACGGGGAACCACATAGTCCAGGTCCACGCCTACAGCTTCCGCTTCGTCAATGGCCCAGACGGCGTCGCCACTCCAGGTAAGGTTGAGCCATGCTTTGTTTTTCGTCATCATTTCTTTGCCGAAGTCGGCTTCCCATCCGGCAATGTTGGGTTTCAGATCTTTCAGGTATTGCTCTGCAAGGGCAATGGCTTCAGGGGAATTGTCGTTCATCAGTTGCTCCACGGTGATGGTGCTGTCGGCAAGTTGCCGGGCATGGGCATAGATGATGGCAGTGCCGTAGGCATCGCGGTAACTGTCTTTCATCAGAATCTTACCACGGTTGACAGCATCCCAAAGGCATCCCCAGGAGCTGACTTCTTCAAGGGTCTTGAACTTCTTGTTATAGAGTATTCCGGCGGTACCCCACATGTAGGGAACAACGTAATCATTGGTGTGGCGACCGGGCTGGCTGATCTTCTCCAACTCTTTCTGAATATACGGGGAGATGTTGGGGATATAGTCCGGAGTCTTCCCAAAATTGCGGTTGATAGGGAGGAGGAGATCTTTCTTCAACATTCGTTCGATGATGTATTCCGATGGGCATACAAGGTCGAAATCTTCCTGTCCGCGCTCTATCTTAGTGAGCATGATTTCGTTGATATCGAATACCTGGTAGATGATGCGGATATCTTCGCCTGTCTGCTCTTTGTACCAGGCAGGGAATTCGGCGAGGACTTCTTCGTCGATATAATCTGCCCAGTTGTATACTTTCAGTACACGGCTGCGCTTCTCACTGGCACCGGTACAGGAGGTAAGGAGAAGGATGCAGAGAAGGAGGGGGATGTATTTCTTCATTATTTATAGGGTTATATTAGTGATTAGCGTTTAGTGATAAGTGATTAGTAGGCTGCGCTATCATTCCGCATGGCACTAATCACTTATCACTAAACGCTAATCACTATTCTTGTTTCTTTCTGCTCTCTTATTAATCACAATCAGCAATACTAACACCGTTACAAAAATGATTGTTGACAGTGGGCGCAGTTCAGGAGTCAGTCCACCCTTACGTGCGTCTGCATAGATGTATGTCGACAACGTTTCCAATCCTTCATTTCCGATAGTGAAGATCGTTACTGCGAAGTCATCAATGGAAAGCGTGAAAGCGAGGATGAAACCGCTGATCATTCCCGGCAGAATTTCCGGGAAGATGACTTTGCGAAGCGCCTGGAAAGGAGTAGCTCCGAGGTCGAGAGCTGCTTCGTATACATTCTGATTCATTTTCTTCAGACGGGGCATCACGCTAAGTACCACATAAGGGGTACAAAAAGTGATGTGTGCCAATACCACCGTAGTAAATCCCTGCGAAATGCCAAAGCTGACAAACAGTAGGAACAGGGATACACCCGTAATGATATCCGCATTCATCATCGGAATAGCATTGGTGAAATTCATCACCTGACGTGCCCGGGAGCGCAAGTTAAAGATGCCGATAGCTGCCAGGCTTCCCAGCAGGGTAGAGGCTGTGGCAGCAATCGTAGCAATCGCGAATGTGTTCCAAATGGCATTCATCAGTGAGTGGTGCATGCCGCCTGTAAATAGTGAACTGTATAGTTTGGTAGAGAATCCTGTCCAGTTACCCAGTACCTTGGCCTCGGTGAAAGAGAAGATCATAATAATCAGGATGGGCGAATAGAGCAGGGCGAGCAGAAACCAAAGATAGCCTTTCGCCAGAATACGTGTCATCATATCACACCTCCGCTTTCATTTTGTGCACTGTCGTCCTCGTTGGTAAAGAGGGCGGTGACGCCAATCAGCAACAGCATGATGAGCGACAAGGCAGCGCCGTAGTTCCACATTCCGTTATATATATTTTCTTGTACGGTAGTACCGAACAGCTTGATGTTGTTCATCGTCAGCAACTCGGCAATGGCAAAGGTGGAAACCGTGGGCATGAAAACCATCACCACACCACTCATGATGCCGGGCATCGAAAGGGGGAGGATTACTTTACCGAATACCTGTACAGGCGTAGCTCCCAAGTCTTGGGCTGCTTCTATCAGACTGCCATCCATCTTCTGCAATGTATTGTAGATAGGGTATATCATGAACGGCAGGAAGTTGTAGACCATACCGAATACCAAAGCTCCTTCGCCCAGCGGCAAGTTGAGGAAATCAAACAATGCCACCGTGGCAAGTGTACGTATCAGGATGTTCACCCACATAGGCAGGATGAACAGTACAACCATGGTCTGGGAAGTGTTGAAGCGCTTCTGACTGAGAATATAAGCAGCCGGATAACCGAGCAGGAGACATACCAGAGTCGTGATGACAGCTATTCCGATAGAGTAGACGAATGTGTTGATAGATTCGGGATGCATCATGAATTTGCGGAAGTTGGCAAACGTGAATGCGCCTTCAGCATCGGTGAAGGCATAAACCACAATGAGCAACAGAGGCATCACTACGAAGATGATGAGAAACAATGCGTAGGGAACTGTCCAGTTCCGGCGACGCATGAAGAAACGGGATATATTACTGAGCACTTCCTTTCTTATTAGCAGATTCGACAATAGGGATAGAACCGGTGGTCTGTGCCGGCGCAACAATTCGTATATTTTCGGGTGCGATGGTGATGCCGACACGGTCACCGTCATCCCAGACGTCAGTGGTGTCTACAAAGATATCCTCGTCCCAATCGGTAAACACGGTGAGATGGTAATGGTTTCCTTTATAAAGGATGAATTTCACTTCGCCCGTCAGATGGCCGTCTTCTTCGTTATCTTCGAGGATGACGTTCCGGAAATCTATTTCTACGAGGACGGAACTGCCCGGTTCGATGTCCTGCACTTCGGCACACTCAAAGGTGTAACCGAGGAATTCGACGTGTGTGGCGTCTATGAGCTTGCCTTCGAAGGTGTTACAGGTGCGTTCTTTCTTCATTACGTGAATGTCGAAAGGTTTCACGAGCAGACCGACTTCCCGTCCGGCTTCGAAACTGTGATAGTCTTGCACCATGAATTCGTAGCCCTCGTTAGTCTGTACCATCATTTCGTAATGCACGCCTTTGAAGATGCAGGAGGTGACAGTACCCATCAGTTGGGCAGCGGCAGAAGGTTCGAATATATAGATGTCTTCGGGACGGATGACTACATCGACGGGAGTGTTTTCGCCAAAGCCCTTGTCGACACATTCAAATTCGTGTCCGGCAAAGGATACGGCTTTGTCCTGAAGCATGAGGCCGTTCAGGATGTTACTTTCTCCGATGAAATCGGCAACGAAAGAATTGATGGGTTCGTTGTAGATGTCTGTCGGCGTACCTATCTGCTGGATGCGGCCTTCGCTCATCACGACGATGGTGTCGCCCAGAGTAAGGGCTTCTTCCTGGTCGTGGGTAACGTAGACGAAGGTGATTCCAAGCTTCTGGTGCATCTCTTTCAACTCCATCTGCATGTCTTTACGCATTTTGAGGTCGAGGGCGGCAAGGGGCTCATCCAGTAACAGCACTTCGGGTTCGTTGACGATGGCACGGGCGATGGCAACACGTTGTTGCTGTCCGCCGGAGAGGGAATCAACGTCACGGTCTTCGTAATCCGTCATACCTACCATGCGGAGGGCTTGTTTCACTTTCTTGCCAATGGTGGCTTCGGGCATCTTTTTGAGCTTCAGTCCGAAAGCGATGTTGTTGTACACGTTGAGGTGGGGGAAAAGGGCATACTTCTGAAAGACGGTATTCACCGGACGTTGGTGTGGCGGTGTTTGCGTGATGTCTTTTCCGGCGATGGTGATGATACCTTCCGAGGCGGTCTGAAAACCGGCTATCAGGCGCAACAACGTAGTCTTGCCGCAGCCGGAGGGGCCCAATATCGTTACAAATTCGCCCTTACGGACAGAGAGGTTTACATCATTCAGTACGGCTTTGTCTCCGAAGTATTTCGATACGTGCTCTACACCGATGATGCAGTCAGACTTTTGCATAAGCGTTATTAAGTGTTTAACCTAAAACTAATAGAACGAATCCTGCCTTTCTAAAAAAAGCGGGTACAAAGGTAGGGAATAAATTGGGAAAATGAAAGTGCTGCCTTCGATTTGCATTATCTTTGAAGAAGATAAGCTGCACCTCGGCATAAAAAAATGAACGAGTTCATTTTATACTGTTCTCAGTTTACATTATCTTTGTAGCATTAATGAATACTATTATAGTAGAAGGAGGCAAGGACATGGGTAACAGAATATATCCTATCGGGATACAAAACTTCGAGAAGATTCGTAAAGAAGGATACGTTTATGTGGATAAAACTGCATTGATGTATAAGTTGGTGAAGAGTGGCAGTTACTTTTTCCTTTCCCGCCCCCG